>SMVA01252255.1_pt1 | contig 27307 bp, 22 predicted proteins | sample 2456451 | NCBI WGS metagenome assembly SMVA01 (sample SAMN11095933, study PRJNA526329) | marine sediment metagenome | biome: Marine sediment; feature: Surficial sediment; material: Deep marine sediment; isolation source: Hadal surficial sediment | place: Pacific Ocean | collected 2014-05 | depth... | reverse complement strand
TTTCGCATTAACCCACGACTTAAGTCGTGGGTTAACATACAAAACCTTATTTCTTTTAACCGTTTCAACGGTTTTTCATAAATCAGTTTTTAAACGGTCAACTTGAGTAAACAAATTAAATGACAGGAGGGAAGAAGATGATAAAAACTTATAAATTCTTTTTTATAATTGTATTAGTACTGTTAACAGGAGTTAATCTGCAGGCTCAGAAGTATGGGATTGAAAGTAAAACTCTTGAAAACGGTCTTGATGTAATTGTAATCAATAATCCCGCAGTACCGCTTGTAACAATTGAGATAGACGTAAAGAACGGTGCGTATACGGAATCACCGGAGTACGATGGTCTTTCACACCTTTATGAACATATGTTCTTTAAGGCAAACTCCAAAATTCCGAACCAGGAAGCTTATATGGAAAGACTGCGTGAGCTTGGTGCAACCTTTAACGGGACTACAAGCGAAGAAAGAGTTAATTACTTCATTACCGCACCGAAGGACAGCCTGGAGGAATCAATTCAGTTTATATATGATGCGATTACCTCGCCACTTTTTTTAGAGGAGGAACTGATAAACGAAAGACCAATTGTAACAGGTGAATACGATAGGAATGAAGCTAACCCGTTCTTTCATCTTAATAAAGCAGTTGCCCAAAAAGTCTGGTGGAAGTACTACAGCCGTAAAAATGTAATTGGTGACAGGGATATTATTCTATCTACTCCTCCGGAAAAAATGCGGATCATACAGAATAGATTTTACGTTCCCAATAATTCTGCATTAATTCTTGCCGGAGATGTTACACCTGATGAAGGTTTTGCATTAGCGGAAAAAATATTTTCGAAATGGGAAAGAGCAGAAGATCCATTTAAGAAATATAAGATCCCTGAGCATCCGCCTATACCCGAAATCGAGGTGGTAGTAGTTAAGCAGCCGGTAAATGCTATTACTTTGGAATATGTGTGGCATGGTCCCAGTGTTGGTAAAGATCCAAAATCAACTTACGCAGCTGATGTTCTCTCATTTATACTTAGCCAGCAAACATCAAAGTTTCATAAAAATCTTGTAGAAAGCGGATTATCTTTCGGGGTTAACTTTGGTTATTATACACTTAATCACGTAGGTCCAATCACATTATTTGCACAAACATCGCCGGATAATTTTGATGCCTGCCAGAAAGCTTTGTTCGAAGAATTGGAGAAAATGACTGATCCGAATTACTTTACCGATGAGCAATTGGAAAATGCTAAAACAATCCTTGCAATTAATGAACAGTATGCCAGAGAAAGAGCTTCACAGTTTGCTCACACAGTTGGTTTCTGGTGGGCTATTGCAGGACTTGATTACTATATGAATTATCTGGATAATCTTAAAAAAGTAAGCCGTGAAGATATAAAAAACTATCTGGAGACCTATGTTATGGATAAGCCTTATGTATTAGGTGTGCTTGTATCACCCGAACAGGCTGAAAAAGTTGAATTGATACTCAACATAAAGGAAGGAGAATTGAAAGATGAAACCAACAATTAATAAAACTCTAATTTTACTTTTAAGTTTAATACTCACATCACTCGTTATTGCACAGAATGTACAATCATTTAATGTAAACGGATTAAAAGTTATCTTCAAACAAAATAAAGCAAATGATATTATTGCTGTAAATCTTTACTACAAGGGAGGGGTGGCTAAACTCAATGCAGATCAGGCAGGGATAGAATCACTAACTCTTGTTGTTGGCTTAAAAGCTTCAAAAAACTATCCGAAGGATAAGTTAAACGCAGAGCTTGAAAGAATGAACACAATTATTAATACAAATTCCAATCTTGATTACTCAAACATTAATCTCCTTTGTGTAAAACAAAATTTTAAGAAGTCGTGGAATATTTTTTCTGATGTTGTTTTAAACCCTATGTTTGATGAACAGGATCTGAACCTGGAAAGAGAAAAACTTATTTCCGCTGTTAAGCAGGTAAATGATAACCCCGATGCGTATTTACAAAAGATAGTAAACAATGAATTTTATGTAGATCATCCTTACTCAGTTGAAGTGAACGGTACTGAGGAAACACTTTCATCCTTTACTACCGAAGATCTCAAGACATATTACTCCGGTCTTCTGAACACTTCAGGTCTGTTATTGGTTGTTGTAGGGAATACAGATAAAAGTGAATTGGAATCTATGGTAAAAGAATCCTTTGGAAATCTCCTCGAAGGCAGCTTTGTTCCACAGATACCTCCGATGGTGGTAATAAAAGAACCATCTATAAAAATTATTTACAGAGAACTCCCAACCAATTATATTCAGGGATCTTATTCCGCACCCGGAAGAGGTACTAAGGAAGGCTACACAATGCTTATAGCAAATTCAATACTCAGGGACAGAGTTTGGGAAGAGGTTAGAACTAAAAGAAGCTTGTCTTATGCACCGTCCTCATTTTACAGAACAAACTTTTCCAACTACGGTGCAATTTACGTTACAGCAGTTGATCCCGATACAACAATCAAAGTGATGATACACGAACTTGATCGATTAAAAAATGAACCAATTTCTGATAAAGAATTGAAAAATAAAGTAAGACAGTTCATTACATTTTATTACTTAGGGAATGAAACAAATCAAGCCCAGGCAAATGCTTTGGCTTTTTATGAACTTGCCGGTATTGGATATAAGGGAGTTGGTGATTTTTTAAAAGAGGTTAATAAAGTAAATTCAAAAGATATTCAGGATGTTGCTAAGAAGTATATGAAGAACTTACAGTTTGTGCTGATTGGTAATCCGGAATCTCTTGAAGTAAAGAGTTTTATGTATTGATAATGATCATTCAAAGTCCCTTTGTTCTTGCAAGGGGACTTTATTTTTTCCTTTGACACTTAATAATAATTTCATCAACTCTTCCGCTGCGTTCGCAGCAACTTTTTTAATCAATTCGCGGTCAGTTTCATCACCAACTTCGTAGGTTACTGCCGGTGAATTAAATGTTTTTTGTATCCATCTATCGGAGGTTGGGGAAGTTGTTTTTGACAAAGTATCGATGATGGTTACATGATAGTCCGGAAGTTTGTTTTGAAGATTAGTAAGCCACTCTTTTATTAATGAATAATTTTCTTCAGCCTTTCTATTATCAGATTCAGTATAATTCTCATCAATCGTACTTTCCAAGGATAAAATATAGAAAACATCTTTTTGAGTTGAGTGAAAATCGATGTAAAATATAATATTGCCACCCGTGGAAACTATTTTATTCACTTCATCCTTCACAACTTTTGGTTCCGCTTGATTGAAGTTTACCCAGTCGCGGTTCAGATCCACTCCGTGAATGTTATGCCGCCAATGTCCGTTGTCAACACCATCGGGATTAACAAGCGGAATCACCACCACATTAAATCTTTTTCTGAATTCACTGCAAATTTCTGAGCTGCCTGCAATGGTTTCAACAAATGATTTTAGCGCAAAAAAGCCGGTTACTTCAGGCGGATGTTGTCTTCCGATAAATATTAGATAATCATTGCTGTTAGCCGATTCGGAAATCATTAATTCATTAATTGATCTCCCTTCGGAAGAAGCGCCAATTACTTTTTTATCAACATAGGGCAATTCTGCGATCTCGTCTTCCCACCTTTCATAAACGGATGATGTAATCAACTCCTGGGCAGAAAACCACAGCGTATCCTGCCCAATTGATAATTTTAATGAAGCAAATTTTTTTGATGTATCAATTTCAATTAGCGTGGTATCGAAAGCTGTCCATTCAATTCCATCATTACTTATTTTGGGAATGTAGCGGTGTGTTCCATCATTGTAAATCAGGTTCAGGGTGATGTCCTGTTGTTCGTCTGCCCAAATTTTAAAAGCGTACCATGCAGAACTATTTATTGGTGCATTCTCCGGAGAAATTACGGCAGTATAAATCGAATCATTAACCTGAAAGAAGTCATTCAGTCTTGCACCTTCGAATTCATTGCTTACATGCAGATCGGTATTATTAAAATGATATGTCCTTTTTAGCTGAGGGGTAATTTCTTTATCAGTTGTAATAGTGGAACCGGGTGGATCGTAAGCTAATCCTTTTATTTCATTGTCTTTTTTTTGTGCACGCAGCGACCACTAATACGGCGAATAGAATTGCAGTAGCCAGTAAAAATTTTATCCATGGAAAATTTTTAATTATAATGTTACACATTCTGTTTAACCATGCCTGATGGAAATTATATCTCCATCCTGAACAATATATTCTTTTCCTTCAAGCCGCCAGTGTCCGCTTTCTTTTGTCTTAGCGAATGAGCCATCGGTAATAAAATCATCATAGTGAACAACTTCCGCACGAATGAACTTATTGAAGAAGTCTGTATGAATTTCGCCGGCAGCTTCCTGCGCATTCATCCCCTTTTTTATAGTCCATGCACGGCATTCATCTTCTCCAACAGTAAAGAATGAATGGAGCCCTAACAGATCATACGACGATCTGATGATACTATCCAGCGCTGATTGCTTAATTCCGTATTCTTTCATAAAGATTGCTGTGTCTTCTTCAGACAGTTCAGACATTTCCATTTCAATCTGCCCAAAAAATGTTAGTGCTTTTGTATTTGCACTTAGTTTCTTCTTTACTAATTCATCTAAAAAGCTATCTGCAAGATTAATCTGATTTTCATCCAGGTTTAAAGCAATAAGCATCGGCTTTGCCGATAGAAGCTGATAGGATCGGAGTATTTTAATCTCATCGATAGAAAAATGTTCTTCTCTTAGGGGGGTTTCTTTCTCCAATATTTCATTACATTTATCTAATACAGGTAGTTCACGTTTCAACTGTTCATCCTTTGTTTTCATTATCTGCTTTTTAATAGATCCAAGTCTTTTTTCAACAATTTCCATATCGGAGATAATAAATTCAGTTTCAAATGAACCTACATCACGCAGCATATCAATAGAATTATCCGGGTGAGGTACAGCATTATTTTCAAATAGACGAACAACTTGTATCAGCGCATCGTTGGTTTTTACTTTGCCTAAAAAGTTGGTTGTAAATTTTGTTGATCCAGACTCACCTTTTTTCAATCCAACCACATCTATTACTTCAATCGTTGCTTTTACTTTCTTTTTGGGATTAAATATCTCTGTCAGCTTATCCAATCTATCATCAGGTACTTTAATTACTGCCTGATGCGATTCAGCTTTGGTTAATACTGCCGGATCAATGTGGGTTTTGGTTATTGTCTGAAAAAGTGTTGATTTACCCGAAAAGGGAAGTCCTACGATTCCTATTTGCATAGATGCCTCTTATTTACGTGAATTGCTTTTCTAAATATAAGAAAGTTTAAAAGAGCATTATTTTTTATATTTAATGTGATGATATACTGTAAGGCAAACGATTTTTTGATTCCCAATAGACTAGTAAAATTTGTTATATTAAGTTAGATGTTGTAATTAGAAATAATGGGTATGAAAAAAAAATGAAAATAGCAAAACGAATAATTGTTTTAATCATTTCACTTTCCGCGCTTTTTATTTCCTGCAGTACTGTTCCATTAACGGGCAGATCACAGCTTAATTTGATTTCAAATAGTGAAATGCTCACAATGAGTTTTCAGCAGTATGATGCGTTTCTAAATGAAATTGAATTAAGTACAAATAAAAGTGAAGTTGAAATGGTAAAACGTGTCGGTGGCAATATTCAGCATGCTGTTGAAAAATATATGAAAGAGAATAACTTATCCGATCGTTTAGATGGTTACCATTGGGAATTTAATCTTGTTGAAGACAGTCTTATAAATGCCTGGGCAATGCCGGGCGGCAAAGTTGTAGTGTACACAGGTATTTTAGCCATCACACAAAATGATACCGGACTTGCTGTTGTATTAGGTCATGAGATAGCACACGCAATAGCAGAACACGGAAATGAAAGAATGAGTCAGGAACTACTTAGGCAAGCTGGGGCGATTAGTTTAATGGTAGCAATGAACAATGAGCCTGCACAAACAAAAGCATTATGGCTTGGTATTTATGGTGCCGGAACTCAGTTGGGAATTATGCTCCCTTATGGAAGAACTCACGAGAGTGAAGCTGATCGTCTTGGATTAACATTTATGGCAATGGCTGGATATGATCCTCATACGGCTCCTGAATTCTGGGAAAGAATGTCTTCAAGTAAAGAAGGAGGAGCGCCGCCGGAATTTTTAAGCACACATCCATCGGATGAAACAAGGATAAAAGATCTAAAGTCCTGGATACCTGAAGCTATGAAGTATTTTAAGAAATAATAAAATTAAATACTAGTTAATAAAGATATAATTTTAGCAAACTGAAACTTACGACCGTAATACAATATTACTCATACTCATCCCAGCTTTTAATTTTTAGATCCTCCGATTTGTATTGTTTCAGCGATTTTATAAATCGTTTTGTTGCCTGCACATTTGTGAATAGAGGAATATTCATATCAACTGCTTTTCGGCGTATTATGTAATGTCGGTCAAGTTCCAATTTTTCAGCAGATTTGGGGATGTTTATTACCAGATCAATTTTCCCATCGTCTAAATATGACAAAACATCCGGCTCTTTATTGTCGAATGGTCTGTATAGAATCTCCATGTCAAGGTCATTCAACTTGTAATAATCAGCAGTTCCTTTTGTACCGTAAAATTTCAATCCCATCTTTTTAAGGGTAATCAACTCTTCTAATAATTCAGCTTTGTTTTTTAATGTTCCTGTGGATAGCAATACTGCTTTTCGTGGAATCCTTTTACCTGTCGATAACATACTTTTAAGGAATGCTTCATTAAAATCATCACCAAGGCAGGCAACCTCGCCAGTTGAAGACATCTCAACTCCTGTTACCGGATCGGATCCTTTTAATCTTGTGAATGAGAACTGAGATGCTTTAACACCAACATAATCCAAATCGAAAGATGATTTATCGATCTTTTCAACTTTTTCGCCTAACATCAATCTTGTGGCAATATCAATAAAATTTATTTTTAATGTTTTTGATACAAAGGGAAAGCTCCTCGATGCCCGAAGATTGCACTCAATTACTTTTACCTCGTTATCTTTTGCGATGAATTGCATATTAAACGGACCGGATATTTCAAGTTCCTTTGCAATTTTTTTTGTTATAAGTTTAACTCTGCGCATCGTTTCAAGATACGTCCGTTGAGGCGGAAGAACGATGGTTGCATCGCCTGAATGCACGCCTGCATTTTCGACATGTTCGGCAATTGCATAACAGAACAATTCTCCGTTGTTTGCCACAGCATCAACTTCAATTTCTTTTGCATCTGTTATAAACTTGCTGATAACAACGGGATGCTCAGTATTCAACTCCGTTGCTTTTTTAAGATATAATTCTAATTCATCCTCTGAAAGGACAATGCTCATTGCAGCGCCGCTTAAAACATAACTCGGTCTTATTAAAACAGGGAAGCCCACTTTATTAGAAAAACTCTTGGCAGCTTTCAGCGTTGTAACCTCTTCCCATCCCGGCTGATCAACACTAATCTTATCAAGGATTTGCGAAAACTTGTGCCGGCTTTCTGCATTATCAATTTGGATTGGTGAAGTTCCCAATATATTTATACCTTCATTATGCAATTTCATTGCGAGATTATTCGGTATCTGTCCACCTGTTGAAACAATAACTCCCGCAGGATTTTCAATATCAAAAATATCCAGCACTCTTTCAAGCGTTAGTTCCTCAAAATAAAGTTTATCACATATATCATAATCAGTACTGACTGTTTCGGGATTACAATTTATCATTATCGATTTTTTCCCACTCCTGTTAATCGAGTTAACAGCAGTTACGCAGTACCAGTCAAACTCGACAGATGAACCGATTCTGTAAGGACCACTGCCAAGCACAGCTATCTGATTTTTTTGAGCAAGTTCAATATCATTTTCAATTCCGTGATATGTTAAATAAAGATAGTTTGTTTGAGCAGGATACTCTGCTGCAAGAGTATCAATTTGTTTTACCACGGGAACCACCCCTAACTCTTTACGATAATTTCTAACAACAATATGATCGGTGTTAGTTAAAACACCAATCTGTTTATCTGAAAATCCATTTTGTTTCGCTTCTGTCATCAACTCTTTATCAATCTTACCAAGAGGTTTGCTTTTCATTTTTTTCTCGTTGTCAACAATGTTTTTCATCTTATACAAAAACCATTTTGTAATTTTTGTTAGATGATGAATTTGGTCAATGGAGTAATTATTTTGCAGTGCTGCAGCAATTGCAAAATTTCTTTTGTCAGTTGGTTCGGAAAGTTCTTTTTCAAGATCATCATACTGTCCGGCGTATGCCGGGTTGCCAACGAATCCATTCAATCCTACATCAAGCATACGAATTGATTTTTGGAGAACTTCTTCAAAGCTTCTCCCCAAACTCATTACTTCCCCGACTGATTTCATCTCGGAGCCAAGTCGGGTACTTACCTGCTGGAATTTCTGCAAATCCCATCGTGGAAATTTTAATGCAACATAATCAAGAGCAGGTTCAAAACAGGCGGATGTTTGTTGTGTAATATCATTTTCAATTTCATTTAATGCATAGCCGAGTGCAAGTTTAGTGGCAATGAGCGCCAATGGGTAACCGGTTGCTTTTGATGCAAGCGCCGAACTTCTGCTGAGGCGAGCATTTACTTCTATTATCCTGTAATCATCGGAGTTTGGATCAAGAGCGTATTGTATATTACACTCTCCAATTATGCCAATGTGTCTTATGAGCTTTATACCAATGGATCGGAGTTTAAAATTTTCTTTTGCTGTTAGAGTTTGAACCGGCGCAATAACAATGCTATCTCCGGTATGTATTCCCATGGGATCAATATTTTCCATTGAGCAGATTGTTATGCAGTTATCGAATTTATCTCTTACAATTTCAAACTCAACTTCTTTCCATCCTGCTAACGATTCTTCTATTAATATTTGATCTGCAAACTTGAATGCCTTTTCAGCTTTTTCGATCAACTCTGTTTTATTATCAACTATTCCCGAACCCAATCCACCAAGAGCATACGCAATCCTAACCATTACAGGATAACCGATTTTATCGGCAACCGAAATGGCTTCCCGGACATTTTTTGCAGTATTACCTTTTGCTACTTTTAATCCGATGTCGATGCACTTTATTGAAAACAGAGATCTATCTTCGGTGTCAATGATTGCTTCAATTGGAGTACCTAAAACTTTTATATTAAATTTATCGAGTATACCTTTATTAAAAAGCTCAACCCCAACATTTAATGCTGTTTGTCCTCCAAACTGAAGAAGAATACTATCAGGTTTTTCTTTTTCGATTACTCTTACAACTGATTCAAAAGTAATGGGAATGAAATAAACCTTATCCGCAAATCCTTCCGATGTTTGGATCGTTGCAATGTTTGGATTAACCAGAACACTTGTTACCCCGTCTTCTTTTAGTGCTTTAATTGCCTGGCTGCCGGAGTAATCAAACTCACCTGCCTGTCCTATCTGTAGTGCCCCGGAACCAAGTATCAATACTTTTTTTGGTTTATTTTTTCTTATCATCAAATTGCCCGAATAAACATGTCAAAAATAAACTCGGTGTCATCAGGTCCCGGTGATGCTTCGGGATGAAATTGTGCAGCGAAAAAAGGTTTGGAAATATGAAGCAATCCTTCGTTAGTTTCGTCGTTATCATTTATAAACCATTCTCTCCAATCCAGTGGTAAACTATCAGAGTGCACAGCATAACCATGATTTTGTGATGTAATATAACTTCGTTTTGTACCCATTTCATTGCACGGTTGGTTTAAACCGCGGTGACCATATTTTAATTTATAAGTATCAGCCCCGGCAGCTAACGCAAGAATTTGCGAGCCCAGACAAATACCAAGTACGGGCATATTCTTCTCCATTACTATTTGTGCATTTATAATGGTTTGCTCATTCATTTTAGGATCTCCCGGTCCATTTGATATCAACACACCATCTGCATTGATATTTAAATAATTGTAATTGTATGGAACTCTTATAACTGTAATATTTCTTCCAAGAAATGCACGTATTATATTATTTTTTGTTCCGCAATCAACAAGAATAATTTTCTTCTTTCCCGCGGAATACTCTATTGTTTCATTAGTACTTACTTCCTCAACCAAATTTAATTTATTGGGGTCTTCAAAATTTATAGCTTTATTTTCATCAATAATTATTTTTCCGGACATTGTACCCTTCTCACGGAGTTTTCTTGTAAGTGCTCTCGTATCAATTCCGGTTATGGCAGGTATCTTTTCTTCCTTAAGCCAATCTGCCAACGACCTTACAGCAGACCAATGTGAATATTCATCTGAATAATTTGACACAACTAATCCTCTGCAATGAATTTTATCCGACTCGTAATTTTTTAACAATCCATACTTTTTCTCTTTTGACGGAACACCGTAATTTCCAATAAGAGGATAAGTGCAGACAAGAATTTGCCCTCTGTATGATGGATCTGAAAGAGTTTCGGATACCCGACCATTCCAGTGTTAAAAACAACTTCGCCATTTACATTTCCCCCAAAGCCGAAACTACAACCGGAGAATTCAGAGCCGTCTTCTAATATAAGTTTTGCTTTTATTTTTTTTGTCATGTTTCAGTTTTGATAAAAAAATAGCCACTCAGTTGAGTGGCTTTTAAATACTCATAAAATTAATATGGGTTATGGTTTTTGTATTTTTCAATTATTTTTCATTTTAGTTAGATAAATATATGGATGAAGAAATTTAGTTTCAAATACTTCAGCAAGATATTGTTATTTTATTTCTGATTGAATATGAAAATTGCCTTAAAATTTAAGAATTTTAGTAGTGGAAAAAATGTTTCGAACAGTTTTAAAAAATATGAGATGAATATAACTAAAAAGAAAATATAGATAATATTGTAAATTTGATTAAAGATTTTTCAAATTTAATAGAGAAGAAAACTACTAATGAAAACATTAAAAATATTGTTTCTTGTTTTGTTGCCGGTAATTTTATTTTCCGGCTGTTTAAAGGTTAATACAAAAATAAACATTAATAAAGACGGCAGCGGTACTATTGAAGAACAGGTGCTGATGAGTGATGCTGTTGTTTTAATGATGAATGAGTTTATGAGTTCATTTCAGGATTCAAAAAATACACCCGAAGAGTTCAAATTATTCAAGGAGGATGAACTTAAAGATAAAGCTGCCGAATATGGAACGGGCGTAAAATATGTATCTGGTGAAGAGGTTAATATAAAGGGATGGCAAGGTTACAATGCTGTATATTCATTTGAGGATCTGAATAAAATAAAAATGGAAACCGATCCTAATAGAAAAGTAGAAATGGGTATAAATGAGAGTACTGAGAAGAACGAATATTTCAATTTTAAATTTATTCCCGGAGATGTAAGTGAACTGATTATTGATAGACCTGAGTTGGAGACCGGTGGTGAAGAAGAAACCTACAAGGAATCTGAATCTGATGAAGAAGGATTGGACGATAATTTAATTAAAATGATGGATGGGATGAGTGTTACAATTTCGTTGGTTATTAATGGCGACATAGTTGAAACTAATGCAACCTTTGTCGATGGCTCAAAAGTGACGCTGCTTGATATAGATTTTGGTAAACTATTGAAGAATAAAAACAGCCTGGAATTGGTAGAAAAAAATCTACCTAAGAATTTGGATGAAATGAAAGAAATAATTAAAAATGTTCCCGGAATTAAATTGGAATTGCAGAAACCGGTTTCAATTAAATTTAGATGAATATGCTTTATGTTTTGATTTATCTCAAATCTTAGCAGTCAAAGATCCAAACGCATCGAAAATTATCATCACAATTAAAGCACTTAATATTATCTGAAAATATTTTCTCTTCCAGGTGAATTATAATTAAAGTAATTTCTCTCATTTATGATTAATATTGTATAAATTATACAATAATAATTTTGAAATGCAAACATTCACGTATTCATTTATATTCAAGATAATTTTCCGTTTCGGAAACGTTTTCATTACGCTGTTACTCTCAATTTATTTAGTACCGGTTATCTTTTATATCGATCAGAATAAACTTCTTATTTTCCCGCTGATTATTTCATTAATAATTCTTTATATAACAAACAGAAACCATTTTTTTTATTATAAGCTCCTTCCCTATGAAATAAAAGCTAATGAAGAAAAATTGATCTGCTCAAATTTCCTGTTCTCTAAAAAAATTATTGCAATTTACTACAAAGATATTGATATGCTGAAAGGCGGTGTATTTAGTGGTAAATCATCGGGAGTGATGAAGGTGAGTGACAGTAAAAGTAATTTACAAATTGGTTTTTCACCGAAAATAAATAATTCGGAAAAGCTTATTGCCTTAATTCTAAGTAAGGTTTCTAAGGAATTATACAGTGAAGTTATAAAGAATATAACTGAAAAAAGATATAGAAAAAAAACTAATCCAAAATAAATTTATTATCAATGAAAATAGCAGTATTACTTTCCGGCGGGGTTGATAGTTCAGTAGCACTAAGATTACTTAAGGATCAAGGTCATAATCTAACAGCGTTCTATCTAAAAATCTGGCTGCAAGATGAGTTTTCTTTTTTAGGCGATTGCCCGTGGGAAGAAGACCTGAAGTTTGCAAGAGAAGTTTGTAAACAGGTGGGTGTTCCTCTCGAAGTTTTATCGCTTCAGAATGAATACTGGGACAGAGTGGTTAAATATACAATTGAAGAAGTTAAAGAGGGTAGAACACCAAATCCCGATATATTCTGCAATAGCTTAATTAAGTTTGGGCAGTTTTATGATAAAATTGAAAACTCCTTTGAAAAAGTTGCAAGCGGGCATTATGCCCGGGTTGATGAAGTAAACGGAAAATTTTTATTAGAACGCTCACCTGATCCTGTAAAAGATCAAACATACTTTTTAGCCTATCTAACACAGCAGCAGCTTTCACGCGCATTGTTTCCATTGGGTACATTTATGAAGAAGGACATTCGCAAACTTGCACAAAAATATCAATTGCCTAATATGGATAGAAAAGACAGCCAGGGAATTTGCTTCCTCGGACAGGTAAAGTTCAGCGAATTTATAAAACATCATCTTGGTGAAATTGAGGGTGAAATAATTGATATAGACAGTGGGAAAGTTATAGGCAAACATCCCGGATATTATTATTTTACAATAGGGCAGCGGTCGGGATTGAAATTAGGAGGCGGACCGTGGTACGTAATTAAAAAAGATGTTAACAAAAATATTGTATACATCTCAAAGGAAAATAAGGCGGTTAGAGAAAGAAATGAATTTAATGTTGGTAAGTTCAACTGGATTTCAGGCAATCCGCCTAATAAAAAAGAACTTAAAGTTAAAATAAGGCACGGCGTGCACTTGTATGAGTGTATTGTTGAATGGATAGATGATTCTAAAGCAACTGTAAAACTTAATAAACCTGATAAAGGAATTGCACCGGGACAGTTTGCTGTTTTTTATGATGATTCCGTCACGGACGGAGTTTGTCTTGGCGGGGGTGTGATTTTGCAGAGTTAATTAAGGATTATTTACCAGAGGGAGATAAAAACATCTTTAGTAAAAAATATTTCAACCCGAATACCATTATAAATTAAATTACATTAATATTATTAAAGAAATAAAATCAATTACCAGTTTACGGTTGATTGTATAATTTAAGAAGTGTGTAATCTTTCTGTTGTGCTATCCCCAATAATTTTTGGCAGTTGTTGCATAAATATGCATACCTTATCCCAATGAATGAATCAATTTTACAAACCCAGGCAGACTCAATTTTTTCCTTACAATGAGGGCAAATAAGCTTTACTTCCTCTTTTTCCAAAAGTTTTGTCATCATATAATTCTCTCCACGTATATTAGACTCCAATCATACCCAAAATGTTACTGTTTAACAATAAAATTAAGAATTTTTAACAATATATTTGATGAGATAAATCACATTAGAGAATATTTTTAATTTTGAGAAAATCAATCTATATGTCCGTAAACCGATTGCAAATTAATGTTTCATTTCGTTTTATAAAATAACTATCTTTCCAAAAATTAAATCATTATTTCGTGTTGAAATAAAATGGAATCTGAGGCATTAATATTTATTCCCGATATAAGTGGTTACACAAAATTTATTACGGAAACCGAAGCAAAACACAGTAAGCATATAATTGTTGAACTTCTGGAAGTAATAATTGGTGCAAATAACCTTGGAATGCAAATTTCTGAAATTGAGGGTGATGCTGTGCTCTATTATCGCAAAGGGGACCCGCCCAAAATAGATGAATTGATTTTGCAGGCAAAAAAAATGTTTCTGGCATTTCATGCACAAATAAAAATTATTCAGAGGGATAATGTATGCCAATGCGGTGCTTGCCGTACAGTAATTAATCTTACGCTGAAATTTGTATCGCATTACGGAATGCTTGAGGAAGTAACAGTACAAAATTTTATGAAAATAATGGGCAGAGATGTAATACTTGCGCACCGTTTACTAAAAAACACTATAAATGGTAATGAATACTTGCTTATAACAAATGATTATTTGAATACTCAGGATATTGAGAATTCCAGGCTCGAATCCTGGATAAGTTTTAAGAAGCACATTGAAAACTTTTCAAACTTTAATGATGTTAAGGTTCAATATATTCCACTAAAAGAAGTAAAAAAAGAGTTACCAGATGTATCCAGGTTAATAAAATCCAGCTTTGATTATACCACCCCTGACAGTTCCATGTTTATTGATGCTCCATTACTTGTGGTGCATGAGCTGCTAACAGATCACGATGCTAAGTTAAATTATATTCCGGGCTTGAAGGAAATCAAAGATAAGTCACCGGTAAACCGGGTTAATACATCTCATACATGTGTGTTTGATGACCTTGAAGTACATTTAGTCACGATATCTAATGAAGTAAAAGAAAAAGAGATCTCTTACGTAGAGGAGGGTGAAGCGAGTGTGGGGATAGCTTTTATTTCTGATTACAAACTTAAGGAAGAAGGAAAAGGAACAAGACTCACGTTAAAAATTTTTTCCGGAAAGTTAACCGGCAATTATTCGTTCTTCAAAAAATTATTTTCTAAAGTTATGAGTAAGGTTATTCTTTTTAAGTTAAGAAAAACAAGCGTTAAAAGTTTGCAATTATTCAAAGCCTATTGTGAAAAGATCGCACTTGAAAGATCAATATGATAGTTTAATCCGGAAACAGAGATTTATCAATTCCGGGAATTATTCTCAAAGCATTTTTAAAATAAATTTTCTTCAACACATCATCCGGCAGATTTAAACCGTACATTTTCCAGAAAGCGTGGCGTTTTCTATAATAATCAAAATATTCATCCGAAGTCTCTAATACTCTAAAATAAACATAATATTCCTCAGGGTGCCAGGAATCTTTTCCGAACATAATTCGATCCTGATATTTTACAAACCATTCACGTGCGAATCGTGGCTGCCTGCCCAATTCTGCAAGCACTGCTCCAATCTCGGTGTACATATTTGGTAATTCATCCATTAATTTGCCAAGCCGTGAGAGATCATTTCCTAACCATCCAAGATGTGCATTTATAAAAATTGTTTGTGGGTGCTTTCTAAAAACATTATGTTGTTCTTCCATAATTTCTTCCCAGGCAGGATATTCTGCTGGGTCTTTGTATCTGTCTGGTCTCTGCTTAAGTTCAAGCCATCGTTCGTTATTCTTATCTTTTGGCAGCCAGAACTGAAACGGTTCGCCTGTATGAATTAAAACAGGAATTCCAAGTACACCACATTTATTCCAGATTGGGTCTAAGCGGGGATCATCAACTGCAACTCTTTTACCCCTGTTATCTTTAAGTGTTAAGCCCAGATTTTTATATATCTTTAATCCTGCCGCACCATTTTTTACATCAGTTTCCAATTCATCTAATATTCTTTCCATCCATCCATCCTTACCGAACCCCAAAAAATCAATATTTGTGAAAACAATAAATTTGTTAGGATTTGATTCATTCACATTTTTTATCCCGTCTTTTAAATATTGTGAGCCTTTCATTCTATATTCAAATTTTCCCGGCTCGGTTTCAATCCTGGTAAAGCCCCTCCCGCTTAGATTAACCATAACCGCCATATTCAACTTTTTCATTTCTTGTGCAACCCGGTTTAAATGTTCTTCACTCATATCCCACTGATGATTATGGACATCAACGAAAGGATATTTGGCACTTGTTAAATGATGTTCGGGTACAATGAGTGATGACGGTGGATTATATTCTTCAAAATACATTACAGTATCGCTCTGAGAATATACAGGGTTAACGAATAACAGAAGAGAAAATAAAAATAATTTAATCATAATAAATTTTGCTTAAAAAGATGAAATTAATGTTTATGAAATTTACTTCAATTAGTCTCTTTAACCTATAGTTGGTTTGTGGATGATAATCTTGATTGCAAATAATATCTATCTAACAAATTATTTCCATTTTTTCCCACGCGATTTAATTAATTTTTTCAACATCAGACAGGCTTGTTTTTTCTTCAACGTAGATTATTCCTTCTTGAATTTATGAACAGTTCTACATTCTTTATAAGGAACTTTTGCATAACCTCTTAAAGGGGGGTGCAGCATAACAAAAATGTTGAAATACAATAAGTGTTGTCAATTTTAAATAATTTTTTTTTAATTAAACAAAGTTACGCGAAGCCTCCTATAAGTAATCGGATGGAATAATTATATTTTTATCGAAGGATTTTTTCAATGTGCGAAGCGTGGTTAGTTTATTCCGATGAGTTCTTGTACAATGGTACAGTAAAAGTAAATTTGCTCCCCTCATTTTCTTTACTTTCAATTCTGATTGTCCCGTTATTTTTTTCAACAAACTCTTTACAAAGTATTAAGCCCAAACCTGTTCCCTTTTCATTTGCCGTGCCCTCCCTGCGGTATTGTGTATCAATTTCGAACAATTTATTCTGATTCTCTTTGGTTATACCAACACCGGTATCTAGAACGGTGATTTCAGCAAGGACACCATTGACTGCTGCTTTAAGAGAAACAATACCACCGGAATTTGTAAATTTAATTGCATTTGAAATTAAATTTCTAATTACGGTTTCTATCATATAACGGTCAGCATATAGATTAATTGTGCAGGAAATCTCATTGTTCAACATAATTTTTTTATTTGCCGCTGTATCTTTATATAGTTCTAATATTTCATTTGAAATTTCACATAGATCGATCTTACTTTTTTCTACTTCAAATCTGCCTGTTTGAACTTGAGTCCATTCAAGTAAATTTTGCATCAATTCATACACTTTCTTTGCTGAATTATGCATATTAATTACAGAATCTTTTATTTCGGTCTCTGATAATTCATCGTAAAACTGCGAAGTGTATTCAGAAATTCCTAAAAGAGCATTGAAGGGACTACGAAGATCATGAGATATAATTGAAAAGAATTTATCTTTTGATGTGTTTAATTCCTTCAACTCTTCAGCATACCCGGCTAATTTCAATTCAGTTTTTTTTCTTTTGGTGATATCGTGCAATTGAGCTATGTAGTAAGAAAGATTGCCGGCTGAATCTTTAATTGGAGTAATTGTTACAAATCCCCAAAATGACTCACCATTTTTTTTAATATATTTTTTTTCAAGCTGTATGTTCCTTTCCTCTTTATTTTCTTGTAAAGACTTCATTATTTGAATAGAGTGTTCGATCTCAGAGGGATGAGTTACATCCAACAAACTTAAACCAATAAATTCTGCAGAATTATAATTAAACATATCGGCAAAGGATTTATTAACCTTTATAAATTTTCCTTTTGGGTCCAGGATTGACATACCGATCCCGGAATTTTCGAATATTTTTTTGAATTTTTCTTCGCTGTATTCGAGTGCCTTACGTGTTTTTATTCTCTCTGTTAAATCTATACATATCGCCTGCACTGCCGGTTTTCCATCCAAATCAATTTTTTTTGCATACAGTTCAATTATTTTTGTATTACCATCTTTTCCTATCGCTCTGAATTGATAATGGGGGGGAATATCAAAGCCGGCTAATCTATTCCTAAGATTATCCAAAACCAATTTTTGATCTTGAGGATGGATTAAGTTTCTAATCTGTTCCGGAGTGAAAGACAACAGTTCTTCAATGCTGTACCCGAAGATGATAGCAAAAGCAGGATTCGCATAAATAATCTTTAAACCTTCAAATATTCCAATTCCAAGTACAGCATCCTCAACAAATTGTTTGTAGTTCTGCTCAGATTCGAATACTACTTTATTCTTCACCGAATCATTTTCATTTATTGCAGGAATGGAGGTCCCTTTAGAAAAATGGGAAATCTTTTCTTCATCCTGGACATTTAATTTATTTGTTCTCGCAATCAATTTTTTAAACCTACTTCATATAAATTTTTTTTACTATTTCGGAAGAAATAAAATAAATAATAGCTCTGAAACACAAAAAATGTGCCCTTAAATTACTTTTATATGTCATATTTCCAATAGCTATAGTAGTAATAATTACAGCTATTCTGCAATATCTAAAAGAAATGACATATTAATTAATATTCTCTCTATTTCTCATTTTAGTAAAATGGGTTTTTGTTCGGTTTAATCCTTGCAAACCTCCTGTGTGAATAGCAAGAATAGTATCGCCGGGTTTGAAATATCCGTTGATTATGAGATCATAAAGACCATAGAATAGTTTGCCTGTATAAACTGGTTCAATTGGAATATTGTTTACATTTTGGAAACTCTCAATAAATTCAAGTAATTCAGATTTAGTTTTTGCATACCCTCCAAAATGATAATCCAAATTAATATCCCAATTACTATACCTTGTGCCTTTCATAGAACAGACAAAATCTGCAACATCATTAATTAGAAAATTACCATTCTTTAATACAGAGAAACCCAAAGCATTATTCTTACCATCAAGTCCTGCAATTAATCCGGCAAGAGTTCCTCCTGTACCGCAGGCACAACAAATGTAATCATATTTTTCTTTTAGATTTAATATTATTTCACTTATGCCTTTTACAGCCAGATCGTTTGTTCCACCCTCAGGTAAAAGATAAAAATTGCCAAATCTATTTCGCAATGAATTAATAATATCGGGGTGCGATTTGTTCCTGTAAGTTTTTCTATCCATGTAATGTAACTGCATACCTGAGACACTTGCAAATGATAAAGTGGAATTTAACGGCGTATGTTCTTCACCACGGATTATACCAATAGTTTTATAACCGAATAATTTTCCTGCTGCAGCAACGGCATAAATATGGTTTGAATATGAGCCGCCAAAAGTAAGGAGTGTATCATATCCCATATCGCTGGCAGCAATTAAATTGTATTTTAACTTATGCCATTTATTACCGGATAATTGTTGATGATTAAGATCTTCTCTTTTAATAAATAATTTAACAGAGGACGCTTTAATGATTGGATCGTTAATCTTTTGAATGGGCGTATTATGGTTGATGAAATCAGCCGAAATTATTTTTTTATCCTCTTTCATCTATTCATAATATTAATGAAATTTTTAAAAGACCAATTTATTTAATAACTTTTAAACACGTGCAAAATAACAATCCTTAAAATCAATAATATAATTTATAGTTGAAGATGACAGAAAAAGAAGTAGATCAACTTAAAAATGATTACAACAATGAAAAAGACAGCATTGAAGTGCCATTTGAACAAATCTTAGATCAGATATCAATGTTTGAGAAAGGTATCCCGTTTTTGAATCTGGTAAAACTTTGTACAATTGGTGATGGAATACAAGTAATTGATGAAGAAGAATACGATGAATTGATTTCTGAATTTAAGGATGCGGCAGATAAAGGAAGATTTACAAAGTTTGTTCCTGCATCCGGCGCAGCATCACGGATGTTTAAAAGTTTGCAGGCAGTTTTGATTAAGTTTAGTGTAGTTAATCGGAGGGCATTAGAAGATGACGCTAAGAATAATGATAGCGATAGTATTGCTGTTTTAGAGTTTGTTGATAATATTAAACGATTTGCTTTCTACTCCGATCTAAGAGAAAAAATGGCTGTCGATGGCTTGGATTTCGAAATCTTTTTGGAGAAGCAAACTTATACTGAAATATTAAAATATACTTTGGAATCGGTTGGTCTGAACTATGTTAATCAACCAAAGGGGAGTATTAAATTTCATGCTTATTCTGATGGAGCCAAAACAGCCTTTGAAGAACATTTGGTCGAATCAATTAATTATGCTAAAGCAAAAAATAAACCTGCAAAAATTCATTATACTATCTCGCCGGAATACAGAGGATTAATAAACAGTATTATAAATACTGCTCTTCAGAAATATAGACTTGCCGGAAATAATATTGAAGTATCTTACTCATATCAAAAGCCATCAACGGATACTATTGCCGTAACTTTAGATAATAAACCTTTTAAAGATGATGAAGGAAATCTTGTATTTCGCCCAGCGGGTCATGGTGCTTTACTGGAAAATCTGAATCATCTTAAAGGAGATATTGTTTTTATAAAGAATATAGATAACCTAGTTACAGAACGTTTGCGAGGCACAACATATCTTTACAAAAAAGTGCTTGCTGGTTATTTAATCAAGTTGCAGAATAAAATATTTCATTACTTACGTGCTCTTGATAATGAAGTGGTATCCTTATCCGAATTTGTTTCAATTAAGAACTTTGCCGAGTCAGATCTTTCAATTCAGTTTGATGAGGATTTTGAGAGTTTAGAACAAGAAATACAAAAAGCGATTTTAAAAGAAAACCTTAACCGCCCGATTAGAGTCTGCGGGATGGTTAAGAATGAAGGTGAACCGGGCGGAGGACCGTTTTGGGTAAAGGGTAATGATGGTTTGGTAACCTTGCAGCTTGTTGAAAAAATGCAGGTTGATCTTAAGAATGAAGAACAGAATAGAATTCTTGAAGCATCTACATATTTTAGCCCTGTTGATCTTGTTTGTGGCGTAAGGGATTACAAAGATCATCCCTTTAACTTGCTGGAATTTACAAATCCCGATTCCGGATTAATTACAATAAAATCAAAAGACGGCAGGGAACTTAAAGCACTTGAACTTCCCGGGTTATGGAATGGTAGTATGGCTAAATGGATTTCAGTATTTATTAAAGTTCCGAAAATAACATTTAATCCTGTTAAAGAAGTTAACGACCTTCTGCGAAAGGAACACCAGCCCTAACAACTTGTACAGTAATATTATCACTGCCTCCTCTTTCATTTGCAAGATCCACTAATTTTATTGCCGCATCACTAACTGAATTATTCTCAGCTAATTTAAGTATTTCTTCCTCTTCAACATGTTCGGTTAATCCGTCTGAACAAAGAATGATTATATCACCTTCTTGCAGTTTAAATGGTTCGTATATCTCAGAGTCCAAGCCACCATCAATACCCAGAGCTTTTGTAATAACATGTTTCTTGGGATGAGTTTTTGCCTCATTTTTTGTAATCATATTCGAATCGATCATTTGCTGAACAAGTGAATTATCCTTCGTAAGCTGTAGAATCTTTCCTTGCCTTATTCTATAAATTCTACTGTCGCCAAGATTTGCATAATGAACCAATTCATCTTTTAACAAAACTAAGACAACCGTTGAACCCATATCCGAAATCGTGGAATCGTTATGTGCAGTTTGACAAATCGAATTGTTAGCTGAGTTAAATGCATTGTAAATCTCCTTGGGTGGGTCGTAATTCCCGTTCATTTTTTCAAAGTGGTTTTCGATGGATTTTACTGCAATTTGTGAAGCTATTTCTCCGCCCTTATGTCCGCCCATTCCATCACAAACAAGTAAGAGGTTGCCAAAGCTTCCGCTGAAGGAGCCAAAGTAGTCTTCATTTATCTCACGTACTTTACCAACATCGGAGAAGCTGCCTATATTTAATTGTAATTCCAATTTCAAATACTTAATAATTAATATATTTCTGTAACTATAAATTGAATAGTAAAAATAATTTATGACATAAATAATAAAAATTATTTTAAGTTTTATTACCTCATTATTATGAGGCCTCGTTTTTCTAATGTTTTTACTTTTTGTAAGTCCAGTTGCAAAGAATTCATCTTAGAAAATATACTTATCATATTTTCGGAATAGAAGTGTAATTTACATTTGTAATGAAATATTATTATACAATAGATACCCCCGGTTAACTTACTTAGACCTGTTTAACTGCTAAGCAAATTTAGTAATAATGTTAAAAAGTGGAAAGTTGTTTAATAAATGTTGCATATTATTAACAAATGAGTTAGCATCATCAAAAACTTGTGTGTTTTAATTAGATGTTTGGTTAAATTAAAATTTATTGGCGAGTATTAAGACCATTCACGCATCCCTAAGTAGAGAGATTTCATATTTGCAAATGGGATGAGCGAATAGCAAAGAATTATAGTAGGCATATAAAATTCATTTGGGTGGAAATCCCGGAACCTCCCTTAAACAAATTGGTTTTATTTATTCAGAGAAGCACAGGAATTGAAGAGTATCCACCATATAATTTTTAAACATTCGCTTGTTTAGGAGGATTATGCACTATCTTTCTGATCGTATCGAATTGTAGATAAGGATACTCTTCTCTTAAGGAATCAATTGCATCACCGGTTCTTATTTTCTGAGCCCGAAGAGTTTTAAACTTCATCCTTATTCTATAATCTCTTACAGCTCTCTCGTGAATCAACCCGCGGCTTTCCAGTAACTCAAATATTTCATCACTGATAAGATGTGACAAAGGATTGTTCAGTGTTTTTGGAATTTCAAACTCACTCATTTTATTTTCCTTTTAATTAATAATGATGATTTGTTTTCAATAATAGTTTAGTATGAATATTTAATAGTTTCGAGCACAACAATAAATTCTATGTTCAAACTAATAAATTCTCATTCATACACAACCGCATATTTATGCGGTTTTGATAAACTAATATCTTAAAAAGGCTAGATTATAGTAAAATAATGCGGTTTGAATGCAGGTTATATTAATTTCTTCCGAATTGCCTTTGCAACAGCTTCGGAACGTGAATGCACGTGCAGCTTTCTATAAATGTTTCTGATGTGATGGCGAACAGTATCAACACTTATAAATAATTCCCCAGCAATTTCTTTGTAGTTATTACCCATCGCTAATAAATTAAGAACTTCTTTCTCCCGTGAACTTATGTTGTAACTAGGTTCTTCTTCCGAAGTAATAATCTCATTTTTGAAAGCATTAATAACCTGCCTTGCAATTCTTGAACTCATTGGCGAACCACCTTCATTAACTTCTTTGATTGCCTCCAGAAGTCTTGTAGGTGGTGTTTTCTTTACAAGATACCCGTAGGCACCTGCGCAGAGTGCATCGAATACATTTTCACTATCTTCATAAATAGTAAGCATTACTACGGCTAACTTTGGTTTTATATCAGTTGCTTTTTTTATACCCTCTATACCGCTAATTCCAGGAAGAGCTATATCCATTAACACCACATCTGGGTTTATATTTTCCAGTTCAACAAGAAAAGTTTCACAGTCATAATAAGAACCAACACATTTGTATCCGTTTGTTCCATTAATTAGTGCAGCAAGCCCTTCCCGTATTGTATTATTATCCTCTACTATGGCAACATCAATCATAATTCAATCGTATTATATATTCAAAAAAGATTTTAATTTATTAAACCTACTTATCTTTCCGCTGAAGCGTATTACTGTTCCATTTTTTTGTGATGACTTCAAATTTATAGTACCATCAATTTTCTTAGCTCTCGATTCCATATTTCTAATTCCATTTCCCAGCACAGTGTTTGATTCATCAAACCCAATACCATCATCCCTTAATATCATTTCAATTACATCTCCCTTTATATTTGCTTCGAGAACAATCTTATTACATTTACTATGCTTAATTGCATTGTTAATTCCCTCCTTAAATATCAACAATAAGTTCTGCTTATAATCCATCGGAAGTTTAATATCATTCGTTTTATCTATATTTTTTACTTTAAAAGATATTCCAACAGAATTTAGAAATTCATTGTAAGAATCCTTAAGCTTTATTGTCAAATCGAATAGTGAATCTCTTTCAGGGTTAACAACAAATACAATATCGCTCATTGTATCTACAAGATGCCGCGCAATTTCGCTAATGCTCTTTAACTCTCTTAAATCACTGTTGCTGTTTAATCTATGCACCGCAACTTCACTCAAAATTGATATTTCAGTTAAGCTTGAGCCAACATTATCATGAAGATCAGCTGCAAGTTTGGTTTTTATTTTCTCTATGGCAAGCTGTTGCTTAATTCTGATTGTACTTAAGTAATAAAGCAAAGTACCGGTTAGCAATACTAAAAGAGTAATAAACCACCAGGTCTTCCAGAAGGGTGGCGTAATGATTAATTTAACGGCAGCACCACTTTTGTTCCAAAGCCCATTTGAGTTTGTACCGATAACACGAAATGTATATTCTCCCGCAGGAAGATTTATATAATTAGCAATTCTTCTTTTTGCATCTACATATTTCCAGTTATCATCCAAACCCTCAAGCATAAATGCATATTGATTTTCCTCCGGGTTAGTGTAGTCTAACGCAGCAAATTCAAATGAAATAAAGTTTTGATTGTGACTTACAATAATTTCGAAGGGATCTCCTTTAATTTTGGTATCCAAAATATTTATAGAAGTTATAACAACTGGTGGTATAAACAAGTTTGTCCTGATACTATCCGGATAGAAATAATTTATTCCGTTTATACCTCCGAAAAACATTTGTTCGTCTATATCCTTAAAGTACGCTCCTCCGTTGAATTCTAAACTTTGTAATCCATCATCAATATCGAAATGCGTAAAGTTTTCGCTGAAAAGATTCATCTTAAAAATACCGTTATCTGTACTCATCCATAAATTATTTGCATCATCTTCCAGAATACCATAGACAACTGAACTGGTTAATCCGTTCTTTTGAGAAAAACGTATAAATTGATTTGTCTTACTATCGAACTTATTTAATCCACCGCCGGATGTACCCAGCCATAGTATTTTTTGAGAATCTTCTATTATTACCATTACTTTATCGTTACTAATAGAATTTGGATTGTTTGGTTCATTTTTATAGTGAATAAATTTTCCAGTTTTTCTATTCATCATTTCCAATCCGCCACCGTATGTACCAATCCAAAATGAACCAGCGCTATCTTCATAAAGATCATAAACGCGGTCATCACTTATTGAAGTAGAGTCAGAGGGATCATTTCTGAATTTCGTTATTCTAGGTAAGCTAACTGAAAGATTTACATCAAAAGAAAATTTATTTAGTCCTCCGCCGAATGTTGCAACCCAAATAACGGAATCTGATTCAATTAGAATATCTTGAATCTGATTTCCTGAAATTGATGCCGGATTATTTGGATTATGTATAAATCGTGTAGATTTTCCTGTAAGGATATTAAACTTATTTACACCGCCATTGTATGTGCCAATCCATAAATTTCCAAACCTATCCTTTCGTATAACTCTAACGTGGTTGTCGCTTAAACTGTTAGGATTTTGTGGATCATACTGAAACACTTTATACTTGTCTGTTTTGGCGTTATAAAGATTTAATCCACCGCGGTATGTACCTATCCACAGCCTTGTATTTCTATCCTTAAAAATTGAGAAGACCACATCATCATTTAAACTATTTGTCACTCCGGAATTTTTTTTCAAGAGTCCAAACTTCGCCAGATTTTTTCTAACCATCGTGACACCCTCTCCAATGTGAGATCCGACCCAGAGAATTCCTGATCTATCAACTGCAAGAGAAAGAATTTCGTTATCGGGAAAAGAACCTGGGTCAAGAGGATTGTTATAAAAATGAATAAAACTTTCATTCTTCTTATCATACCGATCAATACCACCACCGAATGTTCCCAACCACAGGTAACCTAAATTATCCTGAACTATTTCCATAACAGTGTTGTTGCATAAACTGTTAGTTGTTTTCTCAAGATTTACATACTTAATAAATTTAGCATCCCTCGCTGGCAAATCTCTTTGATCGGAATTAAGACGATTTAGCCCACCTGAAAATGTTCCCACCCAGATGGTGTTGTCGGATTCTTCAAATAATGATATAACTTTGTTATCTCCAAGAGAATTAAAATTACCTGGTATATTTTTGTAATGGGTAAAGGTGAATAACGAACCGTTACTTTCTGAATCATTATTAAGGGTTAACTTATCAAGCCCGTTCCCGAAAGTGCCTATCCATATTGTTCCATCTCTGGCTGGAATCACTATTGTAGTACGGTTAAAACTTAAACTATTGTTATCGTTTTCTTGATGATATAAATGCAGTGCAGCATCGTTATCCGGATCATATCTTAACACGCCGTTTCCCCATGTAGTAATCCATAAATATCCAAGATGATCTTCAGCAATTGATGTAATTGAAATATTCATGTTTCTCGAAAATGCAAGGGGGTACTTGTGATAATCGCCGGGGGGAGTAAGTTCTATTTTCAAATAATCTTTGATAAAATACCGATCGAAAGTTTCGGTGTTACGATTGAACTTATTTAGATAACCATTTACGGTTCCGATCCATATTTGGTTTTTACTGTCTTCAAAAATACATGTTATAACATTGTCTGAAATTGTTGCAGAGTCAAAAGGATCGTTTGTATATATTTTAAAAGTGTATCCATCGTATCTGTTCAGTCCATCAATTGTTCCGAACCACATGTAGCCGCGGCTATCTTGAATTGTGGCAAATACAGTACTCTGCGATAATCCATCATCAACAGTAAGCTGCTTAAAAATGTAATCCTGTGCTATCGAATTGCTGACAAAGACGATTACCAGGAATGATGTTGAGAACAATCCTTTCACTATTATTATTGGTTTTTTCCTTTTTGGTAAAGTTAAATTTAAGATATACAAACGTATAAAATATTATACAATAATATAAAGTTTTAATCCACACCATATGGTTATATCAGAAACAACAAATAAACGTTGCCGGTGAGATTCTTGCTGAACGTGATGCAATTGGCATATGGGACGTTAAGGAGTTTACGATTCATACAATCACCGATTTCAAATTTATTTTGTTTGAAGTGACGATGGGTTAAGCCGCAATAATTTTATTACTATTTTCATTTTGTAAATAAATAAAATGCTCTTTCCAAATTACTCCCTTCAATTCAAGCAAAAACAGAATTAGAATAGGAAGATGCTCGATATAAATAATGTAATCCGAAAGATAATTTAATTGGTACAGGGGTAGCAGCAATGGATAAATAAGCAAAGATGCTTTCGGTCTGACAGTAAGTAAAGGAACTATCCACGTATAATACCAGGGGAA
>SMVA01368526.1_pt1 | contig 27310 bp, 25 predicted proteins | sample 2456451 | NCBI WGS metagenome assembly SMVA01 (sample SAMN11095933, study PRJNA526329) | marine sediment metagenome | biome: Marine sediment; feature: Surficial sediment; material: Deep marine sediment; isolation source: Hadal surficial sediment | place: Pacific Ocean | collected 2014-05 | depth... | reverse complement strand
TGCAGCCGCATCATCTCCCGCGTCCAGTGCGGCCACCTGGTCGTCCCAGACACGTACCCGGCGGGCAGCAGCATCCACGCCTGGCAAGGGGACTGCAAGCGCCGACCCATCGCAGTCCAGGTGTATACCTTCTGGCCCCAGCGCCACCCCGACCTGCGCCATACGTGAGACTTCTCGCTGGGTGAGAAAGCTACCCGTCGCCTCCTTCACCACCATCCAGCGCCTGTCGCCTTCCGGCCCGAACCTGTCTATCTTTACCGAGGGGAGACTGATACCGGCACAGGATTTAACGGGATAGATGGTAATTTCAATCAGTTTCATGGCATGTCCTCAGGCTGATCATATTCAGAAAGAAGAACTCACAACCAAAGGTTAATGAGCTGCGGGCCCTGGTAGTTTTCTCCTCCGAGTAAACCGAGATCTTTATGCCATACAATGGGCGTGCCGTCATTTTCCAGATCCCATAAATCACCTCGCAAAAAAACATTCATCGCGTAGTTTCTACCCCACTTTTCTGCCTTTCCCGCCACCGCATATTTTAGCCAGGCTTTCAAAGATGGCCTGATAGTGGCGGGCCATAGTAAGCCGGCGCAGGTACTTGCTACTAACAGCCACCGGGTAATCATCTATGTGTGCCCGACACCCGGCGCCGCCAGTTCAGCCACTGCCTGCCACCAGTTATCCAGCAGCCGGGATGCTGCACTTCCCCCGGCATCCCACAGCTGTGCTTCCGTTGCCTGGTTAAGTTGTAGCAGTTGTCTTTTGAAGTTGGCGTCGTTGTCGGCTTGTTGACTGACAACAAACCAGTCTTCCCAGAAATCAGTATGTTGCAAAAGCCAGCAGCTTTGCGAGTGCTGCAGGGGTTTGAACAATGAAACGCAAGGTGCACTGCCGCCGGTCATCCAGACATTGCTTGCATCGTTTCCCAGCTGACAAATCATCGACTGCGTTGTTTGGGAGGGTCGTAACTTTCCTGTGGCATGCATGCACACATCCGCATTACTACTGTGCTTATCTCCGGCTTTATGTTGGCGTAGCATTTGCGCCAGTTGCGGGGCCAGGGGCGCATTGCTGTCCAGGGTATTCAAATGCTGCAGGTTGCAGCGTTGTCGATTTTTTGCGCGCGCCGCCCAGGGCATAAACCGGGTGGCAAAGGTGCGCCTGAAATTGAAGTTGCCCTTGCCATTCCAATAGCCGGCCTTTTTTGCCTTGTCCTGTAGTGCATCACTGCACAAATCAAAATCGCAGCCGATGGTCAGATCATTGGATATTGCCACCATCGGCTTCTGCCGGCTAAATTTTTTGGCCGCCCAAAAATCCCCGGCAGTCTCAAGTTGCCAGCCACCGTTGGCATCAGCGATGAGAAAGCTATTGTCGTAAAAGAACTTTTTGTCGCGAAAACCCGCGGGGCCACCCTGGCCGTACTGCTGTAGATAAGACGTGAGGACAGTCAGCGCTTCATCGGCAGACTTGCTTTGCTCAAGCCCAAGACGCAGTAGATCCATACCCAACAAGGTGGAAGATTTGCGATTGATAAGCCGGGTATAAACCGCCTCATTGGCGATCGCAACCCCATATTCGTTGACGCCCATCTCTGCGCCCCACATCCAGTCCGGGCGTGACAGCCAGGTCGCGTATCGTTGTGCCGGGGTGCTTACATTCAGGTAGGTGGTCTTTTGCACACCCTCGCCGGTGCGGCTGTCATGCCACTCAACCCGCTGTGGTTCGGTGGGTTCGCGATCGCTGTTCTTGGCTAGCCAGCAGCCACTGGCGTCCACAAAGGCAAAGGAGTCACACACATTAGCTCTCTTGTTGATAGAAGGTGCCGGTCACCGCACCTGATCGTGCAGCCTGGCGCAGGACTACGAACTGGGTAGTACCCTCGCTACGCCTCACCCAATTCGGGAATAACAATCACCATGCCGGGCCGCAATCGATCCGGATCCAGGTCGGGATTATATTGCCTGAGCAACCACAGGGGGATCTTAAACTGCCGATGGGTGAGCACCCACAAGGATTCTCCCTCGGCGATCACGTGCTGGCGCGTGGAGCGGATTTGCCAGACCATGAAAAAACTTTGCTGCAAATCCTTTTGATAGAGGAGCCGGCGCCGCTCAAACTCATTCGGCGAGATACGGGAAAAATCCAGTTTCAGTCGGTGGCCAATAACCACCGGGCGCCCGTAGGGCATGCCATTCAGACGTCTCAGCTGGCTGGCCCGAAGATCAAGCCACTCTGCGTAATGACCGAGAGTTTCCGATCCCTGTACTTCAATGCTGTTATCGTCCGCAACCTGGTAATCACTGGGGTCGGCCTGCAACACCAGCCCGGCAAGTTCAAGCTCCACCGGGCCAACCACCTCCCCCTCAGGCGTATCGACTACAGACCTCAGTACCGTCTCCTGGACTATTACCTGGCGTGAAGTCTGCAGTGACGTCGGGGCCGTACTGGCCTCCGCCACCACCACTGAACCCTCCAGGGGCAACCGCAAGACCTGTCCAACGCGTATTCGGTAACGCCGGTTGAGCCCGTTCATGGCGGCAACATCCCTGATGCTATGGCCGTATCGGGTAGCGATCTCAGACACCGTATCGCCGCGTACCACGGTGTGAAACAGGTCGAGAGTCTGCTGTGAAAAGCGTTCCTCGGCGGGAATGGCCGCCAGCAGATCAGCGGAAGAGCCCACTATGCCGTCACTGGGTATGCGCATTGTGAAGCCTTTCGGAATACGCTTTTTGCCGCTCCAGATGGGCGCCAGCAAGGCACGATTATGCTGTTTGAGCACCTCGAGATCAGTATTGAATGCCCTGGCGAATGTGTCCGCCAATAGATAATCGGGTAATTCTACTTCGATATATGAAACAGGACTGGCCCCCTGGTAGGGTGCAAAGTAACGATCCGGATCCGAACTAACTTGCAATGCTGCCATGAACGACAGGTAAAAATTGCGCGAAGCAAAGCCGAAAGAACGGCCTTTGTAGTCACGAACAATGGTCGCAATATCGGTGGTACCCAGCTGTTTAGTGGCGCGCCGCAGACTGGAGGCACCATGGTTGTAAGCGGTGAGTGCCAGTGGCCAGGTACCCGTGAGCTGGTAGTTGTGTTCCAGTAGCTGGACCGCAGCGTTTGTTGCCGCAAAGGGGTCCATGCGCTCATCCACCACGTAATCCACCTGCAGGTAGCGACGTCCGGTTGAACGGGTGAACTGCCAGATACCGGCGGCCCCTGCACTGGAGTATGCCTTGGGATTAAAGGAGGACTCCACGTGGGGCAGGATGCCGAGCTCGCGCGGCAGTCCTTTCTCCACCAATACCGATTCAATATAGGTATTCCACTCGCCGGATCTCACCAGGCCTTCCCTGAAACGATCTGACTGGCCGCGCTGAAAGCGAACCCTGCCCGCCGCCTCACGCAAACGTTCGCTGCCCGCGTCCTCACCCCACAGGGACTGAACCCGCAGTTCCTCGGCCGTGAGCGTTGCAGACTGATTGCTGGCAATACGTCTGAGGGTACTGGCGTAGCGGGCCACTACCGTCTTCATCAGTTTCCGGTCCGCGTGGTAGTCGCCGGTCAACTGCAAGGACTCGTAGATCACGGAAACGTTATCGGCGTCGTGGATAAAGCCGCTATTGGTATCGATCTCGGTGTAAACCTTTACCCAAAAATCAATGTCAGGCTGTAGCTCAGCAGGCCTGGGAAACAGCGTCTGGGCTGAACTCAACGCACTGCCAAAAAAGAACAGGCACAGGCACAGCTGTTGCACTGAAGAGGAAATACGAAAATTCATAGTAGCTTCAATTCAATATCTTAAGTGTAGGGGCTACACGCCCAACAAACCGAAAGGATGTGTGAGTATAAAACGAATAAGGCTCACCTGACAGCTTGTCTATCCGTTCTCCCCGTGCATCTGCACAACACTGGCAGGATTGTGGAAACGGTGCAACATTCCCAGCTTATCCTGTCGAAACTCAGCGATCGCTTTTGATTTGACCAGGCCGTAGCCCCGCACCTGGTCCGGCAGATTGGCGCAGGCCACGGCTATGTCCAGGTTTTCCACATTCACCCCCGCCAACAACTCTTCTACCAGCTGCCGGTATGCTTCGATCAAGGCCCGCTCTTCGCGCCGCTCCGCCAAGCGGCCAAAGGGGTCCAGTGAAGTGCCGCGCAACACCTTGCCCCTGGCCAGCAATTTGAACATCGGCAGCATCCAGGCACCGAAACGGGTTTTGCGGGGCCGGCCCTGTTCGTCCAGGCCGCGGTTAAAGATGGGTGGTGCCAGGTGAAAACTCAGTGTGTAATCACCCTTAAAGGTGCTGGCAATTTTTTCCAAAAACTCGCCGTTGCTGTACAGGCGCGCCACCTCATATTCATCCTTGTAGGCCATCAATTTATACAGGTTAATGGCCACCGCGCGGGTCAGCGGCAAGTCCTCGCCCCGCAAAGTCTTTTCAGTCAGCTGGACTTTCGCCACCAACTCCCGGTAGTGCGCGGCGTAGGCTTCATCCTGGTAATCAACCAGTAACGCGGCGCGATGTTCTATCAGCTGCGCGAGTGACATCACCGGCTGATCACCCGAGGGCAGGCAGGCCGCATCGATAACGTATTGCTGATCCTCTGCTGCCAAACGCCCCCACTGGAAAGCGCGCTGATTTTCCGCAATATTCACCCCGTTGATTTCAATGGCGCGCAACAGTGCCTGCTGTGAGACCGGCACCATACCCTGCTGCCAGGCGTGACCCAGCAAAAACACATTGGCATACACCGTGTGGCCCATCAGTTGCTCCATCAGGGCATTGGCCTCTACAACCTTCAAATTTTCGCTGCCCACAGCAGCGCCAATAGCATGCAGGCGCTCGTCCATGTGGATATCCGCATTGCGGTTTTGCACAAATTGCCCGGTGGGTACCTCACTGTGATTGACCAGCACCCGGGTTCTGTTTTTGGCCAGCACCCGCACCGCGCGGGGGTCGGTAGCTACCACCACATCACAGGCGATAACCGCATCGGCGCGACCGTCGGCAATACGCACCTGGTGCAGGTCTGCCGGTGAGCGACCAATACGCAGATGACTGATAACCGCTCCGCCTTTTTGCGCAAAGCCGGTAAAATCCAGTACCGATGCCCCCTTTCCTTCCAGGTGGGCAGCCATGGTAATCAGGGCACCGACGGTAACCACGCCGGTACCCCCCACACCTGCGACCAACAGATCATAAGTCTCCTCCAGGGAGGCCAGCGTGGGCGGCGGCAGTGCGGCAACGCGATCATCAAAATCATGTCCCGGCGGTGTGGCCTGTGGTTTATTCAACTCGCCGCCTTCAACGGTGACAAAACTGGGACAAAAACCCTTCACACAGGAATAGTCCTTGTTACAGGAGGACTGGTCGATTTTGCGTTTGCGACCCAGTTCAGTATCCAGCGGGTATATGGAAAGACAATTGGACTGGACCGAACAATCGCCACAGCCTTCACAGACTGCGTCGTTGATAAACATACGCCGGGCCGGATCCGGATACGTTCCGCGCTTGCGCCGGCGACGCTTTTCCGCGGCGCAGACCTGGTCGTAGATCAATACACTGACGCCGGGCACCTCACGCAATTCACGCTGCAGGGCATCCATTTCATCGCGATGGTGAAAACTGCAAGCGACAGGAAAAACCCCCTTGTCAGTGTATTTCTCCGGCTCATCGCTCACTACTGCAATGCGCTGTACACCCTCGGCGCGCACCTGGCTGGCGATAGCGGGCACACTGATGCTGCCATCTACCGGTTGCCCACCGGTCATGGCCACGGCGTCATTGAAGAGGATCTTGTAGGTAATATTGGTATGCGCCGCCACTGCCTGGCGGATCGCCATATAGCCCGAGTGAAAATACGTGCCCTCCCCCAGGTTTTGGAATATATGGGGATTGCCAATAAAGCGCGACTTGCCCACCCAGTTGACACCCTCGCCACCCATCTGGATCAGTGATTCGGTTTTGCGATCCATCCAGGAGGCCATAAAGTGACAGCCGATACCGGCCAGGGCCTTGCTGCCCTCGGGTACTTTGGTCGAGGTGTTGTGCGGACAGCCAGCGCAGAAGTATGGCGTGCGTTTTACATCGGTAGGCACCGCTACCGCTACCCGGCTGCCAGCGAGAACTGCCAATTGTTCGTCAAAACACAACTCGGGAAATTCATGGGTAATACGCGCTGCCACGATGGGCGCCAGCATGGTCGGGCTGAGCTCACCCACCCAGGGTATTAGCGGCTTACCTTCTTCATCATACTTACCCACCATGCGGCTGGGCTTGTCGCTCTGGTAATCGTAGAGGTTCTCCTTGAGTTCGCTCTCGATAATGCCGCGCTTCTCCTCCACCACCAGCACTTCTTTCTTGCCACGCAGGAAGGCCCGGGCACCCTCGGTTTCCAGCGGCCACACCATACCCACCTTGTAGATATCGATACCTATTTCCCGTGCCCGCTGTTCATCCACACCCAGCATCTTGAGTGCTTCCATCAGGTCCAGGTGGGCCTTGCCGGTGGTGATGATACCCAGCCGCGCATTGGGAATATCGTAGATACGCCGATCGATAGGATTGGCCCGGGCAAAGGCGCGTACCGCGTCCAGTTTTTCCACCATGCGTGCTTCCACCTGGGGGCCGGGCAAGTCGGGCCAGCGGTAGTGCAAACCAAAATCCGGGGCCTGGTAGTCGGTAGGCTGATGGAATTCGGGTAAATCCATAAGATTGACAGAGGCGGCACTTTCCACAGTTTCCGACACGGCCTTGAAGCCCACCCAGCAGCCAGAAAAGCGTGACATGGCAAAACCATACAGGCCGTATTGAATATACTCCTCTACCGAAGCCGGGTTGAGTGTGGGCATAAAGAACGCCATAAACGCCACGTCGGACTGGTGCGACATACTCGACGACACGCAACCGTGATCATCCCCGGCAATCACCAACACACCGCCGTGGGGTGAGCTGCCATAGGCATTGCCGTGTTTTAGCGCATCCCCGGCACGATCCACGCCCGGGCCCTTGCCATACCAGATGGAAAACACGCCATCCACTTGCCGCTGCTCATCACTCTCTACCTGCTGGGTACCCAGCACGGCGGTCGCGGCCAGCTCCTCGTTAATGGCAGGCATAAATTCGATGTTGTGCTCCGCCATAAAGCTGCTGGCGCGCCACAATTCCTGATCGTAGCCGCCCAGGGGCGAACCCCGGTATCCGGAGATAAAGCCCGCGGTATTCAAACCATGGTGGCGATCCAGCTCACGCTGAATCATGGGCAGGCGAACCAGGGCCTGGGTGCCGGTGAGAAACACCCGGCCCTGCTCGCGGCGGTAACGGTCTTGTAGCTGATAGTCATCCAGTGGAGGATTGGCCTGGGGAAGGTTCATAGGGTCACGCTCGAATCTGGTTGTAATTCAGGTAACTTTACTCCGCTACAGCCGAAATATGCTTCCTATATTTATCCATAAAGCGCATTTATTGATAGTTTATTTCTATTTAGTTGATATATTAGTAATTTTCTACCATTCATAAATTGGCGCCCATCATGGACCGAATAGATCTGCGTATTCTTGATGTCCTGCAGCAAGATGGACGCATTAGCAACCAGCGCCTGGCCGAAACCGTGGGGGTTTCCACTGCCGCCTGCTGGCGCCGGGTGCGAGCCCTGGAGGAAAGTGGCGTAATTGAAAGTTACGCGGCCTTGCTAAGCCGTCCCAAACTGGGGCTGAACCTGTGCGCCTTTGTACACGTTACCCTGGCCCGCCACGTACGGGAGAGCACCACGCCCTTCGAAGAGGCGGTAATGCAGCGCCCCGAAGTGGTGGAGTGTTTTGCCACTACCGGCGATGCAGATTTTATTTTGCGGGTGGTGACAGCCAGCATCAACTCACTGGACAAGTTTCTGGAGGATTTTTTGTTCGCCCTGCCGCAGATTTCCCAGGTGCGTTCGAACATCGCCCTGCGGGAACTAAAGTTGGAAACCGCCCTGCCGCTGCCGAAGCAGAGACTAAGCTGACCCCTTTTTTAGTTAGCGCGCCTGAGCAGGATTACCGCAATGCACAATATCAGTAGCCCCGGCGCCATCACGATCAGCGCCACATTCCAGTGCAGAATACCTGCCAGGTGGCCGCTGATCTGCTGCACCAGGTAATAGCTAATACCAATCACGCCACCCATGGCAATCCGCTGACCCACAGAAACACTGCGCACCGACCCCAACAAGAAGGGCAGCGCCAGCAGCGCCATGCCCAACAAGCCAAGGGGAACACTCATTTGCCGCCAGAACAGTACCTGGTGATATTCCGAGTTCAGATCGTTGGCCTCCAGGCGTTGTATAAGCTGCCACAAGTCGGTGGGGGCCAGTGAACTTGCCGGCGTTATCAAGGTGCGGGTCTGCTCTTCGCTGAGCAGCGCATCCCACAACAGGGTCTCTTTAAACTCTGTATGTGAACTGGTGTTATCCAGTTGTGTTGTGCGGACCTGGTGCAGCAGCCAGGTGTTGTCCTGCAGTAATTCTGCAGTGGGGGTTTGCAGCATCCTGGCCAGGTCGCCCCGCTCATCAAACTGGTAGATCTCCACGCCAGCCAGGCTACGGTCAGCCTGAACATGGCCAATGCGGATAAACTGTCCCTTGTTGCGGGTCCAAAACTCGCGGTCAATACCCACCCCGACCTCGTCGTCTGCGCCAACCGGACCTGGCTCCAGCAAGGTTTTAGCCCTGAGTTGAGCTGCCTTGTACTCCACCCGGGGAATCACCAGGTTTTGTAACAACATGACGACGGCAATGAGCACTATCGACAGTTTGATAATGGGATTGGCCATGCGCAACGGTGAAATTGCCGCCGCGCGCATTGAGATAAGTTCCAGGTTGTTGGCCAGTGCTCCCAGCCCCAGCAGACCTCCCAGTAAAACGGTTACCGGCAGCAGGTCGACTATCAGCGCCGGCAAGGTATAGACAACCACCAGCAGTGCATCCACCAACTCATAGGCGCCGTCGCCAACATCCTCAAGTTCTTCCGACAGGGACAGAAAACTAAACAGGGACAACAGCAGCAGCATTACAGGGACGCACCCCGCCAGGAAGCTGGTACTTAAATAGCGGTCAATCCTGGTCATTGCTGCCTCTCGCCAGGGCCGACTTCAAGGAGTGCCAGGGCAGGTAGAACAGTAATACCACCAGCGCCAACAGCGACGGTGTCCACCAAATACTGTTTGTGGTTTGCTGTATTACCCAGGTCTGGCTGATTTCTATTAAATTGTAATAAGCCGCGTAGATGACAAAGGCCAATAACAGCTTGGCGTATCGCCCATGGCGCGGTCTGCTGCGACTGAGAGGAACCGCCAGCAGCGCAAACAGCAGGGTAGTAATCGGGGTCAATAAACGCCACTGGTACTCGGCCCGATCTTTCGGGTTCTGGGAAAAGGCCAACTCCGCACTGGCCACAGACTTGGATCTGTAGCGCGGTGGTTCAGGCTGTTGATTGGCAACATTCATTGTGAAGTGCCCTATGCGTGCAAAAAAATCGGGGCCATCATCCACCCGCTTATAAATACGCGCGTTATCCAGTTGCAGTGTGTGGTATTCAGATTCGGGGCGCTCTACAAACACACCGGTTTGCGAGGAAATAATTTGCAGCTCGTCGCCAATTCGGGTCCTGATAAAGATGTGTTCCAGCTTCTGATCGGGAGAAATTTTCTCTATAAATATTGCTCGCTCCTCGTCGGGGCCGCTCCTGGTCGCATCACCGCTGTCGCTTTTACGCGTCAAATAGAATTGGCTGGCTTTGATACGACCTATATCCGAGGAAGCTTCGGCGATCGCCAGCATTCCATAGGTCTGTGTGTAGGCCCAGGGCCGCACATAAATGGACAGGACGGCAGTTACCAGCGCCAGCGGAACAGCCAGCATCGCAATCGGACGAAGCATACGCACTTCAGTGATACCACTGGCTTGCATGGCAACTATTTCAGAATCGTTATGCAGTTTCCCAAGACCCAGCATAAGGCCAAAAAACAAGGCTATGGGCAGCAATACCTCCAGGGCTATCAGTACTTTCAACAGAGTAAGTTGAACTACTTCGCCAGTATTCAGTAAACCGGCATCGGCCTTGGTCAAAAACTTGGAAAGCGAGAAGCCCACGAAAATAATCAACAGTACGGCGCAAACCAGAAAACACGGCATCGCTACTTGCCGTATCAAATGTCTGTCGATGATCAATCCAGGACTACTCCTATTTTGGCGTGGTTATTGTAGTCCACTTCTTTGTATTCGAGTACCACCGGCCTCTTTTTCATTGACATATCCGGACCGGCCAGTAAGCTCAAAAAACATACACCTGACCACCTCCGGCCACCCAAAAAGGACTGAAGCATCCGTGAGCGAACCTGGGGACAGCCCACCCGCGCACAGGCCGATGCGCCGTGTACTGGGAAATTTTGGGTTTTTGCTGCGCGGCCGCGGCATCGCCGCCGTTTTGTTGCTAGGTGCCACGGCCTTGATGGCAAGGGCCCTGGGGCCAGCCGAATTCGGCATGGTTATCCTGATGCAGACTTATGTGCTGCTAATACGCGGCCTGTTCAATGTTAAACAATTCCAGGGCATCATTCGCTATGGCGTGCCCGCCCTGGATGCCAGAGATACCCGCACGTTGCGACGCTTGATCACTATCTGTTGGCGAGTGGACCGTCGTACCAGTATCGCCGCCACCGTACTGGCGGCCACACTCGCACACCTGCTCGGCCCATCGCTGGGCATGGATCGAGAGCAGGTAATGCTGCTCTCCGCTTACAGTCTGGTATTGCTGACCTCAGGCAACATCACCGCCATAGGTATCCTGCGCCTGTACGATCAGTTCGACACCCTGGGACGCAAAGAGACCATTGGTCCCATCTTTCGATTTTTCGGCGTAGCCATTGCCTGGTGGGTGGAGGCTCCATTTGCTGCCTATATTGCCATCCTCGCTGTTGCTTATGTCGCGGAGAACTTCTATCTGACCTGGGCTGGTCGTCGTATATACCGCCAGCACGTCGGTGCCACCCCAGAGGATGAAGACCACAGCGATGCACGCATGGCAGAGTTTTCAGGATTACGTCATTTCCTGTGGATCACCTACTGGCAATCCAATATCGACCTGATTCCCAAACATGTTTCCGTCATGTTGGCAGGTGCTTTGCTGGGAGCAACCGACGCTGGACTGCTGCGCCTGGCACGTCAGTTTTCCACCCTGCTGGCCAAGCCGGCCACATTGATTCGGCAAGTGGTGTTTCTCGACCTGACCAGAAGCTGGAACCAGGGCAGTACCGATTTTAAACTGGTTGCCTACCGCACAGCGCTGGTCGGTGGCGGCATAGGATTGTTGTTTGTGTTGGGGGGATATTTTTTCGGCGAGGTACTGCTGACGACAATAATTGGTGAAGAATTTGTTGCTGCAGCGCCTGTGCTCACCCTGTTGCTACTGGCAGCTACTTTTGAGATCACCGCATCGTCGCTGCGCGCTGCCGCCTATGCCATTGGTCACGCCAGCAAGGTGCTGCGTTTGTCGGTGCTGACCGCCGTTATTTACCTGACACTGTTCACGGCACTGTCACTGGAAATGGGCTTGATTGGTACAGGCATAGCCGCTTGCGCCGCCGCCGCGCTGCCACCGTTGGTAATGGCTATCCTAATCGCCAGGAGCACCCGCAAGCAGCCCGCTTCCCAGGATCGCCCTGAGTAGCCTCGTTGATGGCATTCAGGGCCGCTTCCAGCACCTGCGGGTAGGGAATACGGGAATCAATATCGCAAATCTGTGCGCCATTGAAGTTCAGCCTGGGCATCACGGCTATTTTGTCATGCAATTCTGACATGGGATGGTCCGGCTTGCGAGCGTGCGCTGTCTCAGCGTCGATGTTGAGGCGAATCACCAGGGCGGGTTTCTGCTCAGCCATCCACTCATACAATTTCTGCTCGCGCACCGCCAGCTTGTGCACTAACCAGTTGCCGGTGCGGTTGACGGTCAGGCCCGGCCCGTCGTAGTGAAAACCCGGGATTTCTGCCTGCGGGTAGCGATCTATGATGACCTTTACGCCGCGCCGTGAGAGACGCATTACGCGCCGCAGTTGCACCGCGCGCCACAGTGAAAGCACGTACATAATTAGCGCGGTACCGGTGCCGGGCAATTTTTTCTCCATATCCAGGGCACGATTCGCCTTGTTATGAAGATTATTCTCCAGCCAGACACCAATAAATGGCAGGCTTTTGATCTTATCGCCCGTTTCGCCCGACACCAGGCCCAGATAACGCCGCACAGCGGGACCCTGACGACCTAGCGTAGCCAGCAAATCGACAGTCAACCTCGACTTGCCGGTACCGTCACAACCAATAACGGCAAACACACCGGTTAGCGGGCTATGCTGCTCGCCAGTGCAGGTAGCGATCTCGGGCATCATGGGCTCTATTTAGAATTATGGGCGCAGTTTAGCATGATGCCGGCGGGCCTTGTCTCTATCAAACGCCGCTGTGAACAAGGTAATTAATCCACAGCTGTCTTGAGCGCAGTTCTGGCAGCTGTCAATGCAGCCGCCAGCACTTGTTCATAGGGGTCGCGACCATCAAGATCCAGGATACGCGCACCATTAAAGTGCAGGTTGGGGAGTATGGCCACCTTGTCACGCAGCATAGACAGCTTGTGATCCGGCTTGCGGCTATGGGCGGTATCGGCGTCGATGTTGAGCCTGATAACCAGTGCGGGAACGTGGCTGGCCATCCACTCGTACAAGCGTTGTTCACGCGCTGCAAGCGTGCGTGCCAACCAGCTTTCCGGGTTCACACCACCCAGCCCGGCACCATCGAAGTGGAAGCCCGGCACTTCTGCCTGCGGGTAACGATCAGTAATGACCACCACACCGCGCCGACACATTCTCAACATGCGACGAAACTTGTGGGCTCGCCAGTGGGAAAGCGCATAAATTACCAAGGTGGTAGCGGTATCCGAGCCCTTGGTCTTCTCGCTGTGGGCCCGGTTCGCCTTGCCCACCAGGTAGCGGCCAATAGGCGCTCCAATGAGCGGCAGGTCTTTTATCCACCTGGCAATATTACCCGAGGACTGGCCCAGGTAGAGCCACTCGACCGGCTCCTCGATGTCTAACTGAGCAAGAAGATCGTCAGTCAGTGTTGACTTACCTGCCCCATCGCAGCCTGTAACGGCGATAACGCGAGGTAGCAGTTGGTGGGGGAATAATGGGGACGAACCTTGCACGCCTGGCAACCAAATATTGTACCGAGCGCGCAGTTTACGACTAATTTCGGTGTACATACAATGCCCACATGACCTCGATCAAGCACTGTTAAAACCGCCGCCAGCGGCCACTCCCAAAGGCCAGTTGTTCTGCTATAATTCGCTGCTTTTTTTGGCCACTCCAGGCTACCGGCACCCTGGCGAGATATCGCTTTTTCCATCGATTGGGGTTAACTGACTATGTATCACCAGCTAGAACTCGCGCGTAGCGGCGAAGCCTTATTCAGGGCACGCGGCAAATACCTGAAGTACGTGGCCTTGCTCAGCGTGGTGATCGCCTACTTTCATGGCGCCAGCGGGCCTTTTGCCGCAGAGCTTGCCAACCTGCTGTGGTTCTGGGCTGCCGTTGGGATAGCCTCGGCCGGGGCCCTGGTTCGCATCGTCACCGGCGGCTACGCTGCACTGGGCACCTCGGGCTCTACCAAGGTGGAAGCTATCGCGGCGGAGCTGAATACAACCGGTCCCTATTCCCTGGTACGCAATCCGCTCTACCTGGGCCGTATCCTCAATTTCACCGGTATCGCCATGCTCTCCGGCAGCTGGGTGTATGGCGCCCTGACATTGTTAACCTGCGTCCTGGTGTATGAGCGCATTTCGGTTTACGAAGAAGAATTCTTGCGCAAGGAGTTTGGTGAGGCCCATTCCGAGTGGGCAGAACAGGTGCCATTCCTGATCCCGCGCTGGCAGGGCTGGACCAAGCCCAGGTATCCGTTCTGGGTGCGGCGCAGTATCCGCAGGGAGGACAAAAAAATAATCTGGCTGGTGGGCGCGGTGGCCATGTGCGATTTCGCCCAGCGCGGCTTCGACCCCACTCAGCTGCCTGACAACCTGACCTGGTATTACATTTTTGCACTGACCATAGTGGGATATATAATCACCCGCGGCCTGCTCCACTTCACCAAGACCTTCGACGGTATTTCCTGATGGAAGCCCAGGCTCCGGCACTGCCGCCGCTGATAGCCGTCGTTGGTTGTGACGGGTCGGGGAAATCCACGGTCAGCGAAGAGCTGTTGGCCTGGATTAACAAGGACTACGGCCCCGCTGCTGCGGCTCACCTGGGCAAGCAGCAGGGCAATACCGGTCGATCTATTGCCCGCCTACCGGTAATCGGAGGTTTGCTCGGAACCTTTATTGATAAAAAGGCCAGCAAGGTTCACAAATTTCGTACCAAAAACAAGGCCCCGGACACCTTTCCCGCCATAGTGATGTATGCCTTTACGATCAAACGGGTACGCAGGTTTAAGCGCATGCTGGCATTGCGACAACAGGGAACAATTGTAATTGCCGATCGTTATCCACAACTGAGTCTTCCCATCGCACCCGATGGTCCTGACCTGGATGTGGATGCGGCGGGCAATTGGTTTGTGCGCTGGCTGGCACAGCGCGAACAGGCCCACTTCGAGTGGATGACAAGTTTCCAACCCGACCTGGTGATTAAACTCATAGTCGATGTGGATACCGCCTTTGCGCGCAAGCCCGACCACCCCCGTGAAGCACTGGAGCGCAAAATCGGCTACTTGCCACAGCTCACTTTCACCAATGCTCCCATAGTCGAAATCGATGCTACCCAGCCACTGGAGCAGGTATTGGCTGCCACCAGGGCCGCAGTAGCGCAGACCTTAAACCAGCGCGGTTACCATACGTAAGGACTGGGCGTCCCCGACGATTCATCAAGCTGGGGTCAGATCCGGATCTGACCCCAATTCTCTACGCGCCCGTTTTGTGGTTCAATTGGCGGACTAAAATGCGCCTTACGTAGGGCCGAATTTATTCGGCCAAAGCAGGACATGACCATGAAATTTCAACGCGTCCTTCTACTACTATTGCTACTGTCAGGCATTTACCCTTCGGCCCATGCAGACAGTGAAAACACCTGGGAAGATATCAGTAATATCGGTGTGGTTTCCCTGATTGGCGCGGCCTTGATACTTCCCTACACGCGGGCAGACCGGGAAGGGCAAAAACAAGCCGTCTACAGTATTGCCACTGCCACAGGAGTATCACTAATCGGCAAGGCCCTGATAGACGAGGAACGCCCCGACAACAGTGATAACGAAAGTTTCCCGTCTGGACACACCGCCAGTGCTTTTGCCTCGGCCACCACTCTGCATCGCCGCTATGGCTGGCGGACAGGAATTCCCGCTTACGCGGTGGCAACGCTTACCGGTATAGCCCGCGAACGTGCCAGGAAACACCATTGGTACGACGTGGTCGCTGGCGCCGCCATCGGTGGCATCAGTGGGTGGTTTTTTACCGATGCCTTTGATAACAAGATACAACTGGTACCCTGGGTCGATAGCAAGAGTGGCGGCGTGGCCATCTCCATGCGCTGGTAGATCTTTAAAGGGATCTGCCCTCTTTAAAAAAAATTATTCGGGGCGGACTGATCGGAAGGGATGTGACAACATTGCGCCGATAGAAATCTCCCCCTCTCCGGCAAAACCATCCACTCCAATATCCATGGCTTCATGCCCCGCATCGGGGGACTCCCGGTAGCTGCCAAACAGGCGATCCCACCAGGGAAAATTGAAACCAAAATTGCTATTGGTTTCTACCATAATCGTTGAGTGATGTACGCGGTGCATATCCGGTGTTACCAGCAGCAAGCGCAGCTTTTTGTCTATTGACGGCGGTATATAGATATTGCCGTGATTGAACACAGCGGTGACATTGAGAATAATTTCAGCCAGCAACACTGCCAGCGCCGGTGGCCCCAGCATCAGCACGATAGCTATTTTTATCAGCATGGAAATCAGTATCGACAGGGGATGAAACCGAACGCCGGTAGAGGCATCAAAATCCCCGTCGGCATGGTGCGTGCGATGCAAGCGCCACAGCCATGGAATTTGATGGTAGAGCCGGTGCTGCCAGTAGATCGCCAGGTCAAACAGAATCACAAATGCTGGAATGGTCACCGCCGCCGGCAAAGCAAGCTGATTGAACAAACCCCAGCCCTGCCGCTCCGCCCAGACGGCAGTACCCACGGCCAACACCGGCAATACCAGCGACAGCATCACACTGTTAAGCGCACTGATGCCATAGTTGTTCGGCCAGCGCCGCAGCCGCGAAACCCTCAGCGCTCTTCTCGGCCACAGGAACTCCCAGCTCACAATCAATGCCACGATCACCGCAAAGGCGAGCAGGCGAATGGTGGTGCTGGAATCGAGACTCAGAGAAAGCATAGCGTCACCCCACCTGCTTCACATTTATCAAAAGGGAATTAAAGTATAGCCCTCTTGCTGCAGACGAACATGTGCTGTCATCGCAGAGAGGGCAATAGTCACCGCCGGGTTAAACTCGTCAAAACCGTAGCCCTTGAAAGCGGCCGACTGGCTACACAGGTATATTTTTACCCCGGCACCGGACAAGGCTTTCAACATCACGGTGTTGGGGTTGGGCTCATCAAAGCGCTGCCGGTAGCAATGCTGCAGCACTTACAGCCAGTTTAAGCCCTGTATTTATAATCATATTCACAATCCTAATTGCTCGGTACAGCGGCAGTAACAACCCAGCAACGGCCCTGCAACTCAAGCGCATCACCGACATATCGATCGCTGATAGTTGCTACGATTGCATCTCGAACAGCGACGCGCCGCGAATCCTCCTGTCCATCCAGGGCCCGCGACACCGGACCAAGGTCCATAAAAAATTCCGCAGTTTCCTCAACGGTACGCCCCCTGCCCATTTTCATAGTGGGTGTAGTTGCCTCGAAGCTAACATCAACAAATCCAGCAGTACTGAGAATGTCGCTTACATAGTCTTGGTGGGAGAAAGCGAATGGGCCCGGTTCACGGGGGTCCATCGGCTCTGGCGGCGACAATAGAGTCATGGCCGCGCGCATGGGAACGGTAATCCATTCGTTCTCAATTACCGGGCCCCAACACAGAAAGGCGAGTCGCCCAGCGGGCTTCAATGCCGTACGCATATTTGTGAAAGCAAGGGTGGGATCTTCAAAGAACATCACACCAAAGCGAGAGAACAGCAGATCGAATTTCGCAGCAGGAAACTCAAAGTAGGCGGCGTCCGCCTGTGAGAAGTTTATTGCCGAACGCTGATCACCTGGCAATGAAGCCCGCTTCTCTTCGGCCAGTGCCAACATGGGTGCAGAAATATCTACTCCCAGCACCGCGCCATCGGTGCCAACGCGTTCCGCCAGCACCAGGCTGGTAGACCCACAGCCGCAGCCAATATCCAGCACCTGCTCACCAGCCACCGGCGCTGCAATGTCGATTGCTGTCAATCCCAGGGGTCGCAGCATGGCGTCCATCTCGGCGTCGCGTTCACTCCAGTTGGCGCCCGCGTCCCCGTTCCAGTATTCAATTTGTTGGGCGTTGGCTATTTCTACATTCATTTATATTCCTTCCTTAACGTGAGGCGTATTTTGTATCGTTTCCAGCCCCAAGGCTCAGACCTGCCAGTGGTCCAGTGTAGTACACTCGCGCTTCAACAGGGCTGATATAACGACTATGCACCTCTTCCTGACAATTGTTCTTTTCCTGATACTGGGCGCGCCCAGCGTCGTGGGCAGTGAAATCAGCATCGAGCATGAGGGGCTGCAACTCAACGCCCAACTTGAGAAGAGCGCTACCTGGCCCAGCGGCCCTACCCTGCTGATTACCCACGGCACCCTGTCGCACAATCGCAGCGAGATTATCAGCACGCTACAAACACTCTTTCTCGAGTATGACATCAGCTCACTGGCCATTAACCTCAGTTTGGGCCTGGATAACCGCCACGGCCCTTACGATTGCGCCATACCACATCGCCACCAGCTGCAAGATGCTGTGTCAGAACTCGACGCCTGGCTACAGTGGCTGTCCGGGCAACAGGTGGAAACTGTGATTCCATTCGGTCATTCCCGCGGCGGCAACCAGACCGCCTGGTTTGCCACACAGCAAAACAATGAACTGGTAAAGGCTATGATCCTGGTGGCGCCGGCCCTGTGGAATTCAGCAGCCTCGGCTACATCCTACAAGCGCAGCTACCAGGTTCCACTGGCCCCAGTGGTCGAAAAAGCCCATCAGCTGCTTGAGTCCGGAGGGGGAGATACCCTGTTAGCCGAAGTTGATTTTCTCTATTGCCCCGCCACTTCGGCCTCTGCCGCATCGATTATTTCCTACTACGGAGAGGATCCGCGCAAGCATACACCCACCTTACTGGAGTCTAACGACTTACCCGTGCTGGTAATCGGTGGCAGTGAAGATACTGTGGTGCCAAATGTGGAGCAGGCATTTGCAGGCGTGGCAGCGCGCCAACCCACCACCCGGGTTATTGAAATTGACGGTGCCGATCACTTTTTTCGCGACCTCTATGCGGATGAACTGGTGGAGCACGCGGTGGATTTCATTGCTGCCCTACCGGCAGCTCCTGCAATTTCCGATACAGGGTCCGCACGCTGATACCGGCGGTTTTAGCCACCTTTTTTGCGGTCAGGGGTTTCAGTAGCTCGACAAAATAACGCAGCTCGCCGGCCTGGTACCAGCGTCGAGCATGGCCGCTATGGTGGTATCGGTATCGCGCGCAATAATTTTCATGGTGTGCCATATTTGACAATTAAACCTGCCAGCAATAAGGACATCCACATGCCAAGCGCCCAACTCTCAGCAAGCCCCGAAACCGCCTGCCCCACCGTCAAAGCCTTCTTCGACGAAAGCTCAAGCACATTGTCCTATGTGGTGTCCGATCCCGACAGCAAGGCCTGCGCCATCATAGATTCCGTTTTGAACTTCGATCAGGCCTCGGGCACTACCAGCCAGGAAGGCGCCGACCATATGATTGATTACATTGTGCGCAACAAGCTGGAGCTGAACTGGATCCTGGAGACTCACGTGCACGCCGATCATCTCTCCGCCGCCCCCTACATCCAGGAACACCTGGGCGGCAAACAGGCCATTGGTAGTGCCATAACGACGGTTCAGGAAACTTTCGGCGGCGTTTTTAACGAAGGTGAGGAATTCCACCGCGACGGTTCACAGTTTGACCAACTGCTCGATGATGGTGACAAGCTGAAAATTGGCAAGCTGGAGGTACTGGTCCTGCATACGCCGGGTCACACCCCCGCCTGTATGACCTTTGTCATCGGCGACGCCGTTTTTGTCGGTGATACCTTGTTCATGCCCGATGGAGGCACCGCCAGGGCGGATTTCCCCGGTGGCGACGCCCGGGTTCTCTACCAGTCCATACAGAGAATACTGGATCTGCCCGCTCACTATCGCGTCTTCGTCTGCCACGATTACTGCCCCAATGGCCGCGGCGTGGAATACGAATCCACAATCGAGCAGGAAAAGAAGCTCAACATCCATGTCGGCGAATCGTCCACGGAGAATGCCTTTGTACAGATGCGCGAAACCAGGGATGCCACCCTGGGTATGCCACAGCTGATATTGCCCTCGCTGCAAATAAATATGCGCGCGGGACACTTGCCACCGGCAGATGACTCCGGTGCCATATTCCTGAAGCTTCCAGTGAACGCCTTTAAATAACGCCATAATAATACCGAGGATTTACCCATGAGCAGAAAGCAACTTGCGCCCAACTTTTATGTCAGCGAGCAAATCAGTGTTGTCGACATGACCGACATCGCCGCCGCCGGCATCAAATCGATTATCTGCAATCGGCCCGACGGCGAGGCGGGAGACCAGCCCAATATGGCCGAAATCGAACAGGCGGCGGCCACCTGCGGCATTGAATTTCACGCCCTGCCGGTAAGTTCCGGTAGTATTTCTGAACAGGAGCGCGCAAATTTCTCAAAAATCTTACTGGCGGCGCCACAACCGACCCTGGCGTACTGTCGCACCGGCACGCGCTCTACCACGCTGTGGTCTTTACACCAGGCCGAGACTGGCACTGATACCGAGCAGGTATTACAGGCTGCCCAAGGGCTGGCTACGACATGAGTGGGCTGGCAGCCCGCATGCGCGGTTACCGCACCAAGAAAGAATCCAGGGCCGAGTACGATATTCTTATTGTCGGCGCGGGCGCTGGCGGCATCGCCGTTGCTTCCAGTATTCTCAAGCGTCACGTCGGCGCGAAAATTGGCATCATTGACCCCGCCCAGGTTCACTATTACCAACCGGGCTGGACCATGGTGGGGGCCGGAATTTTTAACCCCCAGGACACGGTCAAAACCATGGCATCACTGATCCCGAACGGCGTCGAGTGGATACAGGCCGCGGTTATGGGGCTGGAGCCAGAATCCAACCAGGTGGTACTGGAAAACCAGCAGCGGCTGGGCTACCAGCGCTTGATAGTTACCCCCGGCTTAAAGCTGGACTGGCACGGCGTCGAAGGACTGGTAGACACCCTGGGCCGCAATGGCGTTACCTCCAATTACCGCTTTGACCTGGCGCCCTATACCTGGGAGCTGGTTTCAAACCTGCGTGCGGGCAAGGCCATATTTACCCAACCACCGATGCCTATCAAGTGCGCCGGCGCGCCCCAGAAGGCCCTGTACCTATCGGCCGATCACTGGCTGCGCAGCGGTTGTCTGGATAGTATAGACATCGAATTTTGCAATGCTGCCGGCGTGCTCTTTGGCGTCAAGGAATACGTGCCGGGGCTTATGGAGTACATTAAAAAATACCGCGCTGAACTGAGCTTCGGACACAAGCTGAAGCGTGTGGATGGCGACACACAAACAGCCTGGTTTGAGATTACCGGCGAAAGCGGTGAGCCTGAACTGGTGGAGAAGTCTTTCGATTTTATGCACGTATGCCCACCCCAGACCGCACCAGATTTCATAAGTGCCAGCCCCCTGGCCGGAGACGGTGGCTGGGTGGATGTAGATCAGAATACCCTGCGCCACAAGAGCTATAGTAATGTCTGGTCGCTGGGCGATGTGATGAACGCGCCCAATGCCAAGACTGCCGCCGCTGCGCGCATGCAGGCACCTGTAGTCGCCAGCAACGTGCTGGAAGACATGGGCCTGGGGCGTGGTAGTGCGCACTACAACGGCTACGGGTCCTGCCCCTTGACGGTAGAGCGTGGCAAAATCCTGCTGGCCGAGTTCGGTTACGGTGGCAAACTGTTGCCCAGTTTCCCGCGCTGGCTCATTGATGGCACTAAACCCAGCCGGCTGGCCTGGCTATTGAAGGAAAAAATCCTGCCGCCGATATACTGGAAAGCCATGCTCAAGGGTCGCGAATGGATGGTCACACCGCAGCATAACAACAGCGGATCAGCTGAATGAGTCGATTGAGCAAACTGTTACCGGCCAGCGATTGGTTATCAGACTATAACTCGTCGACGTTCAGCGCCGATTTGATCGCCGCCATCGTGGTAACAGTTATGCTCATACCGCAATCGCTGGCCTATGCGATGCTGGCGGGAGTGCCCCCGGAAATGGGCCTGTATGCCAGCATACTGCCGCTGATCGCCTATGCATTATTTGGTACCAGCCGCACCCTGTCGGTAGGTCCGGTGGCCATTGTTTCGCTGATGACAGCCTCAGCCGTGGGCAAACTGATTGAACCGGGCTCGGCCGAGTATTTAAGTGCCACCATTGCGCTGGCTTTCATCTCCGGTGGCATGCTGCTGGCCATGGGTTTACTGCGTTTCGGTATGCTTGCCAATTTGCTCTCCCACCCGGTAGTGGTCGGCTTTATCACCGCCTCCAGCCTGATCATCGCACTCAGCCAGATGAAGTATATTCTCGGCATCAGTGCCCATGGGGAAAACGCCTTTGCGCTGACCACCAGCCTGTTGCAGAACATACCGGCTACCAACCCTTATACGCTTGGGGTCGGCGTCTTCGCCCTGGGCTTTCTGATCTGGGCCCGACGGTGGCTGCGGCCGTTGCTACAGACCTGTGGAATCTCAGACGAAAACGCCGGCCGCATGGCCAAGGCGGGGCCGGTATTGGCCATCATAATGACCACAGTGGCGGCCTGGTTTTTTGATCTCGGCGACCACGCGGTAGCGCTGGTTGGCAATATTCCGCGCGGCCTGCCCAGCATAGGGCTGCCAAAATTTGACGCAGAACAGTGGCGTGAGCTGGCCGGCGCCGCACTGTTGATTTCCATCATCGGTTACGTCGAGTCTGTATCGGTAGGCAAAACCCTGGCCGCCAAACGCCGCCAGCGCATCGATGCCAACCAGGAACTGATAGCCCTGGGCTCTGCCAATATCGCCTCCGCCCTGTCCGGTGGCATTCCGGTGACCGGTGGATTCTCCCGCTCCGTCGTCAACTTCGAAGCGGGCGCGGTCACCCAGATGGCCAGCATCCTCACCGCCATCGGCATTGCCATCGCGGCACTGGTACTCACCCCCTACCTGGCCTTTCTTCCCAAGGCGACCCTGGCGGCGGCTATTATCGTGGCTATCTCCGCGCTGATTGATTTTTCCTTTATCCCCCGCGCCTGGAGATATTCAAAGTCAGATTTCATCGCTATCACCACCACTATTAGTGTGACGCTACTGTTTGGTATCGAGCTGGGGCTGATATGTGGCGTGTCAGCCTCAATCGCCCTGCACCTCTACAAGACCAGTCAACCGCACATCGCCATTGTCGGCGAAGTACCCGGTACCGAGCATTTTCGCAATATCAATCGCCACCAGGTCAAGACCTGCCCACGTATCGTATCGATGCGCATTGACGAGAGCCTTTATTTCGCCAACGCCAGTTTTGTAGAGGACCGCTTGTACGCAATCCTGGCAGACAACCCCGAGCTGGAACACATTGTGTTGATGTGCACGGCCATTAATGAAATAGACCTCAGCGCCCTGGAGGTGCTCGAGTCAGTCAATGAGCGAATGCAGGAAGCCGGCGTGCAATTACATCTCAGTGAAGTCAAAGGTCCGGTTATGGACTGCCTGGAGAAGACCGAGTTTATCAAAAAACTCTCCGGCAATGTCTACCTGTCTCAGCACCTGGCCATCACCGATCTGGATTCCGACGGCGAGTTCTGAACAATGTGTGAGTTATTCGCCCTGTCCAGCGCCCTACCCACCAAGGCCACATTCTCACTGGAGCAATTCGCCAGTCACGGCGGCCTGCGCGGCCCCCACAGGGATGGCTGGGGCCTGGCCTTCTACGACGGTGCCTACGCACAAATTTTCCGAGAGCCCGAGGCGGCATCAGCCAGCGAGTGGATGCGTTTTCTGCAGAGTAATCAACAGCGCAGCACCTGTGTTATTTCACATATTCGCCTGGCCACCCAGGGCGAACCCGCCCTGCGCAATACCCAGCCTTTCTCGCGGGAACTGGGCGGCCGCCGCCATGTGTTTTGCCACAACGGTGACCTCAAAGATATCTTCCAGCGCATGCAGACCCGGCACCACCAGCCCATTGGCGAAACAGATTCCGAGTACGCATTTTGTTGCCTGATGGATAGAGCGGAAGAAATCTGGTCGGACGGGGCACCCACGCTGGAGCGCAGAATTGCGCTGCTAAAACCCTTCTTTGATGAGCTGGCCACAATGGGCCAGGCCAATTTTCTCTACGCCGATGGCGAATATCTGTACGCCTACGCTAACAAACGGAAAAATAGCGACGGCGTGGTCAAACCACCCGGCCTTTACTACCTGTGCAGACGTTGCGAACAAGACATTGAGACAGCCACCATCGCACTGCAAGGCATGGCACTGGAAACAGCCACTGGCGGCGCAACCCAGGAGGTTGTACTGTTTGCCAGCGCCCCCCTCTCGGACGAAAACTGGCGACCATTTGAGGAGAACCAGATGATCGTATGCCGGGACGGCAAAATTATCTGAGGAAGCCATCACCATGAAATACTGCTGCTTATTGCTCGCCTTGACCCTGTGCACCCACAACAGCCTGGCCGCCACCGTCTGTGATGGCATCAGTCTGCAGGTACTGGGATCTGGCGGCCCGGAGTTGGACGATGGCCGCGCTTCCAGCAGCTACCTGTTGTGGCAGGATGGACAGGCACGGGTATTGATTGACACTGGGCCGGGCAGCGCCAGCAATTTTGAAAAGTCCGGCGCTCATTTTGAAGACCTGCAGGCAATTCTGTTCACCCATTTACACGTGGATCACAGCGCTGATTTTCCCAGCTACATCAAGGGCTCTTACTTCACCGCGCGCGATACTGACCTGACGGTACTGGGGCCAGCCGGCAACTCGCTGATGCCCGCTACCAGCATCTTTGTAGACAGACAGATCGGCCCGACCGGTGCCTACCCCTACCTGGCCAACTATTTACAACCAGGGCAACAATCCGCCTATAAAGTCGTTCCCACAGATGCGCCCATCAATGACCGCGAGGTGCATCACTACACCCTGTCCCCTGCAATTACTGCCAGCAGTGTCGCCGTTCACCACGGCCCCATCGCTGCGGTGGCGTGGCGGGTGAATGTTGGCAGGTGTTCAGTGACTTTTTCCGGAGACATGAATAACGAATACCAGACACTGGCCGACCTGGCCCTGGATACCGACCTGCTGGTAATTCACAACGCCGTGCCCGAGAGCGCTGCCGGGGTTGCCACGCAACTGCATATGCGTCCATCTGAAATCGGCAGAATCGCTCACAATGCCAAGGCCAAACAGTTGTTGATCTCACATCGAATGACCCGCACGCTGGGCCAGACCAGCGACACCCTGCGGCTTATTCGAGAGCATTACCAGGGGCCGGTCAGCTTTGCCGAAGATCTCGCGGTTATCACCCCGTGACTGGGGACAGACTTAAGTCTGTCCCCTATTTTGCCAGGGTCCCGGTCGAATTAATTCCACGGGGTCGCCTAGACCCTACGGTGTTGTTTCGGTAGAGTTACCGCATGTCATTAAACCGCATTACATTGTTTACCTGCCTGCTACTGGCCAGCCTGACCGGGCAGGCCAGCGATGCTCCGCCCATGCCAAAAACCATAGGCGCGGCGTGGGTGTACAGCGTTGAAGGTGATTACCACGATGTGAAGTCCGACCTGGTTGATGCCATCAAGTCGCGTGGCATTGTCCTCTCCTACGTCGCCCATGCCGCCAGTATGCTACAGCGCACAGCGGCTGCAGTTGGCGCCATCGGCAAGGCTTATGACAATGCAGATATCCTGTTGTTCTGCAAAGCTGACCTCACCTACCAGCTCACTATAAAGAACCCGCACAACATTGCGCTGTGTCCCTACAGTATTTCGATCTATACCTTACCTACTGACTGGAAACATGTGTACCTGAGCATTCGAGCCCCCAATCCCGCAGTGCCAGAATACGCGCCTGTTCAGGCGCTACTGGAAGAGATCATCGCAGAAACAATGGATTGGTGATTTTCGCGGCTAGAAGAAGCTGCCCTGGTAATCAGCAATACCCGGGTTGCCTTTAACACCTTTCAGAGCGGGTGTTTCAAGCTTGTCGATGGTGATATTTTTTTTGTGCCGTAAATACTCAGCCACCACGTCCCACACCGGTGCGCCCGCTGATTGGGCGCCCACCGTTGCCCAACCGGCTACGCGGTAATTCTTGCCGGCTTCGATGGCTTTGCCGTTGGCCAGGGTCAGGTCTGATATCCTGCTGTCCATCCCCGCATTGGGCTCACAGCGATACTGTAACCCGCCGGTACGAACCATATCGCCACCCTGCTGGTAATAGGGGTCCGTATTGAACAAGTTGTCGGCCACGCTCTCCAGGATCAGTTTTAGTTCACTGCCTTTCATATCGCGCACGTAGGTTTCCGGATAGGTCATGCAGGTCTGGTCGAGCAGCCGGTCCATGGTAATGGCTTCTCCAGGTAACACGGTCGTGCCCCAGCGAAAACCGGGTGAGAGAGCTATCTGTGCATCCAGCACATTGCGCAAACCGTCACAGATCAGCTGGTCGAAACTACCGTTAAAATTGCCACGCCGGTACAGCAGCGAGTCGGCCACGGCCAATTCCTCGTTCAGCTGCTGCGCGTAAGGCGCGCGCACATCCTCGATATAGGCCTGCATTTCAAGATCAGCAGGCAGCAGGTTTGAAAATACCGGCAGCAGCCGGTAGCGATACCCGCTCACACCCAGCTTGCCAAACTCTATATCCAAAACGCCCAGGAATTTACCGTTGGAGCCGGCATTGGTAACCACCGTTGTTCCGCCCGGATTGGCTACCTCAACAGGTACTGGCACCGCGTCGTGGGTATGACCACCGAGGATAAAATCTATGCCGGGTACGCGGCTGGCCAGCTTCAGGTCTACATCCATACCATTGTGTGACAACAGCACCACCGCAGCTGGTGATTCCTCGTCGCGAATCATCGCCACCAGCTCAGCGAGCTCCCCCTCCCGAATACCAAACGTCCAGTTGGGTATAAATCGTTTGGGGTTCGCGATAGGTGTGTAGGGGAAGGCCTGACCGATCACTGCCACCCTGCGGCCATTGACAACTTTCATCACATAGGGCTTGAAGACGTGGCCCGTGTCTTCATCAAACACCGGCACCCCTTCGAATAATGCATCTTCGGTAGCCCGCGTATTCTGTGAGACAAAATCTCCCTTGAAGGCATCGACGTTGGCAAGAATCTCTTCTTCCAGGTAGGTGAACTCCCAGTGGCCGGTCATGACATCCACCCCCAACAGGTTGGTGGCACCCACCATATCCTGACCCCGCGTCCACAGGGCCGTACCGGAGCCCTGCCAGGTATCCCCACCGTCCAGCAACAAACTGGCGCCATCGGCCACCTGCCCGCGCATCTGCTTGATAAGGGTACTGAGGTGGGCAAAGCCGCCGACCCGACCGTATTTCTCTGCTGCTTCGGTAAAATCCAGGTAGGTCAGGGCGTGCGTCATGCGCGGCGAAAGTTCACCCACCGACGCCAACAGGTTTTTGCCGACCCGGTGTGGCCACTGGCCCCTGGCGGCACCTATACCGATATTGACACTGGGTTCACGAAAATGAATGGGCAACAGCTGAGCATGGGTGTCAGTCATGTGCAGCAACCTGGCCTGCCCGAAGGGCGTCAGCTCATACAATCGATTGCTGGCTACTGCGTGTGAACCCGCGTATCCGGCCAGGCCGGTCGCGACCGCACTTTGCATAAGAAGCTCTATAAACTCGCGCCTATTCACTGCTCAATTCCCTGGCTTCAGAGGGTGGGAACGCGAGCTTGCCAGGTG
>SMVA01127265.1_pt1 | contig 27312 bp, 23 predicted proteins | sample 2456451 | NCBI WGS metagenome assembly SMVA01 (sample SAMN11095933, study PRJNA526329) | marine sediment metagenome | biome: Marine sediment; feature: Surficial sediment; material: Deep marine sediment; isolation source: Hadal surficial sediment | place: Pacific Ocean | collected 2014-05 | depth... | reverse complement strand
GAGCAATATTCACGCCGGCAACCAGCGCATCCCCGAGAATCTTGCCGATCTGAAGTACGGTGTGTCAGTCACCGACGGCTGTATCGACTGGGAGACGACTGCGAATGTGCTCCGTGAAGCCGCCGAACGATTGCGGTCCGTGCGAACACGTTAATTGATATAGCCGAGCGCATTCAGCGCCCCTTGCTGAGATTCGATGCCTCGGCCGGCTATCTGAGCACGACCGTCTTGCGGCCGTTCAGGAAAACTCTGTGATCAACGTGCAGCTTTACCGCGCGTGCCAGTGTAATGCTTTCTACATCGCGGCCGACTGTTATTAGATCATTGATCGTCTGAGTATGGTCGACCCGCTCCACCGTTTGCTCGATGATCGGGCCCTCGTCGAGTTCGGGACTGACATAGTGCGCCGTGGCGCCGATCAGCTTTACGCCGTGCTCATAGGCCTCGTGATATGGCTTGGCGCCTTTGAACCCCGGCAGGAAGGAATGGTGAATGTTGATGATTCTACCCGTGAGCCGTTGGCATAGCTCGTCACTCAGAATTTGCATGTAACGGGCGAGCACGACGAGATCGGCTGCTGTGTCATCGACAATTTCGAGCAGGCGTGCCTCGGCTTTTGTTTTGTTATCCCGGTTAACCGGGACGTGAAAATAAGGTACACGATGCCACTCGGCCAGTTCCTTCAGGTCCAGGTGATTGGAAATGATGGCCGGAATGGTGATCGGCAGGGCGCCCGTCCGGTAGCGGTAAAGCAGATCGTTAACACAATGCTCATGTTTCGAAACGACGATCAGCACTCGCGCCGGGGTGTTGGCGTCATAGATGTTCCAGTCCATATCGAACTGTTCTGCAATATTCCGGAAGCCTGCGTCGAACGCCGCGAGGGAAAACGTCTCCCTCTCGGGAGTGAACCTCGTGCGCATGAAAAATCTCTGCGTGTCCGGATCGCCGTAATGGCTGGATTCGTCGATGAAGTGGTTCTGGTTGCTCAGGTATCCGGCAACCGCCGCGACGATACCGATCGTATCCGGGCAAACGATCGTCAGAATATAGGCGCCCCCGGACTTGCTCATGTTCCAATTCTCGCTTGTTTCTCGGGCCGATGCGAATGCTCGGGACTTGCGCCGAGCCGGCGCTACAGCACCGACCGCGAGTTGTTAGAATACACGGCTGTGAAAAAGGAGAAGCAATAAATGCCTGACTATCAGGCGCCGGTCAAAGATATGCTGTTCGTGCTCAACGAACTCACCGGCCTGGATCAGATTGCGGGCTTGCCGGGATTCGAAGAGGCGACGCCGGATCTCGTCGCAGCCGTGCTCGAAGAAGCGGCACAGTTCGCGTCCGAGGTCATCGGCCCGGTCAACACGATCGGTGACGCCAGCGGTACTCGCGTCGAAAACGGACAGGTTTTCGTCGCGGACGAGTTCAAGGTGGCCTATCAGCAGTTTGTCGCCCACGGTTGGGGCGGCGTCTCGCAGTCAACGGGTGCGGGCGGCCAGGGTCTGCCCCATACGGTTGGCCTGGCCGTCGAAGAAATGTGGCAATCCGCGAGTCTGGCCTGGTCCCTGTGCCCGCTCCTGACTCACGGTGCGGCGCGGGCCATCGAGATGCATGGCGATGAGAGCCTGCGAGGATTAGTCCTCGAAAAGATGGTCTCGGGCGAGTGGACCGGCGCGATGAATTTGACTGAGGCGCAGGCCGGTTCCGATCTCGCTGCGATTCGGTCACAGGCCGTTGCGGACGGCGATGGTTATCGAATCACGGGTCAGAAGATCTTTATTACATGGGGTGATCACGACATGACGGACAACGTCATTCACCTCGTGCTCGCGCGGTTGCCGGACGCGCCGCCCGGCGTGATGGGCTTGTCGATGTTCGCCGTACCCAAGCGGCAGATCAACGCCGACGGGAGCGTCGGCCAGCCGAACAACGTTACCGCCGTGTCGGTGGAGCACAAGCTCGGTATTAACGGCAGCCCGACCTGCGTCATGGCATTCGAGAAATCCTACGGTTACCTTATCGGCGCGCCCAACCAGGGCCTCAGGTGCATGTTCACGATGATGAATGACGCGCGGCTCAGTGTCGGTCTGGAGGGCGTCGCGATTTCGGAGCGGGCCTATCAGCAGGCATTGGCCTATGCGAAGGAACGGGTGCAGGGGCGCGCCGCGAGTCAGGACGACGCGGTCACGATCATTCATCATCCCGATGTCCGGCGCATGTTGATGACGATGAAGTCCTATATCGAGGCGATGCGGAGCAGCGCTTATGTGACCAGCGCGAGCCTTGACAGGGCGCAGCGCGAGACTGACAAGGCGGCCAAGGCCGCCGCGCAGGCGCGCGTCGACCTCATGACGCCGATCGTCAAGGGTTGGAGCACCGAAGTCGGCCAGGTGCTGACTTCGATCGGCCTGCAGATCCATGGCGGCATGGGCTACATCGAGGAAACGGGCGCGGCTCAGTACCTCCGCGATGGGCGTATTACGACGATCTACGAAGGGACGACGGGCATTCAGGCGGCCGATCTCGTGGGCCGGAAAATACTCCGTGACAAAGGCCGTGCGTTGCGAGCGCTGATCGCCGACGTGCGTAGCACGGATGCCGAACTCGCGGAATATGGCAAAGAATTGAAAGTCATTCGTGCGGCATTGGCCGTTGCGCTGGAGGATTTAGTCAGTGCAACGGATTGGCTGTTCGCGAATCATTCGCGCAGCGTGGATGTACCGGGGGCCGTATCCTTCAATTTGCTCATGTTGATGGGGACGCTCGCCGGCGGTTGGCAGATGGCGCGGGCAGCGGCCGCGGCCGCGGCTCATCTCAGCGACGGAAATGCGGATAAAGGCTTCTATGAGGCGAAAATCATCACGGCGCGATTCTACGCGGAGCAGGTCATGCCCGTCGTGGGCGCGTATCGCAAGGCGATCGAATCCGGCAGCGATACCATCATGGCGCTAACCGAAGACCAGTTCTGACAGCGCCGGTCAGATCAACGGATCCGTGGTTCCGAAAAAGGTCAGAACGACGAGATCTTCCTCGATATCGAAAAATGAATGATCGGCGGTGGCCTGTACGAATAAGATTGTGCCGGGGCCGATAGCGTGCTCTTGCTCGTCTATTCGCAGCCGTGCGCGACCCTCCATGACCACGTAGACCTCGTCTTCGAGGTGTGGGGCCTGCATGTCCTTGGAGCCGGCGGGCAGTCGGTAGACCGCCGAACTCAGCGCCGGAACCCGCAAATACTCGAAAAAACGCGGCTCATTGCCCTGCACCTTCTCCATGAGATCAGGCATTTGAAATATCTGCCAGGCGCTTTCGGTCATCGTTATTCTCCCGGAGCAAACAAGTCACGGTGATGTGGCATCGATGATCGGGCAACCGGCCCGACCGCGCAACCGGGGGGAGTAGGTAATATCCGAAATTCAGCGCCCGGCTAATATTCCGGGTTAATATTCGCGAACAACAAGAATCAGGAGATATCGATGCGTTTCAGCACGAGGCAGATTCACAGCGGCGTGGAGCCGGATCCGGTCACCGGGGCTATTCTGACGCCGATTTATCAGACGACCGTGTACGTCCAGGACTCGGTAGATGAGTATCTGGCGAAGGGGTATTCGTATTCCCGGTCCGGTAACCCGACGGTTCGGGCCCTGGAGAAGCGCCTGGCCGATCTCGAGGGCGGCGCCGATTGCACCTGTTACTCGACCGGAATGGCCGCCATTAATTCCGTGCTCATGGCCTTTCTGAACGCCGGCGATCACGCGGTTTTATCCGAAGTCATTTACGGTGGCACTTATCGGCTCTGTGAGCAGGTATTCCACCGATTCGGTGTCGATTTCAGTTTTGTGGACACCTCGGATGCAGGCGTCGTGCAAAACAGTGTTCGTGATAATACCCGGTTAATTATAACCGAGACCCCCGGCAACCCGACGCTGAAGCTCGCTGATATTCGGGCGATCTCGGACATTGCGCGCGAATACGACATCGTGCACGCGGTCGATAACACTTTCCTGACGCCTTATTACCAGAGGCCGCTCGAACTTGGCGCGGATCTGGTCGTGCATAGCACGACAAAATATTTTGACGGTCACAATGCAACAATCGGTGGTGCCGTAGTGGCCAAGACCGCGGAGCATGACGAGGCTTTGCGTTTCATCCAGAACGCCACGGGCGTCATCATGTCGCCGCAGGTCGCATGGCTGACGCTGCAGGGTAGCAAGACGCTGTCCGTGCGCATGGATCAGCAATCCGCGAACGCGATGCAGATTGCCGAATTTCTCGAGGCCCATCCATCGGTCGAGCGGGTCGGTTATCCGGGGTTGAAATCGTTTGCGCAACACGAACTCGCACGCACCCAGGCGTCAGGTTTCGGTGCGATGATCTGGTTCGAGGTTCGCGGCGGAGCGGATGCGGGCCGGGCCCTGATAGACCGGATTGAGCTCTGGAGCCTGGCAGAGAGCCTTGGTTCCGTGGAGTCGCTCGTGACTCATCCGGCCAGCATGACGCATGCTGATGTGGATCCGGCGGATCGCGAACGCCTCGGCATCACGGACGGGCTCGTGCGTTTGTCGGTTGGCCTTGAGCACGTTGACGATCTCATCGCAGCCCTGGAGTCAGCCCTCGGTTAAGTACATTCCGCAATTTACTTTTTTCTCGGCGGATTGAAAATCCTGTTTTCATCCCCATATCTGAAAACAAGCAGGCGCTACGGCGCCATTGGTACAGATTGAAGGAGATAGGAAAATGACATTGGTAACCTGGAGCCCGTTGCGGGAATTTGAGGACTTTTTTAGCCGTTACAACCGATTGAGTCGCGGGTTGCTCACCGGAAACGGCAATGGTGACCGCGGTGTCGCCGACTGGCGTCCGGCCGCGGATATTTCAGAGACTGGCAAGGAGTATCTGATCAAGGCCGAGTTGCCGGCGGTCGCGAAGAAAGATGTCGAGGTGACCGTCGAGGACGGTGTCATCACGATCAAGGGCGAGCGCCGCGTCGAGAAATCGGATGAGGAAGAAAAGCGGCATCGAATAGAAACCTTCTACGGAAGTTTTTCCCGCAGCTTCAGCCTGCCGGCCGACGTGGACGAAACCGCCATCCGGGCGGAGAGCAAGGATGGCATATTGCAGGTGCACCTGCCGAAGACGGAAGTTCAAAAACCCACCGTGATAGATATTAAGGTTTCTTAATCCCTGGTGAATTAATCCGAGGCGTCCTTCCGGACGCCATGACAAGGGGGCCGCGTGCCCCCGATTTTACTAAATATGCGAAACCCGCTGAAAAGGGTGATTCGTATCGCAGCCCCACGTATGCGCACCAACTAAGCTGATTGCTTGGCAGAAAAATCCGGCTTGGCCGGGGCGGTGCGCTTTGGCGAAGTTCCAAACGATAAAATTAATAGGAATAGCTTTCAATATTCTTATGTCGCCCGCATTTGCCGACGAATTTTCGTTGCCGCCCGCGTCCGAATTCGGAGAAATTTCCATTGAAACGCTCGGCCACCGGAACGTGGCTCCGAATAAACTGGCGAGTCCGGATGTTTCGGTCAGCGTTGATCCACGTGGCGTTGATCCATTGAAAGACTATACGTTGTCTCAGCAAGAATTGAGCCTCGTATTCGATGCTGCCGCGAGCCCGACAAGTTTTAGTCCGCGACCGACAGCCCCGGATGCGTTCAGCAAAACCGCCGAAAAGTTTGACGTGAGATCGATCCCTGACCTGGCCCGGCAATCAAATGCCGCTCAAAATCCCTCAAATGGCTGGTCGGTTGACCTCGACAATGAGCGCGGGTCCGGCGTTTGGGTCGGCATCGGCCCGTACGAGGAAGAAGTCATGGTGACCTGGTTCGTGGGATTCTAGCTGCCACCCGATGCCGGCAATCCAGTCAGGATCTCATTGAGAAATTCGGCCTGAATTCGTTTCCATTCGAGCTTCAGCCAGGGCGTAAACCGGCTGCCGTCGGTGGCTATTTCACCTGTCAATTCATCGGGATCGATAAAACGCCAGTCGGCAACCTCATCCGGGTGAGCGACGACGTCGTCACTCGTGTAGCCGGCGAAGACATGGCAGAGTTCATGTTCAGCGCCGGCGTTGCCAAATTTCGCCTGATATTTGAATTTATATAAAAAACTCAAATCACACTCGAGGTTGAGTTCCTCGTGTACGCGGCGTCGCCCGGCGTCCTCGACGGTTTCAAATTCGTGCGGATGACTACAGCAGCTGTTCGCCCAATACAAAGGCCAGAGTGGTTTCGTTGCGCTACGTTGCTGGATCAGCAATTTACCCTTTGAATTGAAGAGGAACACCGAGAACGCGCGATGCAGCAGCCCATCGCCTTCGTGACATTCGGCCTTGGAGCACGTACCGATTTCTCGATCGGCATCGTCGACGAGAATCAGCGACTCGGTCGGGCTCGACACCGGTTGACGTGCGGCGGTCATCGCTCGTCTCCGACAAACCCACCTCCGACCACTATCGCCATGGCATGAAATCCTCGTTTTTCCATGGCCGCTTGCACTGCGTCGGCATTGCCGTCGCCCTCGTTACTGCAGAGAGCAACCACAGCGCCGCCGCCGCCGCCGCCCGTCAGTTTAGCGCCAAGTGCACCGGCCTGGCGTGCGATGCCGATCAGTCGTTCGATCTCAGGAGTGGAGACCTGTAACGCATTCAGCAGGCCCTGACAGACATTCATGAGTTCACCCAGAGTCGCGACGTCACTGTCCTGCACGGCGGAGACGGCCTGCAGTACGAGTGCATCGATATCATCGAAAATCTTCTCGTAGAGTTTCGGCTTGCGTTCCCGGGCATCGTGTACCCGCTTGACGGTCTTGGCCGTGAGTCCTTCGCTATTCGTCATGCCGATGACGAGGGACAGGGGCGTGGGAATATTGAGATGTTCGACGAGTGGGGGTGTTCCTTTTCTGAATACCATAGGTTGCCCATAGGTTGCGATGGTATTGTCGATACCGCTTGGCTGCCCGTGCGCAATTTGCTCGGACAGGAATGCGAGTTCATTTACATCTTCGTCCGACAGGCCCAAGCGGTAATGTCTATCCAGCGCGCGGACGATCGCGACCGCGAGTGCCGCGGAACCGCCCATGCCCATGCCGCGCGGCACATCGGGGAAGACCTCGATACGCATGCCCTGAGCGCCGAGGTTCAGTCGATCGATGATCGCGTACGCGGCCTTTTCGAAAGAACGCCTTTGTTCGGGCGGCTTCGCGAGTTGATATTCGATTCCCCAGCGCGGAATCAGGAGTTCCATGCCCGAATCGCAATCTTCGACGATCGCACGCATGGTCAGTGGTAATGGCAGGGCGATTGCGTGTCGTCCATATACGACGGAATGTTCGCCCAGGAGAATGACCTTGCCGTAACCGACGCCGGTCTCTACATCCGTCAAGTGCCTGACGCCTTCGCCTTGAGCATCCTCGTTGCGAATTTCGTCGAGAATCTGCTCGGCTTTCCAAACCTTGATCTCGCCGCCGCGCACGAGCCGCTCGAGCGTTTCGTCGAAAAGCTTGGCTGGTGTCCCGGCCGCCTTCACGACGCTGCGCGCATGCAGCGTCATGTGACCGGTTTGTATTCCTTCCGTCGCTAATGCTCTGAGGGCTGCAAAATTTTGCGCAAGGCCGACGGCGGCCATGACTTCGGCGAGTTCGGTTGCCGATTCAACGCCTATCATGCGCAGATTCATTGCGACGCCGGGATTCGACTCCAGCGGCCCGCCGACGATGCCGACCTTGAGCGGCAGCTCTATTCGTCCCCTGAGATTTCCGTCGCCGTCTTTGTACCATTGCGACAGTGAACTGTAGCGGCCGTGCCGGGCCGCGTAGGCATGTGCGCCTGCCTCGATTGCTCGCCAGTCGTTGCCGGTCGCCAAGGCGACGGCGTCGATGCCATTCATGATGCCCTTGTTATGGGTCGCGGCGCGATAGGGATCGACGTGTGCGAAATCCGAGGCGATGATGATTCCGTCGCGGACACGCTCACCGGCATAACCCTTGCCGGCAAGTTGCGTCGTTGGCAGGATCACCTCGGCCGTGGCCAGGGCGCGGTCCGACAGATTCGACAGGATGCGCAGGAAAACCTGGCCTTCGGTGATCGTCTCGACCAGCGAAGCCACGCCTTCGCACATTCCGTTCACGAGGTTCGCGCCCATCGCGTCCCGGGTATCGACGAGCAAATGGATGACGAGCATCTCGCCGTCCGTCGACGCCATTGGGTAGCTCCTCGTTTCCAGATCCACCGCGCCGCCCCCACGCGCGACCATGCGTGGATGAAAGCTGTTGGCGAGATCGAGTATTTCCTGCTTCCTTGCGAGTACGGCCGCGTTCGCACGTTTCATGTCGGGCACGTCGATGACCTGTATCTGCCCGATCAGCACCGGGTCGGTCGATGTCGTCGTGTATCCGCCCGTGGCGCGCGCCATTTTTGCGGCCGCGCTCAGCGCTGCGACGATCGAGGGTTCCTCGACGACGAGCGGGACGACGTATTCCTTGCTGTTGATCAGAAAATTGAGGGCGAGTCCGATCGGCATGCCGAGTACGCCGATCACGTTCTCAATCATCTTGTCTGCGGCGTTCAGACCGAGGGTGGTTTCGCCCGAAACGAGGCTCTCGTAATCGCTGTCCGTCAGCAGGCCGCGCTCGTGCACGGCCCGCATGCGTTCATCGATGGTCATTTTGTAGAAATTCGGAATTCTGGATCGGGCCACAATTGACTCCGTGACGACTGGCTAGCCACGACACTGTGTGCAGTACGTTGCATACATGCCACGATTTGGCTTGAAACCGTAACAGGATTCAGCGGCACATGCCAAGCGTACCTGAGGTCTCTGGTGACGTTGCGCGGGCCCTGCAAAGGCGCCGGGTGCATTGGCGTGGCCCTGATGCGACAATCAACGGGCTCGTCGGCACGTTTCGCGCTCGCCGGACCAAGCATCGAAGGCCCCTGAACGAATATGGATAAAATCTGGCTGAGCCATTATCCGCCCGGCGTGCCACCCACCGTGGACCTGGGCCCCGACGAGTCGCTCGTCGATCTCTTCGATAAAGCTTGTTCGCAATATGGGCCGTTGCCGGCCTTTACGAATTTCGGGCATACCCTGACCTACGCGGAACTGGACGATCTGAGTGCGCGTTTCGCCGGTTATTTGCAGACGGAAACCGGGCTCGAACGCGGAGAGCGGGTTGCGATCATGATGCCCAACCTGTTGCAGTACCCCGTCACGCTATTCGGCGTGCTCAGAGCCGGTCTGGCGATAGTCAACGTAAATCCGTTATACACCGCGCCCGAACTCGAGCATCAACTCAATGATGCGGGGGCGCGTGCGATCGTCATCGCATCGATCAGCGCGTCGACGCTGGCCGCGGTTATTACCAGGACCCGTATCGAAACCGTCATCGTTACTCAGATCGGCGACTTGCTGGGTTTTCCGAAACGTCCGCTCGTCAATTTTGCGGTCCGCTACGTCAAGCACATGGTCAAGCCCTATGTAATCGAATGCGCCGTTACCTTTCGCGACGTTCTGACGACACCGCGGGAAAAATTTCGGCCCGAATTACTGTCGGGCACCGACCTGGCCTGTCTGCAGTATACCGGCGGCACGACCGGGCGCGCCAAAGGTGCGATGCTGAGTCACGGTAATCTCGTTGCCAATGTGCGCCAGATGAATACATGGTACGCGAATGAGTTCGAACGGGGTAAGGAAATCGTTATCACGGCGCTGCCGCTTTATCATATTTATGCGTTAACCTGTAACTGTTTCTGTTATTTCGAACTCGGCGGTCTCAATGTTCTGATCACCGATCCGCGCGACACGCCAGGTTTCATCAGGGAACTGAAGAAATGGCGGTTTACGGCAATTGTCGGCGTCAATACATTGTTCCAGAGCCTGATAAATCATCCGCAGTTCGCGAGTGTGGATTTTTCGGCGCTCAAACTCACGGCGGCGGGCGGCATGGCGGCCATGGAGGATACGGCGAGGCAGTGGCGACGAATAACGGGCACTCACATGCTCGAGGGTTACGGGCTTTCGGAGACATCGCCCGTCCTGACTTCGAACCCTGCCGACATAGACGGCTTCACGGGCAGCATCGGTCTGCCGCTGCCGAGCACGGAAATCTCCTTGCGCGACGACGCGGGCAACGAGGTTCCGATTGGTGAGCCCGGCGAGTTGTGCGTGCGCGGTCCGCAGGTCATGGCCGGCTATTGGAATGACGCGGATGCGACGGCCGAAGCCATGACGACCGATGGTTTTCTGAAGACGGGTGATATTGCGACGGTGGACGATAAAGGGTTCTTCCGGATCGTCGATCGCAAGAAAGACATGATCATCGTTTCTGGTTTTAACGTCTATCCGAACGAAGTCGAGGATGCGGTCACGCTGCACCCGGATGTTATCGAGGCGGCCTGCATCGGTGTTTGGAGTAAGAAAAACCGCGAAGTCGTCAAAGTGTTTGTCGTATTGCGACCCGGCGCCACTGTGACAGTCCAGGACATCAGGAGCTTCTGCCGCGAAAGACTGACGGCTTACAAAGTACCGAAGCGCGTCGAGTTCAGAACTGAATTACCCAAGTCGCCGGTCGGCAAAATACTGCGGCGCGAACTCAGGGAAGAATCCGGCCAGGAAGACTCCGATTAGGACCCTGGTCGTCGGGCGCGCGCCGCGCGGTTTTATTGGCGTTCCGTGTTGCCCTGTTCCAAGGCGGCCCAGTGATCGTCATGTGTCCACGTCGTTACGAAGTGTGCCTGCTCGACCTGCATTAATCGTTCGTGCAGGGCGCGTCTTTGCCCGGCAATCAGTGCCTTATAGCCTCTGAGTACGCGCGGGCTTCTCTGTCGCCAGACTTGCAGGTAGTCGTCCAGGCAATCTTCCAGGCTCTGGCCAGCGCTGCAGACGCGATCGACGATTCCGAGGGAGAGCGCTTCGCCGGCCGGCACGCGCCGGGCCGTGACGAGCAGGTCGAGCGCAGCCTGCATGCCGACCGTTGCAACGAGGTCGATACCACCACCCCATGCCGTCGTGACATTGAGCCGGCCCTGCAGGAATCCGATTTCGGCGTTCGGCGCGGCGACCCGGAGGTCACAGGCCAACGCGAGTTCAGCGCCGCCGCCGAGCGCGAGACCGTTCAGGCCGGCGATAACCGGCAACGGAAATGCGCGCACGCAGTCGAGCGCCGCGCGGCCTCGCCTGGACATCGCTTCGGCATCGCTGTCGCTGCGGATCGCGTCCAGTTCGTTCAAGTCGCCACCGGCCGCGAAACAGCGATCGCCGGCTGCCGTAATCACGGCGTACTTGAGATCCGGATTCGATGCGTTCTGTGTGAGTGATTCGCCGAGTTCGTCGAGCAGGCCGAGGCTCAGCGCGTTGCGTTTCTCCGGACGATTGATCGTCAGTCGGAGGACAGGCCCCGTTAGCTCGACGAGGAGTGGATCGGAAGCCACGGTCGGCGTTCCACAGGCCGATTAGAAGTAGAGCCGCATGATGCATTCGGCGACACAGGCCGGACGGTCCTCACCCTTGATTTCGACCGTGTACTGTTCCGTCAACTGCAGGCTGTTCTTGACTTCTTCGGCTGCGACGAGTGTACAGTGCGCGCGGATTTTGCTGCCAACCTTAACGGCGTTGATAAAGCGAAGCTTGTTCAGCCCGTAGTTGATGATGTTCTTGACGCCGGGGAACAGCGGCTCATCCGCGTTCACGAGGCCGCGCAGCAGCGGATAGAGCGACAAGGTCAGGAAACCGTGCGCTATGGTCTTGCCGTTCGGCGATTCGGCCGCGGCCCGCACCTGATCGACATGAATCCACTGCTTGTCGCCAGTCGCGTTCGCAAACTGATCGATCAATTCCTGCGTTACGTTCATCCAGTCGCTGACATGGATTTCCTGACCGACCTTGGGTTCGAGTTCGGCCAGAACTTCGGCTAGCGCCATGTTGTCGTCCTTTTTTTTGGAGTGCGTCAGATTTTCTCGGATGCTAGCAGATCGGTCCGGCCGATGTTGAGGGCCTCTGATTGGCGGTATTTAATGCGCACATACAATGCTGCGGCCATGACGAGAAAATTCGCCGCACCCATGAGCAGAAACGGTGCGCCGGGCTTCCAAAAATCGTAAAGGAGGCCACCCAATAATGAGCCCAGCATGATGCCAAACGCGCCGCAGAAACTCCACACGCCGATCGTGGCGCCCGTGATTTTCGGGTCCGCCTCCTGACCGACGAGCGTCGTGCCGGCCAGGATCGCCGCGACCTGACCGACGCCGAGTATGAGCGCAATGGCGACCCAGTTGTCGCCGAACGGACTGGCCTGCAGTCCAAACAGGGTATATCCGGTTGCGGCCAGCGCCATGCCGATGACGAGGGCGGTGACCCGGTTGATGCGGTCGTTCAGGATACCGATAAGCGGCGAGATGAACAGCGCCGCCGTTTGAATGACGACGAACACGATCGTTGCCTTGACGAGGCTTTCGGCTTCAGTCATGCCCTGCGCGAGGCCGGCATGCGTGCCCCAGAGCGGGACATAGGTGCCGATCACGACGACGTCGCCGCGCGCCGCGAACGCCGATGCATAGGAAACCGCGATCCGGGGATTTTTCGCGGCGCCGAAGCCTTGCCGGAGAAGTTGCAGGAAAGGTTGTCGGTTCTTGCCGCCACTGCCGCGGTCGGCGCCCTTTAGCCCGGCGCCTGCGATGATCCCACAGCCGATGCAGGCGATGCCGACGAGCGCCATCGCAAGGCGGCCGGCCGCATGCGGGCCGAAGTCCGCGGCGATGAGCAACGCCGGCAGGTTGCCGCCGACGACCGTGAGTCCGATAATGCCGAGCCCGTTCAGCACGGCGGCAATCGCCACGAGTTTGCCGCGTGATCGTTCCTGCGGGTAATCTGCGAGCACCGCCGAATAAGTCACGACGATCGCCGCCGCGCCCACGGCGTAGATGCATCGAATCAGTGCCAATCCCAGCGTCGAGTCAGCCCACGGATACGCCATGAGCCCGACGGCCGTGCAGATATATCCTACGGCCAGCAGGTGCCGGCGACCGATCCGATCGGCCAGCGCGCCGAACGGGCCGACGAGACAGAGCACGATAATTTCGTGCAGGATCGCGAGGTATCCGCTGATGGAGCCGTGTTGCTCCTGCGGTAAATTCAGCATCGCCGTCAAAATGTACGGCTGAATGAAATTGATGACGACGAGGAACGGGATGCCGGTCAGGCAGATGAACAGCAGGGTCATACCGTTCAATTTCGTGTAACCGGGCTGCAGCCAGATATACCCGAGCCGGACGCCTTGCGGATCTGCGGTCATAAACTTTCCCCTTGCGGGCACCGGCGACAGCTTCCGCTCGATATCGTGTTAGAGATATTTTCGTCGCCGCGCTCGGTCGGATTCGGATTTCAGCGGCCGGATGCCGCATAGTGTATTACAGTATGGCGCTCACCCCGTGGCGCGCTCGGGCGATTGCCCCTATTGCGACGAAACGGTGCAGTGATTGAACTTAAGACCGAAACCAGGTTCCAAAAAATGACCAAGCACGCGCCCTGCGACGATATAATCAAAGGTCGCCAAACCATGAGTCAGGCCCCCGGCATGATAAGGACGATCATTCGCTGCACGGCAATAGTCACGCTGCTGGCCACGCTGCTGGCGGGGTGCATGCCCGAGGGACTGTCCAAACCGCCAGCGTCCGGGAGCGGTTCCAGCGGTTCCAGCGGTTCGTCCGGGAGTTCGGGCGGCGGCATGTCGTTTCCATCGACGACCGGAGCGGGTCAGTCCGGGAGCCAATCCGGCAAGCAATCCGGGAGCCAATCCGGTAACCAGGATGGTGGGCAAGGCTCCATGGCGGGATCTGCGGGGGGCGGCGAATCATCCTCCGGGTCATCTGAAACCGGTGGATCCGATTCGGGCATGTCGGGTTCTTCGGGTTCGTCCGGTTATGGGGGCGGCGCCGAAGTCGGGAATCAAGGCGACCTCGAGGGCGTCTTCGACAAATCGCTCGGTGACTTCGACGACGAAATGCGGCGCGAGAATGCCGGCATGGCCTCGACGGGCCAGGGGTCGGGCGGCTCGGCGCAGCAGCGTGAATCGAGAGATGCGGGCGCTGTCAGAGACGCGGGCATGGGCCAGTCGGGCGGCGGCATGGCAAGTATTCCCGGTTCCGGCGGCATGTCGGGCGGGGGCAGCGCCACCAGTTCAGGTGATATGCAGACGGGTTCGGCAAGCGGACCGGATGCCGGTGAAGGCCAGGATGGAGTGCAAAGTGGCCTGGGCGGCGGGGACATCGAGGAGTCGGATCGCGATGGCGGACAGGTTGCTGATCTGCCCGAGGACATTCCTGCCGACGGCAGCGGCGAGGATCAGGTCGCGCGACAGATTCGCGAAGCCGCGATGGCCGAGACCGATCCGGACATCCGCGATGCACTCTGGGACGAATACCGGAAGCACACGGGCATAAAGAATAATTAAGATGGGTATGTTGCGGGAAATGACACGCCTGGCAAATGCAATGCGCAGATTGTGGCCGGTCGCCCTGTTGCTGATGGTGATGATCGCCGCCGCGGCCTGTGCCCCGTCGCGAAACATTAAGTATGACACCGTCGTGGCCGTGCAGGCGGAGACGGAAATTGCCGAGGTGGCACTGCTCGATGTCGGTATTCTGATTTTCGATCCGGGCGTCGACGAAGGTCAGGAGGCGCCCGAGAATTTCGTGTTTCCGGACGTGCGCCGGGCAGAGGCGCGGTACATGCCCTACCATTTGAAAAAGACGCTCGAAGCGACGGGTTTGTGGGGCTCGGTCTGGGTGCTCCCGGAGCCATCCGAGGCCGTTGACGTGCTCGTCTGGGGGCGGGTCGACCATTCCGACGGACTCGAAGTGAAACTGCGCATCGGGGCGTGGGACGCGACCGGCAAGGAGTGGCTCAACAAGTCATATCGAACGAGAATCCCCGAGAAGGCCTATTCGAAATACCGGGATTTGACCCAGGACCCCTATCAGAACATATACAACGAGATTGCGAACGACTTGCTCGCGCAGCGCGAGCGGCTTTCCGAAAGAAAACTTCAGACGATCCGCACGGTAGCCGAACTGCGTTTTGCGGCTGACCTGGTGCCGGCGGCATTCGCCGATCACCTCGAAGAGCATGATGGAAAGTATCGGATACGGCGCTTACCTGCGGAGGACGATCCGATGTTTATGCGCATGCGCGCCGTGCGCGAGCGCGAATACACGTTTGTGGACACGCTGAATGAATATTATGCCGAACTGTATTACGAGTTGTCGCCGCCTTACGAGGACTGGCGCAAGATGTCGCGCGAGGAAACCATCAATTATCGGGAATTGAAGCGTTCCGCCCGCATGCGCCAGTTGCTCGGGCTCGCCGCAATCCTGGGTGCAGTCGCCTACGAGGCAAACGGCGGCGGTAATTCGGCCATTACGAACACGGCACTGCTTGGTGGTTTTGAGGGTATCAGAAGCGGATTCGCGAAATCGACCGAAGCGAATCTGCATGGCGAATCTCTGAAGGAGCTTGGGTCGTCTTTCGATTCTGAAGCGGAGCCGCTGATCGTCGAAGTCGAGGGCCAGACCCGGCGTTTGACCGGCACGGTAGAAGAGAAATATCGTGAATGGCGCCGGCTGTTACGGGAAATTTACGCTTCGGAAACCGGTTTCGTGACTCAGGCCAACCCGATCTCTCAAGATCCGCAGGCTTCCGATTAACCGCAAGATTCCATGCAAGGGCTTTCACCCGGGCTGACCTTAGACGAACGCTTCGAACTCATCCGCCAATTGGGGAGTGGCGGCATGGGTGAAATTTGGCTGGCCCGGGATCTGCAACTCGATGAGCAAGTGGCGTTAAAGCTGCTGAGTCAGACTTTCAGCCAGCCCTCCTTCGTTGATTTACTCAGGCAGGAGTGTCGCAAAGCGCGAACACTTGTGCATCCCAACATCGTCAGGGTCCATGATTTTCATGCCAGCGATTCGCACTACTTTATCTCGATGCAGTACATCGACGGCGATACACTCGTCGCCAGTCGTGGTGCGCCGTTTCAGTTCATTGCGCATCAGGCGCTGATGGTTTGCGACGCACTCGAATATGCGCATCGGTCCGGCATTATTCATCGCGATGTGAAGCCATCCAATGTGCTGCGTAATCACGAAGAGGTCTGTTATCTGAGCGACTTTGGTATTGCGGCGGCGATCGCGGGCGGCCCACCGTCGGCGGATCTTCGCGGCGGCGGTTCCTTGCCGAGCATGAGTCCCCAGCAGCTTGCGGGTGAGCCGGCCGCCGTGGCCGATGACGTGTATTCGCTCGGGGCCTTGCTCTATGAATTACTTTCGGGTGCGCCCCTGTTTCATCCGGGCGTGACCGAAACCCGTATTCGCGAAGAGGAGCCCGAAGCCCTGACACGGGACGGAGCGGGCCAGCAGATTCCCGAGCCGATGCTCCAGGTCGTACACGCCATGCTGGACAAGACCGCCGAGCGCAGGCCGGCCGGCATCGGCGCCGTTCGTTCGGTACTGGAGGAAGTGTGCGCCGACTATCCGCTCGCTGGCGATGTCGCCGAGTTCGCGGATACCGGCGGCGATGTTATCAAGCCCGTTTCGCGCGCCGTCAGGACCGGCTCGCCGGCCGAGGTTGCCGCGCGTACCGGCCGCAGGCCGGGCGACGGCAAACACCATTCGGCGCGACTCGTATTCGCCGGGCTCGGTGCATTGCTGCTCGTCGCGCTCGCCGTCATCTTTTTTCTGCCGAAGATGGTGGACGAGCAGGCTCCGGTCGTCCGGCAGAGGATTGAAGCAAAATCGGAGCCGGCACCGATGGGCGACAACGATCCGGGCGCGTCGCGCGCTCAGCAGAAAATTGCCGACGCAGTGCTTGGTGAATTGATCGTCATCGATGATGGACTGCGTGCTCTCGGCATCGAGCTCTGGGGCGGGTCCGACTGGTCCGATGCGCGCGAACTTTCGGAAACCGGTGACGCCCGCTATCGCGATCGCGACTATGCAGGCGCACTGACACACTACCGCCAAGCGCTGACGCGCATGGAACTCATCGAATTGCGGGCGCCCCTAGTGCTCGCCGAAACGCTGCGCGACGGCCAGGCGGCGCTCGAAGCCATGGATCAGGAACTGGCGGTCCGAAATTTTGAGATCGCCATTGCAATCGATCGCGGCAATCCGGACGCACGCGCGGGGCTGGAGCGCGCCATGCATCTCGACGAAGTGCAGGCCCTGATGAGCCGCGCGCGGGAACTCGAAAAAGCCGATGCCCTGGCGGATGCTCGCGATGTCTACGCGCAGGTCATGGAACTGGATCCGGCTTGGCAGCCCGCACGGGACGGCTTCGCCAGGACCGGCGCGACGCTGGCCCGGAACGAATACGAGAGGCGCATGGCGGCCGGTTTCAGCGCCATGGCTTCGGAGGAGATCGGCCGCGCCCGCACCGCCTTTAGTGCGGCCTTGACTGTGCGGCCTGGAGACGCGACTGCCACCGAAGTGCTCAAACAACTCGACGCCGAAGAGCGTTTGCACAGGATCATCGATTTACAGAAAACAGGCCGGGCCGCTGAAGCACAGGAGAACTGGACGTTGGCGGAAAGCAAATACGCCGCCATTGTCGACATCGATCATACCGTGGTATCGGCGGGGCAGGACTTGCAACGTGTCCGCCAACGCGCGGAAATGCATGCACGGCTCGACCACGAGATCAATAGTGCGGACCGATTCAACGACGACAAGATCGCGCGGTCCGCCAATGCGTTACTCGAGCAGGCCCGCTCCGTCGATAATCCCGGGCCGGTCGTGCGCGCGCAAATCGGCCAGCTCGCCGAACTGTTGCGAATCGCCGCGATCCCCGTCCGTGTTGAGTTCCAGTCCGATAATCTGACCGACGTTGTAATATACAAAGTAGGCAGGTTGGGCACCTTCCTGACCAGAACGCTGGACCTCAAACCGGGCGGCTATGTCGTGGTCGGGAGCCGGGAGGGCTACCGCGATGTCCGGCGTACGTTCCGGGTCGCCGCGAACGGCAATATGCAACCGATCGTATTGAGCTGTGAGGAACCGATCTAAGCCGTGCAAACATGAGTCGTAAGATCACTATTGTCGATCCCGATGGTACGCGGTCGGTCGTTTCGGAACAGTTACCATTAAAAATCGGCAGCGCAGCGAGCGCCGATATTCGTGTCGCCGGGGCAGTTTCCGACACTGCTTTCGCGCTCGTCGATATTCTCGATGAGCGGCCGTTTCTGCAGCCGGTCGGGCATGCACCGAAAGACCGGCCGGCCGTGATTGTCAACGGCGAGCCGGTCGATACGACGCGATGGCTGCTGACGAGCGATGTCATCTCCGTGCAGGGTACGTCGATCGTCTGCGAGTTCGACGACGAGGCGGTCCGGTTCACGGTCGCGTCCGAGACCATCGAGTACGCGACGCTGCCGCCGGTCATGGAAAACGGGAATGCCGGGACGGAGGAACCGCCCACGATCACGCCCGTGCATCGCCGGGGCCGGCGGGCCGAGACCCCCGCCGCGACCGGGCGTCGGCGCCGGGTATGGTTCGCGGGCTACGGCGTGCTCACTGTGCTGCTTGCTTGCATTCTTTACCTGTTCACGGCCAAGGCCGTGCTCATCGAAGTCGATCCGCCCGAGGCGCGCATCCGGATCGCCGGCAGCCTGTTAAAGATTCAATTCGGAGGCCGCTATCTCATGCGGCCAGGGAATTATCGGGTCGTGCTTTCGGCAGCGGGGTATGAGCCGTTGCGGCAGGAAATAGAGATCGGTGTTGATGCCAATCAGGATTTCGAGTTCGTCATGACCAAACTACCGGGCCGATTGACGGTCACGACGATTCCCGATTTGCTGGCCCGCCTCTGGGTCGATGAGGTGGACCGGGGGCCGCTGCCCGCGGGCGAAATATTACTGGCGCCGGGGCCGCACTCGATCCGGATCGCAACCGATCGCTATCTCGATTTCGAAAGCGACATCGAAGTCGAGGGGCTCGATCGCGAGCAGTCTTTTGCGGCCGAACTCGTGCCGGGCTGGGCCGACGTGACGATCGTGACCTCGCCGGCCGGCGCAACGGTGTATGCCGACGACGAGGCATTTGGGGAAACGCCGGCGACCGTGCAACTCATGGCCGGCGTGCGTGAGCTTATGATCCAGAAGGAAGGATTCAAGATCTGGCGCCAGGTTCTGCAGGTCGTCGCGACGGAGTCGCAGGTGCTTGCGGAAATACAGTTGATCGAGGCCGACAGTCTGCTGACCGTGACGAGCACGCCGGGCGGGGCAGCTGTCAGCATCGACGGCCGCTATCGCGGCAAGACGCCCGTCGATGCCGAATTGGCCCCGGGCCAAACCCACCAGGTCATCATTTCGAAGCCTGGTTTTGGCACCGTCAGCCGGCGCGTCACGATGGAATCGAGGCGTGGCAAGACGCTGCGTATCGAACTCGAAGCACGGGTCGGCGTCGTGACCATCATCAGCGAACCCGCAGACGCAGAACTCTATATCGACGGGCAGGCTCGTGGCGCGGCCGGTCAGACGTTGTCGCTGCCGGCCCGGGCGCATCGTATTGAGGTTCGCAAGGCTGGTTTTGCGCCTTATATCACGGAGTTGACGCCGAAGCCCGGATTGCCGGCGACACTCAACGTCAGATTGTTGACGCCGGAGCAGGCGGTTCTCGCGGCGACACCGCGGATCATTACCACGAGCCAGGGGCTCGACATGTTGCGAATAGATCCGGGCCAGTTCGAAATGGGTGCGCCGCGCAGGGAGCAAGGCCGGGGCGCGAACGAAGCGCAGCATCAGGTCAGACTGGTCAGGCCGTTTTATATCGGTACGCGCGAAATCACGAACAGCCAGTTTCGCGAGTTCAAACCCAAGCACACGTCCGGCGCCGAGAAATACCGACAACTGGCCGATGGCGGTCATCCGGTAGTCATGTTGAGCTGGCAGGAGGCGACCGGTTTCTGTAACTGGCTCAGTCACCAGGAGTCACTGCCGTTCGCCTACGTCGTTGAGGAAGGTGATATTGTCCTGGCGTCGCCGTCGAACACGGGTTATCGATTGCCGACCGAGGCGGAGTGGGCATGGGCCGCGCGATACAACGGTGGCGGGGGCAAACGCAAGTACCCTTGGGGCGACCGCATGCCGCCGACAGGCAAAGCCGGCAATTTCGCCGACCTGTCAGCGCGCAGTTTCCTTGCCAACGTACTCAGCGATTACAACGATGGTTATCCGATCACGGCGCCCGTGGGCCGTTTTCCCGCCAGCCCGATCGGGCTTTTCGATATCGGCGGCAACGTGGCCGAATGGGTCAATGATTATTATGGCGTACGCGCGAATTCGACCGGCATCGATATCGATCCTGTGGGGCCGGCCGAGGGGCAGTATCATGTTATTCGTGGCTCCGGGTGGCGGCATGCAAGCATCAGTGAGTTGCGGTTCGCCTATCGCGATTTTGGTGACCGGGGCAGGCTGGATGTGGGTTTCCGTATTGCGAGGTATGCCGATGAGCCGAAGAAATAGAGGTGCCGTGTGAAGTTTCTGAAAATCGCGCTGATCGCCGTGGGTGCACTCAGTCTGTCGCTGGCTGCCCAGGAATCCTCGATAGAGCCGGAGGAGCCCGCGGTCGTGGAGCAGCTCAGCCAGGCAGAACTCGACGCCGATATGGCGCGTATTGAACAGGCGCTGGGTGAAACCGACGAGGTCAAGGAATTCGTGCCGAAGAAACCCCTGTCAGCTGACTTGCCCGTCGCGCTGCCATCCGATATCTGACGTTAGCTACTGAGAATTCGTCAAAATGAAGAAAAGTTTTTCCACTGAATTCGTGTATCAGGTTTTCTCGTTGATCATTTTGATCATTATCGTGCACGCGATTTATGTCGGCGTGATTCGCCCGAATGCGGCTGCGGTCATTGAGGAGCAGCGCATTCTGATTGCGGAAGACTCCGAATATGTGCCCGAACGTTCCGGGTTCGTGATCGTCAAGGACTTCGAGCAAGAAGCCTGTTTCATCCTGATGCTCTGGGCGCTCGCGATTCTCGGTTATAAGGCCTATTACGCGAACCGCGAGCGCGAGCTGCTGGATCAGGATCTCGTGCCGATCGCGGAAGGTGTGCGCGTGCTCCCCGAGGACAGCCGCGAATACTCGCGCCAGTTGCAGACATTGCCCGAGACCGAGAGATCGCTGCTTTTGCCGCGCGCCTTGTTGGCGGCGCTGCAGCGTTTCGGCACCACTCGAAACGTGCAGGACGTATCTTCTTCGACTCACACGCTCCTGAACCTGGAGGCCGAGCGGCTCGAGTCGGAATTATCGATGATCCGCTATATCGTCTGGGCCATTCCCTCCATCGGCTTCATCGGCACGGTGCGCGGCATCGGTGCGGCCCTCGCGCTCGCGCATCGCGCCGTCGACGGCGATATCAGCGGCGTGACCCAGAATCTCGGCATCGCGTTCAACTCGACCTTCATTGCGCTGCTGATCAGCATTTTTCTCATGTTCCTCGTTTACCAGTTGCAGCTGTTTCAGGAACGGCAGGTGTTTGAAACGGAACACTATGTCGATCAGCACCTGATCCGGCACATGCAGTCGAACTAGTGATTATTGGGCGATCCGCGGAAGGTTTACCGTCGGCGGGTTGAGTTCACATGGCGATATTGGGAATCGAACTCAACGATGCTGCATTAGCGGTGTGCGACGGGCAGTCGGCACCGGTCACAGCGCCGGGTTATGCCGTGGCCACGGACGGTGGCGTCATCTTCGGCGGCGAAGCGTGGAAAACAGCGCGGTTGCATCCTCGCCGGACGACCAATCGATTCTGGTGCGAAATTTCAGATCAGCCGCTCGCCAAATTTATGGACGGGCAATTCGGCGCCGCCGATCTGGCGCACGATCAGTTGCGACAACTCATCGCGGGCTTCGGCAAGGCGATTGACGGTGCGGTTTTCGCCATGCCGCCGCAGTGGTCCACGGAACAGCTGGGTCTGCTCCTGGGCATCGCTCAGGATCTGGCACTGCCCGTAACGGGGTTCGTGGACAGCGCCGTCGCGGCGACGCGCAGGGAATATCAGGGCGGAGCGCTGTTGCATCTCGATGCGTCGTTGCATGGACTGACCATCACCCGCATGCACCAGGCCGGCAAGAGTTCGGTCGATACGCGGCGATCGATCGACCGGCTCGGTATCGACGGCCTGGAACGTGTCTGTGTGGAATTTATCGCCAGCCAGTTCGTCGACAGTACGCGGTTCGACCCCCTGCACGACGGCGAGAGCGAGCAATATCTCTATGACAATCTCCACGCATGGTTGAGTCAACTCAATCGTGAAGACCGTCTCGCACTGACGGTCGAATACGCCGGCAACGAATTCAAGGCGGGCCTCAAAAAGGCGGATCTCGCGGGCCGCATCAGCGCATACATCGAACCCGTCGTTCAGCAGGTGCGCAGCCTGCTGTCCGTCGGCGTGCCGGCTGCCCTGCAGGTCGGCGACCGGCTGGCTTCGTTTCCAGGCGTGGTCGAAGCGCTTGGACGCATCTCGCGGGTCAGCGTTTTCGTTCTGGAATCTGCGGCGGCGGCGAAGGGCGCGCTTGCCAGGGCGGATTCGCTCCCGGATACGGGCGCGGGTGTCAGGCTGACGACGGCTTTACCGTGGGACCAGCCGCCCGTGTGCGTCGAGGTGGCGGCAGGTGATGCTGCTGCGATTACGACGGCAACGAGTGAGCGGCCTACGCATGTCATGTTCGGCGGGCGCGCCTATCGGCTGGAAAAGAGCCCGTTCAACATCGGATCGGCGTTGTCGCCAGGCGATTACGGCGTGATGCTCGACGGTGGGCAGAGCGGTGTCTCGCGGCGTCACTGCACCATTCAGATCAGTGCGCACGGCGTAGAAGTCGTTGACAACAGCCGTTATGGAACCAGGCTCAATGGCCACATGATAGATGGCGCGGCGATCCTGCAGAGCGGCGATGTGCTGAGCCTCGGCAATCCGGTCAGCGAATTCCTGCTCATTACGGAGACCACGGCTCCATCGGCGACCAAGGGGTCGAGCAATGAATCGGGTCGGGAGGGTTCGAATGGCACGTAGAAGGTTCGACGTGTTCAATTTGGCGTTTCTCGACGTCATGGCTTGCGGACTCGGCGCGATCATACTCTTTTATATGATCATCAGTGCCCAGGTTGCGGCTCGCTCGGAACAGGCAAACATCGAGTTGGTCGCCGAGACCGACCGGCTCGAAGAGGAGGTTCTCGACGGTCGCAAGGATCTGATCCGTGTTCGCAATTCACTCGACACGAAACGCGACGAGCAGGAGCTTACCGAGAGTGAGGCCAAACGCTTGCAGGAAGAGTTTGAGAAGCTGCTCGCCGAGTTGGCCGAGTTCGAGGATGACAGCCTCGCGCAGACGGACAGCATCGAGAAACTACGCTCGGATATTGAACGTCTCGAAGCGGCCAAGGAGAGGCTCTCGGCCGAGGCCGCCGATAGGTCGCCGGATACCGGGCAACGGATTCGAAGTTACGTCGGCGAGGGCAATCGTCAATACCTGACCGGCATGAAGATGGGTGGGCAGCGCGTACTGATCCTCATCGACACCTCGACGAGCATGCTGGCCCGGACCTACGTCAATGTCATTCGTTTTCGGCATATGAAAGATGAAAAAAAACGCAAGGCACCGAAATGGCAACAAGCCGTTAAAACGGTGGACTGGCTAACGACGAAGATCAAGCCGGGCACCAAATTTCAGATTTACGGCTTCAACGAAGAGGCTGGCACGATCGTGGCGGGTTCAGACGGCAGTTGGATCGAAGTCACCGACGGCAGTGAACTGACCGCAGCCGTGGAAGCGCTGCGGACCACGATCCCTGATAAAGGCACGAGCCTCTACCATGCATTCAAGGCGATCAAGGCGATGGACCCGTTGCCTGACAACGTCTACCTGCTGACAGACGGCTTGCCGACCCAGGGCAGGACGCCGCCGTCGAAACCGGAACTCGTCAAAGCCGAGGCCCGCATCAAGCTGTTCAGCCAGGCAGCGAAGGAATTGCCGGCGCGCGTACCGGTCAATGTTTTGTTATTCGCGATGGATGGTGACCCGGCCGCGGCCGGATTGTTCTGGCAACTGGCGCTGGCGACGCACGGTTCATTTTTGAGTCCGTCCAGAGACTGGCCGTAATGCGCAAGAATCGCGACACCGAGACATTCAGCCTGTCGTTTCTCGACGCCATTACGTGCGGGTTCGGTGCTGTCATCCTGTTACTCGTGTTGACCAAGATTTACGAGCCGCAGACGATCGAGCGGGCCAAGGAAAGTATGGTCGCTCTGATTGCCGCGCTGCAGGCTGAGTTATTCGAGCTGCGTGGCGAAACGGCGGTGATGAATCGGCTGCTTAGCGGCGTCGATGAGCAGTTGTCCGAGTCGAAGGGGAGACTTGCACGTTTGCAGGGCGAGGTCTCGAATATTCGTGGCCAATATGACGCGTCGAAGGACGACGCCCTCGTCGACAGTGACCTGCGTGGTGAACTCGTTGCGGCCAGGCAACGCCTGACCGAGGAGATGAAGGCGCTGCTCGCTGACTACACGCCGGACCCGGATGACACGACGGTCGGCGGCATCCCGGTTGACAGTGAATACATAATTTTCGTCATCGATACATCGGGTAGTATGTTCCAGGGACCTTGGCGCCTCGTCATGAAGAAAATCGAAGAGACGCTGGCGGTGTATCCGCGGATCAAGGGCATACAGGTGCTCAACGACGAAGGCAAGTACATGTTCTCGTCGTACGCCGGGAAATGGATTCCGGACTCGGCGGCCGCGCGGCGCAATATCATCAGCCGGCTCCGGACCTGGAACCCGTACAGTGATTCGAGTCCGGTCGAAGGCATTACCGAGGCTATCAATACCTATTATGAGCCTGGTAGGCCAATCAGCATATTCGTTTTTGGCGACGACTTTCCGCGCGGACAGGTCGAGGCCGTGGCCCGTTTTGTCTCGCAAGTCAATAAGGCGGACGAGTTCGGTAACCGGCTCGTGCGTATTCACGGCGTGGGATTTCCGACACAACTGGACAGCCGTCGTGTGTCGCGCAATGCGCTACAGTTTGCGAATTTGATGAGGACCCTTGCAGAACGCAACGGCGGCACCTTTGTCGCGCTGACGACATTGAACTAATTTGTGGGCGGTATACTCATGACGTTGGCGACACTCAGGAGAAAGACATGATTACCGCAGCCGAGCTGACGAAACGTCGGTGCGAGCCCTGTGAAGGTGGTGTGCCACCACTCGAGCGCGAAGCAGCGGGGCAACTCATGCACGCGCTGCACGCGGATTGGAAACTGGCCAAGGATAGCAAGTCCATCGTGCGTCGGTTCGAGTTCGCAGGTTATCATTTGACCATTGCGTTCGTGAACGCCGTGGCCTGGGTGGCGGAGAGTGAGGGCCATCACCCCGACTTGCAGGTTCGTTACGGCAAAGTCGAGGTTTTGTACACGACCCATTCGATCAAGGGGCTGTCGGAAAACGATTTCATTTGCGCCGCGAAGATCGACCGGCTATTGGACTAACGATCATTTCAGTTATGCGCAAGACTGAGGAAATCCAAGTTCGCAATCCGCGCACGGGGGAAGCGGACTATGTCATCAAGCCGCTCGCGAGTATCGCGATCGACGATCTCTCGACGAGTTTGCGTCGTGCGCAACGCAGCTGGTTAGAGGCCGGCGTCGAGCATCGCTGCGAGGCCATCGTCGCCTGGACCGAGCGCATGCTCAGTTCTGCAGACACAGTGCTCGATGCCCTCGCGACCGACACGGGCCGGTATCTCGTTTCGGTCGTCGAGGTGCAGTCCCTGCGCGGCATTGTCGCGCGCTGGTGTCGCGAAGCGCCGGGCTTGTTGCGTGAGGCGGGTCACGAGCGGTCGGCGACGGAAGGCATTGGGCTGCGCAGTCAACTCATACCGTATGGGCTCGTCGGCGTGATCAGCCCGTGGAATTTTCCCTTCCTGCTGTCCGTGCTGGATTCAATTCCGGCCCTGATCGCCGGTTGTGCCGTGCTCGTCAAACCGAGCGAAGTCACGCCGCGCTTCGTCGAACCGCTGCAGGCATCGCTGGCGGAATTTCCTGAACTCGCGGGCGTGTATCAGTGGATTGCGGGCAACGGCAAGACCGGGGCTGCCATGATCGATAACGTCGATGCGATTGCGTTCACTGGCAGCGTCGCGACGGGCCAACTGGTTGCCGAGGCCTGTGCGCGGAATTTTATTCCGTGTTTCCTGGAGCTCGGCGGCAAGGACCCGGCAATCGTGTTGCCGTCGGCAGACCCGGTCAAGGCGGCCAGAATCATCTTGCGCGCGTCAGCACAGGCGACGGGTCAGGCCTGTCAGTCGCTCGAAAGAATCTATGTCGATGAGGGCAATTACGAGGCGTTCGTCGACGCGCTGATCTCGATGGCCGACGAAGTCACCTTGAATTATCCGGATATTCACGCGGGGCAAATCGGTCCATTCATTTTTGAGAAGCAGGCTGAGATCGTTGCCGACCATCTCAAGGACGCACAGGGCAAGGGTGCATTGATTCGTTGTGGCGGCCGAATTGAAACGCACGGCGGCGGCAAGTGGATGCGGCCGACGGTTGTGACTGAAGTCAATCACAGCATGAAGCTCATGACCGAGGAGACCTTCGGTCCGGTTATTCCGGTCATGGCCTATGGCAGCATCGACGAGGCTGTTGCGCTGGCTAACGACACGGAATTCGGCTTGTCCGCGGCCGTGATCGGCGCGGACGTCGACGAGGCGGCAGCGGTTGGCCGACGCATCAACGCCGGTGCCATCAGCATCAACGATGGCGGCCTGACGACCGAGGTCTTTGATGCGGCCCACGATTCGTTTGCGAATTCCGGCCTCGGCCTGTCGCGCATGGGCGAGACCGGCCTCATGCGGTTTCTGCGGCGCAAGGCGATTATTATCCGGGAGACCGAGGCCATGGGCATCGAGTCGCTCGAAGAGAGCCTCATCACTTCAAATACCGACTAGAAAAATACTTTTCACCAATATGGCCGATGGCATCAATCCATTGGATGTGGTGAACAAACGGCAACTTGACGATGTGGCCGAAACTGCTTATGCGGGTATCGCGTCCGTTGCGGCCATGTCCGCCATTCCGGCGCCACTGCCGGATCATCGTTTCGCGTTTGGAATGGCTGCCGGTTACTACAAGGAGGAAGGTGCGTTTGCCGCCGGTCTCAGCGCCAATATCGGTAAAAGAATGAGGCTTACCGGTGCGGTGGGTATCGGAACATCAGGGGATGGGTCCGCTGCAATTGGCGCCGGGT
>SMVA01117683.1_pt1 | contig 27316 bp, 27 predicted proteins | sample 2456451 | NCBI WGS metagenome assembly SMVA01 (sample SAMN11095933, study PRJNA526329) | marine sediment metagenome | biome: Marine sediment; feature: Surficial sediment; material: Deep marine sediment; isolation source: Hadal surficial sediment | place: Pacific Ocean | collected 2014-05 | depth... | reverse complement strand
TTCAATTGATCTTTACCTGGGCGAGCCCCGCCATGGACCTCATCGACGGCCTGGTGACCACCCTCGCGGCGCTCTCCCATGCCTGGCTTCCAGAGGGCTGGGTGGCGAATCTCGTCGCCGATGGATTGGTGGCGGGCGTCGGGTCCGTGATCATTTTCCTACCCCAGATCGTGATTCTCTTCTCGCTGCTCTATCTGCTCGAAGATCTCGGCTACATGGCACGCGCCGCGTTCGTCATCGATCGGGTGATGGGTCGAATCGGGCTCGAAGGCCGTTCCTTCGTCGCATTGCTCTCGTCCTTTGCCTGCGCCATCCCCGGAATCATGGCCACGCGTACGATCCCCTCGCCGCGCGATCGACTCGTCACGATCCTCGTCGCACCGCTCATGACCTGTTCGGCCAGGCTTCCGGTCTACGCGCTCCTGATCAGCGCATTCGTTCCGGAGCGCAAGGTCTGGGGTCCGATTGGTCTACAAGGGCTCGTTTTGCTGGGGCTCTATCTGGGCGGCGCAACCGCGGCTCTGCTCGTTGCGGGAATTCTCAAGCGGACGCTGATCCGCAGTGACGGGCTGCCCTTCGTGATGGAATTGCCGACCTATCGTTGGCCGACGGCCAAGGTCTGGTTCTCCCAGGTATTCGGAAGCGCCTGGGCCTTCCTGCGCCGCGCGGGCACGATCATCATGGCGGCTTCGATCGTTCTCTGGTTCCTACTGAATTTCCCGAAAGTGGAAGCCCCCGCGAACCTCGATGAGCGTGCGGCCAGCGTCTACGTGCTCGAACACAGCGCGGCCGGTCGCCTCGGACATGCCCTCGAGCCGGTCATCGCGCCGCTCGGTTTCGACTGGAAGATCGGCGTCGGCTTGATCGCAAGTCTGGCTGCGCGAGAGATCCTGGTCGCCACCCTCGCCCAGATCTACGCGACGAGCGGCGACGAAGGGGAGTCGTTGCGCGAGGCGTTGCGCTCCGAGACCGACCCCGAGACCGGAGAGCTGGTGTTTTCCCCGGCCACCGTGGGCTCGCTCCTCGTCTTCTTCGTCTTCGCACTCCAATGCACTTCGACGCTCGCCATCATGCGCCGCGAGACCAACTCCTGGCGCTGGCCCGCCTTCGCGTTCGTGTATCTCTTTACCCTTGCCTACTCCGCGAGTTTCCTCACCTATCGATTCATCTCCGCTTTTGGCGCGAACGATTGGCTATCCTGACGCGATGGATGCCATGCCGACCCGGACCGGTCGCTTCGCCGCGCTCGCTTCTTCGAGCCGCTTGATCGGCCTCGTCGGTTGGGTCGCCTTGATCGCCCTGGTCGGCGGTTGTGCGACTCGTTCCGTCCGCTCGCCGATCATCGATCGGATGGGCGTTCAGGTCGATCTCGTTCGCCAGGTCAAGGGATTCACGACGCAACCGCTCGGATACGACCATCCCACGATCATCTCCGTCGTGCGCATGGCTCACATTTTGAATGCCGTCGAGATCGAGACCCGCGAAAAAGGCAAGGGCGCAATCCGTCAGCCGGCCTTTCATCCCGAGATCGTCGAGGAGACGGCGAAGGCCATTTCCGAAGCGTTGGCCGAAGCGGGCCCCGATCAGGAAGTCGGCGTCAAGATCATCCGCAAGGAAATGCGCTTCGGAGTCTTTCACAAGAAATTTCTGACGAGTTTTCTCGTCCATGTCAGCGAGGATCATCTTTATCTTTCCCTCCACCGCATCGAATGGTTCGTCTCACGAAGAAACGAGGACTCTCTTCCCGAGCCGCGACGCGACACCCATCCAATGGATTTTCGCGTCGTGAGCGGTGAGCATCTCTATTATGCGGGCCCGCAGGCGCTCGAGATCGACTGGCAGAACCCGGTCTTCCAAACCGCCTATCGTCTGCCCGGCTCGAGCCGGGGCGAGAAACGTCGCCGCGAAGTGATCGACGAATCGCCAGTGCCGCGAAGCGAACGGGAGGAGACCTCCAATCGCGAGAACCGCGTCGCGATCGACGAACTGTCGCCCGACCAGCTTCGCGCATTGGCGGACCTCGAAGACGATCGGCGTGAGGGGCGGATCACCGAGACCGCCTATCAACGCGCCAAGCGACAGCTGCTTCGGCAACGTTGAAGATTCCCGATCGATGCCCGAGATTCCGCGCGCGATTCGCCGCCATGGACCTCTCATGAGAGTGAGTATCAGGGCGACCGAGCCTCCGGGGCTCTCTCCCCCGACGCGAATCCCGCGCATTTTCTGCGGGGGATGCGCATGATTTGCCTCATCCCGTCCGCTTCCACCGCCGAGCATGCCTCGACAGTCTAATTTGATCGCTACCTTCCGACGCTTTCTTGCTACTCACCGTCGAACTCTCGGAGACTGCGCCTGATGATGACCCTGCTTCAAGCCCTCGCAATTGCGATCCTGGCCATCATCGGCCTGCGCATGGAAAAGGGCCAGACCCGAAGCCGACTGATGGGCGCCCTGAAGGCGTGGTTTACGGTTCTTTGTTTCTGGGCGTTGTTGACTCACCAGATCGAGATCGAACCGGGCAAGACCGTGATCGCCTTCGAGCTGATCCGCGACCAACTCGCCGGGATCGACGCGCGTATCTTCTGGTTCTTCGTGGCCCTGGCGACGGGCATCAAAGTCATCGGCATGCTGTCCTCGATGATCCGATGGCAACTCATGTTGCGCGGACAGAACATCGAACTGCCCTTCAAACATATCTTCGGCTCTTTTTTGATCGGTCGGGCGATCGGAACCTTCCTGCCCAGCACGGCCGGACTCGATGGCTACACCCTCTTCGACGCCTCGCGCTTCACCGGCAAGACGGTCGAAGTGGCCGCCGCAAAATTCGTCGAGAAGGTTTGTGGGTTTTCCGGCGTCTTCATGACCTTCCTGGTCGCGCTGCCCTTCGGTATCGGAATTTTCGGCGAGAATGCGACGACTTTCGCGTTGCTCTCGATCCCGATCGCCGGCGGCGTGATCGGCGCGCTCGTCGTGCTGTTGCTCTTTCCCGGCGTCATCCAGTGGATCCTCGAAAACGTGCCGATCCCCGCGAAACAACGCATCACCGGAATCGTGACGCGGCTTTCGAAGTCCGCTTCCGCCTATCGCGACAAGCCTGGACTGATCGCCCAGATCCTCTTCCTCTCGTTCCTCGTCCACTTCACGACGGCCGTGATGTACTACTTCACGGCCCTCGCGATCGGCGCGGAGGGTGCCGACTTCTGGAAGGTGACCTTCGGCTCCTCGATCCAGATCTTCGTGACGGTCATCAGTCCGTTCACAATCGCCGGCGAGGGGATTCGCGAAGCAGCCCAATACGTCCTGCTCGGCGAATTGATCGGCCCGGCCGAGGCGATCGTCTCGGCTGCCCTCGGTTTCTGGGCCGCCGAGGCGCCGACCATGCTCGGCTTCGTGTTCTGGTGGATGCGCGGCGACGACTACACCCCCGCCTACGCTCGCGTGAACGGTGTGCAGGTCGATTTCGAAGAAGCCGCGCGCAACGCAGTGTCCCTCGAAGAGGATGACGAGACCGTATCAAGCAACAGCGACCAGGAAGCCGCGCTCCCACTCGGGCAACGTCTCTGGCGCGCGCCGAGTGCGGGGGCATTGGCCGGCATCGCTGCGGGCTTGGTAATCGGACTCGGCGAGGCGATCGTGATCTCTCGGGCGGGCCTTGGAACCGAAAGCCAGGTCTTCTGGTACGGCCCGCTCGCGTGGGCCGCGATCCTGGGCGGGCTCGGCACACTCGGCGGCCTCTTCCTCTCGATCCTGCCGATGGATCGCGCGGAGATCGGAAGTTGGGTGACACGCCTCGGACTCGGGGCATGCCTGATTCCGTTCGGCCTCTTCGTCGTTCTCTTCCGATTGAGGCGCGATGTCTACCTCGAGCAGATGCCACCCTTGGGTGTCATCCTCGTCGTACTCGCGTTGGCCACGCTGCTTCTCTTCTTGATCCTCGTGCCCCTTCGAAAGCTGCTCGATCCGATTGCGAGCCGGCTCGCGAGCCCCCTCGCTCCCATCGTCCTCTTGCTCTTTGGATTGGGACTCGGCGGAATTCTCTCGGCCGCTTTCGCACCGGATAGCGGCGCCTCGCGCGGCGCGAAGAGCATCACGCAAGAGCTCGAAGCCAAACCCAACGTAATCCTCGTGATGGTCGATACCCTGCGCGCCGACCATCTCTCCTGTTACGGCGCCGAGATCCGAACGCCCAATCTGTGTCGACTCGCCGAGGGCGGAACGATCTATCAGGCCTTCTCCCACGCGTCATGGACGAAACCGGCCACCGCATCGCTCCTGACCTCGACCCTGCCGTCGACGCATTCGGCGATTTCGAAGCCGTCGACGCTCTCACAGGATCTCGTATTGATCTCGGAAGCGATGCAGGACGCAGGCTATACGACGGGTGGCATCGTGACGAACGTGAATCTTGCGGAAAGTTTCGGCTTCGCACAGGGCTACGACGACTACTACTACCTCGCGCCCGACTATATTGCGTTTGCGCAAGAGTCGAGTTCAAAACTCATCATCTACCAGCTCGTGCGACAGCTCTGGCTCGGTCTCGCCGGCGGCGACGAGGTCCGTTTCAACGACTTCTACCAGGACTCCAAAGTCGTCAACGCAACGGCCTTCGAATGGTTGGACCGCCGCAAAGACGAACGCTTCTTTCTCTTTCTTCACTATATGGACCCCCACGATCCCTACTTCGAACATCCCTACAACGGCGTCGGAATCGCCCGCGTCTCGATGCCCGAGCCAGATGCGGACCAATCCGAACGGCTCCACACGCTCTATCGAGGCGAAATCGAATATCTCGACGTCCAATTCGGAGAGCTGCTCGCGAAGCTCGAGGCCAACGGGATCTATGACAATACCGTCATCGTCCTCACTTCGGATCATGGCGAGGAATTCAATGAGCACGGCGGCTTCTGGCATGGCCTCACGCTCTACGACGAGCAGATCCATGTCCCGCTTGTGATCAAGTGGGCGAAGAATGGGAAACAGCCCCGGGCCGGTGCGGAATCGGGCATTGCTCGCTTGATCGATGTCGGCCCGACGCTTCTCTCCGCCGCGGGACTCGAAGTCCCGGCGTCCATGCAGGGCATCGATCTCCGAATGCCGTATTCGACGCGACTCGAAAAGGATCGCCACGCCTTCTCGGAGGAAGATCACGAGGGCAATGTCCTGTGGTCGCTTCGAACCGAGAACGAAAAGCTGATCGTGGCGAATCCGGGCAACCCGCGTGGTCTTCCGGAGCGGTCCTTTTTCGATATCTCAGGAGATCCCGACGAAATGGACCCCTACAGCGACCCCGAGGCCGAGGCCCGACTCGAAGAATTGGCCGAACTCACGCGACTGGCCGCCGAAGGCCGAGCGGTCGAGAGCGAGGATATCGAGATGACCCTCGCCGACTGTGAACGACTTCGGATGCTAGGCTACGTCGAAGATTGTTCCCATCTGCGTTAGGCACGATTCGCAGGAGTCCCCCGTCGCGATCGGCTCGCATCTCGGTCACCGGACTAACGGGCGGCGGGCGGCGGGCGGCGGGCGGCGGGCGGCGGGCGGCGGGCGAGAGGCTAATCGACTCCGAGCAAGGGCAGAAGCTCATGCATCGAGCCCAGCACCTCGAGGGCGTTCTTGAAATCGCCCGCACTCGAAAGCGCGTTCGGAATCGCGATACAGGACATGCCCGCTGCCGTGGCGGCCTCGACGCCTCGCTCGGTGTCTTCGACGACGAGACAACGGTCGGGCTCGACCTTCATTCGAGACGCGGCGGCCAGATAGGGCTCGGGGTGGGGTTTGTGCCTCCGATAGTCACCGGCCGCGAGAACGAAGTCGAAATAGCGAACCAGCGAAGTCTGGCTATGGATCCGCTCGAAATGCTCGCGATCGGAACTCGTCACGATCGCCAAGGGCACGACCTTGTGTAACCGCTCCAGGGTTTCACTGACACCATCCAGAACGCGAACGCCCGCATCGATCAATTCCGAGTAGCGTCGATTGCGATGCTCCCGGAGCACTCGGATTTCATCGTCGGAAACGCCCCGTGCGCTTGCCAGGGCAAAGACGGTCCGACCCTGTCGCATCGAAATCTCGTGGTAGGTCTCCGCATCGAGCACGACGTCGACGGTCGCGAGGATCTCCTGGGTCGCCTGGAGAAAGAGCGGCTCGGTATCGACCAGGATGCCGTCGTTGTCGAAGAAAACGGCATCAAAGGTCTCTCTCATCGGCCTGGCCTCATTCGGGCTCGTCTTTTTCGAGTCGAAGCGACGCCGAGTTCATGCAATAGCGAAGGCCCGTCGGTTGCGGCCCGTCCGGAAAGACATGACCGAGATGGGCGTCGCATTCGGCGCACAACGATTCCCTTCGAACCATGCCATGCGCTTGATCGACATTTTCGGCGACCGCCGCGTCGCTGATCGGTTCAAAAAAACTCGGCCAACCGGTTCCAGAATCGTATTTCGCTTCGGATCGGAAGAGCGCGGCGTCACAACAAATACAGTGATACGTCCCTGCGCTCTTCTCGTCCCAGTAGCGACCCGAAAACGCGGCTTCCGTCGCCGAGCAGCGCGCGACCTGAAATTCCTCGGGACTCAGTTTTTCTCGCCACTCCTCGTCGCTTCGTTCAATCTTCGCTTCGTTTCCCATTTCGGCTCCTCTGTCCCCGTATTTCGGACGCTTCGTCTCAAACCTCGAGCGAGACTTCATCTAGAGAAATGCGCAAAGCGCGCCCCACCGCTTCGAATCGCAAAATCCTCGGATTGTCGGACGCTTCGCGAAATTGCAATTTCAAGACCATCAACGCTCCGAGTCCAGCCGCACCGACACCCTCTTCGACGCCGCCCGGCCAGGCGGCCGTAATCGGCTGTCCGAGCAGACGCCACCACGGTTCCTGATCGTCGACCGCCTCGAGCCCCTCGGGCAACGCGCGCGAATCCGTCACATGCTCGACGCGAAGACCGTCCTCTTCGGGCCGGATGACGATGCGTCCGACATCCAGCGTCAACAACAGGATCCCCGGGGTCGTACCGGACCGATCGGCCTCTGCGCGCAAGATTCGCCCACGGGCCTCGACGGCCCGTTCGAAGATTTCAAGCCCCGATGGTTCAGACATGCGGCTAGTCTACACCGACCCGCCCTCGAGGAGAATGAATTGCCCGCCCGCCTGAAAGTCCCAGCCGACAACGACGCTGCAGAGCGGGTTCGACCCGATGGGCTCGCCGTTCGGCGACGACGACACGACCGCGGCTGGTCGGCACGCGAGCTCACCGCCGCGATCGAATCGGCCAGCTTCGAGTCGAGCGGATTGCGTCGCTCGTTGACGCCGAGTCGGCTCAAGGCGATCGAAGAGCAAGGCGAAGAGATTCCCTACGACGAACTCTTGTTGCTGGCCGGCGGGCTCGATTGTGATCCGGTCGATCTGATCGCCGAGGGCGAACTCTCCAGTCAACGGATCGGAAGGCGGCTCAACTAGGCGCCTGACCCAAGGCGCCGGTCGACCGGCGGATCGAATTCCCAGGGTCCGCGACGGGTGTCGGCTTCCAACGCGGTGTCGAGTGCGCGCAGGAATCGATCGCGGGACCATTCGCTGGCGCCAAAGCGCGTCAGATGGCTGGTTTCGACCTGACAATCGATGAGTTCGAAATTCCAGACTTCGAGCTGACGAACGAAGGCGGCGAAGGCGATCTTCGAAGCATCGGGCGCCGAAGCGAACATCGACTCGCCAAAAAAGGCGCGGCCGAGCGAAACCCCGTAGAGCCCCCCCACCAGTTTTTCTCCCCCCTCTCGATCGCCTTCCCAGGCCTCGATCGAATGGGCAAATCCGAGTTCGTGAAGAACAACGTAGGCGTCGATCATCTCCGGCGTGATCCATGTCCCGTCTTGATCGGGCCGGTACGTCTCGCTGCAGGCGCGAACGACCGCTTCGAACGCGGTATCCATCCTCAGCGAAAACGGCCGCGCGCGTTCCCGTTTCGCAAGGCTGCGACCCACATGCAGATTTTCTGGCCGGAGAACCCAACGGGGGTCGGGCGAGAACCAGAGGATGGGCGGATCGCTGTACCAGGGAAAGACGCCCTGCGCGTACGCCGCGAGCAGACGCTCGGCGCCGAGATCGCCTCCGTAGGCGAGCAAGCCCCGCGCGTCGGCCGCGCGCGGGTCCGGAAAGGGAAAGGCCTTGACCCGATCCGCCACGAAGGATTGCGTCGCGCCTTTCATCGAGTCGCGAACCGCACGGCATCCTCGGGCCAGGCGACCGCCGATTCGATCGCCGGTAGGACCTCGTCGATCGAATCGACAGCGTGCCACATCTCGAGATGTTCATCGTTCATGAATCGTTCTTGCACGCTGCGATGGAGCAATTCGAATAGCGGTGCGTAGAAATCATTCTGGTTGACGATGATGATCGGCTTCGGAAAGAGTCCGAGTCGCTTGGCGGTGATCGCATCGAAGAGTTCCTCGAAGGTTCCCGACCCGCCGGGCAGCGTCACGACGGCGTCCGCCACGCGAAGCATCTCGCGCTTGCGCTGCTGCATGTCCTCGACGATCCGCAATTCCGTCAGCCCGGCGTGGGCCCATTCGAGCTCGCGCATGAATCGCGGAATGATGCCGAGCACTTCTCCACCCTCGGCCAGCGCCGCGTCGGCCAACGCGCCCATCGAACCGACCGCCCCGCCGCCATACACGACGCGGCTTCCCGCCCGGGCGATCGCCTGGCCGAGCGCCGCCGCCGCTCGATGGAATGTGGAATCACACGCGCGACTCGAGGCGCAGAACACGAGTACACGGCGTCCAACGCCTTCTTCTGTTGTCATCGAGGATGGCTTCTCCACACGCGGGCCCGGATCCCCGCATCGCCGTCACCGCGAGTTGACGACATCGGCCTTCGGTCGTAGGGTTGCGGCTTGAGGTTCGAACGCAAGGGGTTGATTTCCGGCGCTTGCAGACCCTCGGACCCGCTCGAGTCCTCCAGAATCTGGAAAGCCAGCGATTGGCAGGTTTCGAGCGAGCCGCTCTAGTCTCGATCGATCGTTACGTGATCGTCGCGCGAGACTCGGGGCCAAGGCCGAGTTGCTAAGTGCCCTATCGTGCCCTGTCACGATCTTCATCCTGCGAGACTCTGTCCGTCCGAATGCGAAGCACGAAACCCCGGTCCATCGGCCGTTGGGTCGACGCAAAAGGTGCCCGGTTCACATTCGACCCAGTGGAGCGTGGACAAAGCGAAGCATCACGAAGAACGAAGATCCGAGAGGCGACATGTCCGATCTACCGAAAGAGCCCACCAATCGCGGAAGCGCGACGAGTTCCGTCCACGCCGGCGAGCTTCGCCAGCAAGAAGCCAACGCCATCACGACGCCCATCTACCAGACTTCGACTTTCTGGTTCCGCAATTCGAAGGAAGTGACGGATTTCCAGGAAGGCAAATCCACGCGCGAAGAATACGGTCGCTACGGCAACCCGACCTGGCGATCGGTCGAACGCAAGCTCAGCGCCCTCGAAGGCGGCGAGGAAACGATCCTCTTCGCCTCGGGCATGTGCGCGGCGACAACGGCCTTCATGGCCCTGTTGCCCGAGGGCAGCCATCTGATCGTGACGAGCGATTGTTATCGCCGCACGCGTCAGTTCATCGATCAGTTCCTGTCTCGGATGGGCGTCGAAACGACCGTGATTGAACCGAGTAATCTCGAGGCTTTCGAGGCGGCGATTCGACCGAACACGGAGATCTTCTTCACCGAATCGCCGACGAATCCCTACCTTCGCGTCGTCGACGTTCCCGCCGTGGTCGAGATCGCGCACGCGAAGGGCGTCAAGGTCCTCATCGACTCGACCTTCGCGACGCCCGTCAATCACAAAGCGCTGGGAGACGGCGCGGATCTCGTCCTGCACAGCGCGACGAAATACCTCGGTGGCCACAACGATTTGCTGGCCGGCACGGTCACGGGCCCAAAAGAACTCATCGATCCCGTGCGTAGTGCGCTCGGTGTACTCGGCGGCATCATCGACAGTCACGCGGCCTGGCTCCTGCTGCGCGGAATCAAGACGCTCGACATTCGGATGGAACGCCACAACGCGAACGGACTCGCGGTCGCAACCTTTCTCGAGGCGCATCCGAAGATCCGGAAGGTCTGGTACCCGGGACTCCCGAGCCATCCCGATCACGCGATCGCAAAACGCATTATGACCGGGGCGGGCGGCGTCGTCACTTTCGAGATCGAAACCGAACTCGCGGGCGCCATGCGCTTCATCGATGCGACGACGATTCCCTACCAGGCTCCGAGCTTCGGTGGCGTCGAGAGTCTCATCGAGCTCCCGGTCACGATGTCGTTTTGGGACGTCCCCAAGGAGAAACGCCTCGAAATGGGCATTACCGACAGCCTCGTCCGGTATGCCTGCGGCATCGAAAACGCTGACGACCTCATCGCCGACCTCGAACAAGCGCTCTCGAAAGTTTGAGGGCGACCGCGGCGGCCGAGCGCTAGGCCGAGCGCTAGAAGAGTCGTTCCTGGATCGGCGCGGCCCCCGAAAACGCCGACGACATCGGATGGGGGCGCCGCCGACTGGAATCGGCCGACTCCATCGCGAGCAACCGAGCCTTGAGCGTGAGTCCGCCGGCATAACCCTGGAGCGCGCCGCCGCGCGCGATGACGCGATGGCAGGGGATCACGAGCGGGATCGGATTCGCGCCATTTGCGGCGCCCACCGCGCGAACGGCCTTCGGATTGCCGATCGCTTTCGCGATGTCCGAATACGAAAGCGTCTCGCCATAGCCGATCTCGGCGACGACTTTGTAGACCGCCGTCTGGAACTCTGTCGCACGCAAGTCGAGTTCCATCGTAAACTCGCGACGCTCGCCCCGCGTAAATTCGAGTAACTCGTCGACCATTTCATCGTGGACATTGTCGGTGTTGTCGGTGTTGTCGGTGTTGTGGGTATCTTGGGTGTTGTAGGCCGCGCGACACTCGACGACTTTTGCATCCCGTGCGTGCGTCTTCATCCAACCCGCGAAACCACGCCCACTCTGGTTCGGCAGCTCGACATAGGCGAGACCCTTTTCGCTGCTGACGATACGGAGGGAACCAAAGCCGGTATCGAAGCGGGTCGCGAAGAGGGTTTCCATTCCCGACAGTCTACCGGACAGCGTCTCGAAGCGAAGGGGAAATTGTCTCAATCCTCGCCGGTTTCGGACGTGGATTTCCGAGCCACGAGTTCCTCGCTCGCTATCCGCAGACGCTTGATCATTTTCTGCAGTGACTGCCGCGGGATCCCGAGCTTCTCGGCCGCTCCGCTCTTGCTCCCCGCATCCCGCACGGCCGCGACCAACATGCGTCGCTTGAGCGCGTCGACCGAGCGATTCAGATCCCAGTCGTCGATCTGGACGAAATCTGCTGCGTCGACGGGTCCGCTTCCGCCCGCGCCCGGCCCCGATCCGCCCCCGCGTCGCGCGCCGCGCACATGCTCCGAGAGATTGTCGAGCCCGATCGTCTCTTCCGGCCCCGCCAGAGCAGCGATTCGCTCGATCTCGTTGGCGAGCTCCCGCACGTTGCCGGGCCAGTCGTAGGCCACCAGCCGATCCATCGCGGCATTCGAAAAGCCCAGGAACTCGCGCTTCACCCGCCGACCCGATTCATCCAGAAAGTGATGCGCCAGGGCGGGAATATCGGAGCGCCGCTCGCGCAGGGCGGGCATTTCGATCTCGACCACGCGAAGTCGATAGTAGAGGTCCTCACGAAAGCGCCCTTCCTCGACCAATTTTTTCAGATCGCGGTTGGTGGCGGCCAGAATCCGAACATCGACCTTGCGCGCCTCGGAGGAGCCCAGGGGCCGGATCTCGCCGTCCTGCAGGACTCTCAGCAATCGCACCTGCATGCCCGGCTCCGTCTCTCCGATCTCATCGAGGAAGACCGTGCCCTTGTGCGCGAATTCGAAAAGGCCTTGCTTGTCGGCGTGGGCTCCGGTGAACGCACCCCGCTTGTGCCCAAAGAGTTCGCTCTCGAGCAATGTGTCCGGCAAAGCACCACAATTCTGGGCGACGAATCGCTCGGCCTTGCGCGAACCGGAATAGTGGATCGCGCGAGCCAACAGATCCTTTCCCGTCCCGGTCTCGCCCGTCAGCAGGACCGTCGCATCGGTCTGCGCGACCTTTTCGGTGACATCGAAGATTTTCTGCATCGCAGGCGCGTCTCCGATGATCCCCTCGAAGGAAAATCGCGCCTCGACCTCTCGACGCAGATAGACATTCTCCGCCCGCAAGCGATCGTTTGCTTCCGCGAGGGCATCCGCGAGTTGCGCGTTCTCATTCGAGAGTTCGAAGACCTCGAGCGCCCGCTTGACGCTGATCCGAAGCTCGTCCGGTTCCCAGGGCTTGGGGATATAGCGGTAGATTCGCCCCTCATTGATGGCGCGAATCAAAGAAGGCATGTCCGCATAGCCCGTCAACATCATGCGGATCGCCCGGGGATTTCGCTCGATCACCCGTTCGAGGAATTCGACGCCGCTCATCCCCGGCATCACCTGATCCGAGATCACCAACGCGATCTGCTCCTGATCGAGGATTTCGAGCCCGCGCTCTCCGCTGGAGGCCGTGAAAATTTCGTACTCGGAACCCAGGGTGAGTTCGATCGATTCCAAGATCGCATTCTCGTCGTCCACCACGAGAATGCCATAGCGAACTGAATCGCCCGTCGGCCGCGCGCCCTCGATGCCGCTCATGACCCTCGACGATAGCTTGCGGCGGCCAAGGCCTCGACTCGGTCGATGAGGAGTGTTTCGAGCCGGGTCTCGTCGAGAGCGTTGATCTCCTGGACGCCGGTCGGGCTGGTGACGTTGATCTCGGTCAACTTGCCGCCAATGACATCGATCCCGACGAAGAAGAGACCGTGATCCTTCAAGAAGGGGCCGACGCGGGCAATGATCCGCCGATCATCGTCGTCGAGCGATGCCGCGACCGCCCTACCACCGACATGCAGGTTGGCGCGAGACTCCGATTCGGCGGGAACGCGCAGGACGGCCCCAATCGCTTCGCCCTCGAGCAGCAGGATTCGTTTGTCGCCGGTTCGAATCGCGGGCAGATACTGCTGGGCCATGATGGCTCGGGTTCCGAATTCGGTCGATTGTTCGAGGATCGAACCCAGATTCCGATCGTCTTCGGTGAGATGGAAAATACCCTCCCCGCCCTTTCCATCGAGCGGTTTGACGATCATCTGCCCCCCCTGATCGGCCATGAAGCGCCGCAGCTCCGAGATGTCGCGCGTGACCCGAGTCGCGGGCATCAGGTCGGCGAATTGGACGGCCACCAGCTTCTCGTTGAATGCGATGACCGACGTCGGCCGGTTCAGAACGATCGTGCGCTCGCAAATATCGAGAATCTGGGTGGCGATGATGAAGTCGCGATCGACCGGGGGGTCCTTTCGTTGGAAGGCGACATCGATTTCGTGATCGAAATCATAGATTCGAGCCGAACCCCGTCGTACCGTCGCGTCGGCGCCCAGGCCCAATTCGATCGGGACCGCCGTCGCCTTGACCCGCCCGGCCTCGACGCCGAGATCGGCCGGATCGACGTAGAGCACGCTATGGCCTCGGTTCTGGGCTTCGCGCATCATCACGATCGTCGTCGAGGCCTGCATCGGTTCGGCCTCGACCGGATCCATCACAAAAGCGAGGACGAGCGGGCGGGCGGGCGTTGGGGTCGCGGTCATCTTGAACTCCGAAGGCGCCGAGGGGGTCTCCCTGCTTCGCAAGCGGGGTTCCGCGGCGCAAAATGCGGACTGTCGCGTGTATCGGTAGCGTACGGGTAGAGGCGTCGGCTAGTTTCTGCAACTTCGGAGAACAAATGGCTTTTTTCCGGTCTGGGGGGATCCGGATCGCCCTCGCGATCCTCGCGGTGGTGGCGCTTGGTGCCGTCGTCGGGGTTTCGGCGATCTACCTGTTCCTGATCCGCGATCTTCCCGACTTTCGCAATCTCGATGATTACAATCCACCGGTCGTCAGCGAAGTCTTCGACCGCAAGGGTCGGCTGATTGGGGAGTTCTACACACAAAAGCGTAGACTCGTCGCGATCGACAAGATCCCCCGTCACGTTCAATACGCATTCGTCGCCGCCGAGGACGGTTCGTTCTTCGAACACAAAGGCATCGACTACTCGTCGATCCTCAGAGCCGCCATCGCGAATCTGCGAGAGGGCGGGATCGCCCAGGGCGCCAGCACGATCACCCAGCAGATGGTCAAGAGTCTCCTGCTCACTCCGGAACGCACCTACAAACGAAAGATGCGTGAGATCATCCTCTCGCGACAGATCGAACAGCGACTCAGCAAGGACGAGATCCTGTATCTCTACTTGAATCAGATCTACTTCGGAAATTCCGCATGGGGCATAGGCCAGGCCTCGCGAAGCTATTTCGGCAAGGAGGCCCCTGAGCTGACGATCTCCGAGGCCGCGTTGCTCGCCGGTCTTCCGCAACGACCCAGCGCCTACGATCCGAATCGAAACCCTGATGCAGCCGAATCGCGTCGACGTTATGTGTTGGGTCGAATGCTCGCTGATGGCTATATCGACGAAGCGACCTACGCGACCGAACTCGCGTCACCGCCCGAGATCAAGTCCCACCCGGATCGCGAGAACCTGAGGGTCGCGGGGTATTTCACGGAGGAGGTCCGCCGTTTGCTCTTCGATCGCCTCGATGGCGAGATCATCCTGAACGGGGGACTCCGCATCGAAACGACGCTCGATGTCGACTTGCAACGCGCCGCCTTCGAAAGCGTCCAGTCGGGACTCCGCGCCCACGACCATCGCCGCGGATATCGAGGCCCCACCCGACGGATCGCCGAGGCCGACATCCAAGCGGAGCTCATCGAGCTCGATCGGATCAACGCGGAGGATTTCGTCATCAGCCGGATTCCGATCGATCCCGCCGAGGGCGAAATCGCCCCCAACGCCGAAACCGACGTCCGATTCGAGGCCGAAGACGCCTCAGATGCGCCCCTCGAACGAGCCCTCGCAAGCGAGAACACGAGTCTCGCAGGGGCAGACACTTTCGAGCAAGAGGAGCCGGCGTTCAGCGAACTCCGCGAGCTGCCCTTTGACGCCCCGGTCTACGGCATCGTCCTCGAGGTCGATGTCCGGGCACAGACGGCACGAATCGGCTTCGGACGCGATGTCTCGGGCGTGGCGAAGCTCGAGGATGTCGAGTGGGCGAGAAAGCCCGATCTCAAAGTCAGACCACGACCGGTCAAGAAGATCGCTTCGATCTTCGCCGTGGGCGATGTGGCCCAATTCATCCGTCTTCCCGCTCTCCTCTCGGAGGAGACCGAGGCATCCGACGAAGAAGACCCAGAGGCGTCCACACTTCCTGCGCGCCTCGACATCTGGCAAGAACCCCTCGCGCAGAGTGCCCTGCTCTCGATCGAGAACGATACGGGGGACGTCCTCGCGATGATCGGCGGGTACGATTTTCGCCGGAGCGAGTTCAATCGAGCGGTGCAAGCCAAGCGACAGCCGGGGTCCGCGTTCAAACCCTTCATTTACGGTGCGGCGCTCACGCGCGGATACACGCCGGTCTCGAAGGTGATCGATCGGCCCATCGTCTATACCGACCCGGTCAGCGGATTCGTCTGGGCCCCACGCAACTACGGGCTAAAATTCTACGGCCCGATGACCATGCGTTATGCGCTCAAGAAATCGATCAACAACGCGACGGTCCATCTCTTTCGGGATCTCGGCGTGCGATATGTCATCGACTACGCCCGCCGACTCGGCATTCAGTCGCCGCTCTCGAACGACCTGTCGCTTGCACTCGGATCGAGCAGCCTGACGCTACTCGAAATGACACGCGCCTACGCCGTCTATCCGCGGGGCGGGACCCGGGTGATTCCGCGCTTCATCACGCGCGTCACCGATCGCCTCGGCAACGAGCTGCTCGGAGAAATTCCCCTCGGTGACCTCCCGCCGCCGGTGCTGAAGCCGCTGGCTGGCAAGGGCGGGGACGAGGCGCTCGAGGAGAGCTACCCCGATTCGGAAATCATGCCCACGAACCAGATCATTTCGGCCGCCGACGCCTATTTGATGTCCGATCTTCTGCGTGCGGTCGTTCAGGAGGGGACGGGACAGCGTCTGCGCCGCCTGGGGCGAACCCTGGCGGGGAAGACCGGGACCACGAACGATTTTACCGACGCCTGGTTCATGGGTTTCTCGCCTGATCTCACGACGGGCGTCTGGGTCGGCAACGACAACAACCGATCTCTGGGTTGGGGGGAAAGCGGCGCCAAGGCGGCCCTGCCGATCTGGCGCGACTTCATGCGGGTCGCACTCGCCCCCTATCCCCGCAGCGATTTCAAAGTCCCGGCGCATATCGAGTTTCAGCGAATCAATCGGAAGTCGGGGCTACTCGCCGACGCAAACACACAGGACGCCTACTTCCAACCCTTCCTCGAAGGCACGGCGCCCGAGCGGAGTTTCACCGAGCAGACCACCTCGGAGCAGAGTGAACGCGCCGCACGCGACGACATCTTCTAGCTCGTCGGATCGAAACCACGCGTCCAATTCCGGTCCGCAACCCGCACGCGAGATTGACAGCGCCGATCGAGATCGGTAACTCCGGTCCCATGGGGGGATATGTGGAGAGCGGTACGCGCGCGGCGCGCGGCGCGCATCTGAGCGAGGATCGACGCCATCGATCCCTGCGTGCCAAGGATCGGCGGCGCACCGCGGAGAACGCGCTGCTCGATGCACTCTTGCTTCCCCACGAGGCCACGACCGAAGGCATTGGCTCCGAGGGTCAGGCCTTGTTGTCGAAAGCCCTGATTCGGCTCGAACGCCAGGAAGGGGTCGATGCCGCAGTGGCATGGGCCGCAGAGCCCGGCGGCGAACCGAAAATCCTCGCGGCCTATCCGGTTCATTCCGCCACTCGGATCCAACCGACTCGCGAACTCTATGATGCGCTCATGCGCCTTGAACGAGTCCAACGACTGACGGACGGCGAACTCGGCGTCGAGCTGAAGGCGCTTGCGGCTTGCGGAGTCTCTGCCGTTGCGCCCGTCAAGAGTCTCGGCGCGACGCCTGCAGCGGTGCTCCTGATCTTTTCGACGAAGCCGGGCCGGCCCCTTCGTCCTCGCACGCTTGCGGTCGTCGACGAGGTCGCGCGCAAATTATCGAAATCGATGTCGACCCATCTCGCGCTCGACCGACTCGGCCGACTCGACGACACGGTCCAACAGCTCGATCGATTGGCCGCGCTCGGCGGCCTGGTTTCGGAAATCGTGCATGAGATTCGAAACCCACTGGTTTCGATCAAGACTTTTCTCCAGCTGCTTCCCGAACGGCTCAACGAGCCTGAATTCCACGAGGATTTTCGCAACCTCGTGAGCGACGAAGTCCAACGTCTCGAGCGAATGCTGGACGACTTGCTTCGCCATGCGCGTCCCAGTCAAACGCCTGCGATCGGGGAGGGAGCGCACGTCTCGGAATCGATTCAAACGACTCTCCAGCTCTTGAGCCACCGATGTCGCGAGCGTGGCGTGACACTCGAGACCCGGATTCAACCCGAACTTCCTGCGCTGAACCTTTCAGAGGACGCTCTGCGTCAGCTCCTATTGAACCTGCTTCTCAACGCAACCGAAGTCACGCCCGAAGGGGGCCGCATCCTTTTGAGTGTCGACTGGAGCGAAGACGAGGCCAACCATCTCGCGCTCAGAATCGAGGACGACGGTCCGGGCATCGACCCCTTGTTGGCCACTCGCATATTCGAGCCCTTCTGGACAACCCGGAGTGAAGGTGCGGGGGGGCTGGGGCTTTCGATTTGCAAACGCATCGTCGACGATGCGGGCGGCTCGATCGAAGCGAAAAATCGCCCCGGCGGAGGCGCGTGTTTCCGAGTCGATCTCCCGATCATGAGCTGAAAGTCTGGCGCAGCCCTCGTCACAGCCGGGCCTAGAGCCAGCTGCGAATCTCTCGACCGAGATCGGCGAGGCCCGCCATGAAGAAATGATCGCTGCCGCCGAGCACGATCATTTCGCTCCGATCGATGTCCTCCAGAATCTTGCCGAGCTCCTCGGCCGACGCATACTCATCTCGGTCGCCCACGACCACCAGGATCGACTTGCCACAACCCGCAAGAGCCGCTCGGTCGAGCATCGCGGGGGGCGGCGCGATCAGCACCAGCTTTCGGACGCGCGGCGTGTCGAGACAGACGCGGGCCGCCGTTGTTGCACCCCAGGAATAGCCACACCCGACAATCGGCCCCTCGACGCTGTCGAGCATGAATTCGAGCGCCGCCCGATAGTCGACATTCGCATCGGCGGCCTCGCCCGAGGAGGTTCCTGCACTCGCACCGACGCCGCGCCAATTGAATCGAAGCGACGTGAATCCGACGTCGCTCAGCACGAGTCCGATCTCGGTCGTCACGGGCGAATCCATCGTTCCGCCCATCAAGGGATGAGGCGCCGCCACCACCGCCCCACCGCGAACGCCCTCCTCTCCCCGCCCAGACAACCACAACCCTTCGAGCGCGGCGCCCGTCGGGAGCCCCCGAGTTTCGGGCAGGGCGATCGTTGCGGGTCTTTCGAAGGGGCGCGGACGCATGCCATTCAGCCTACCTTGCCGCTTGTCAGAACGCCGGAACAGCCGAGAACTCGAATCGAGAAAGGCACACACGATGAGCCCACGAAGAGTCCAAAGGGGAGCACAATTCGAATTGGTGACGGAGCCGATCGAGCTGCCCAATGGGCGCTGCGTCGAACTCGATCTGGTTCGCCATCCGGGCGCAGCCGCCGTCGTCCCCTTTCTGGATCGGGAGCAAATCCTGATGATCCGGCAATATCGCTTCGCGACGGGCGGGGAGATCCTCGAAATTCCGGCCGGAAAGCTCGATGCCGACGAGACGCCCGAACACTGTGCCAGCCGTGAATTGCTGGAGGAAACGGGCTATCGCGCGGGCCGCCTCGAGAAACTCGGCGCGATCTGGACCTCGCCCGGATTCACCGACGAAGTGATCCATCTCTATGCGGCCTTCGATCTCGAACTCGCGGAGCAGCAACTCGAATCGGATGAGATCATCGAACTCGTCCCGATGAGCCTCGCGACGGCGATCGAGACCCTGCGCGCCAGCCCGATCTTCGACGCTAAATCCATGACTGCCCTACTGCTTGCCGCCGATCTAACCGACTAAAACCGGGTTCCCCTAGGGGATATTCGTTGACCGGGGATTCAACCCTGCATACCCTCTCTAAGTCCTGCGGGTGGCGCGCCCGATCCGCCGACACTGATGTCTGGACCGCCGGTCTCTGACTCTCAGCATGACGATCCAAAGGGATTCGTCGCGTACCGAGTGGAGACGCGAGCGCCCTGAACCAAGTGGAGTGTCGACAGTGTACGGACGCGGTGGCGCGCAGATGAGTTTTGGTCCCCCCCAGACCCCCGGCATCATCAAGAATTTGATGATCGCGAACGGCGTCGTCTTCATCGCACAGATGATGGGACCCAAGATCGGATTGGACGTGACCGCTCTGGGCGTCGTCCAACCCGCATCGGTTTGGGGCGACTTCGAACTCTGGCGCATGTTTTCTTACATGTGGCTGCATAGTCCGGGTTCGATTTTTCACATCGCCTTCAACATGTTCTCGCTCTGGATGTTCGGTTCGCCGCTCGCGCTGCTCTGGGGAGAGCAACGCTTTCTCCGCTACTACCTCTTGTGCGGCGTCGGTGCCGGATTCTTGATCGCGACGATGCCCTACCTGGTCTGGATGATCGGGTTTGTGGATACGCCCACGGAGCTCTACGGCCTGACGCTTGGCGCGTCCGGTGCGGTGATGGGCGTCCTTCTCGCCTACTCCTTTACCTGGCCCGATCGCACGCTGATGCTGATCTTTCCCCCAATCCCGATCAAGTCGATCTACCTGATTCCGCTCATCTTCGTGATGGAGTTCATGTCGAGTGGATCGAGCAACGTGAGCCATATCGGACATCTCGCCGGCGTTTTCGTCGGTTGGATCTATCTCGTGAACGAGGGACGCACGCCCGGCGCCCCAACCCCCCAATCCCTCCTTCTCAAGTGGCGGCGCTATCAGATGCGCCAGAAGATTCGCGCCGTCCACCGGGAGGACAAACAAGATCGTCAACGCTGGCAAGACGAAAAACGCCGAGACGACGACGATCAGAGGCGATTCCATTGAGCAACTCCCCCCCTCTCCGAGGAACCGACTCGTGAGGTTCCATCCCGAAGGCACGGCGGCGACCGAAGAGGAGGACGCCGCACTCGGTCCCGGCTTCGGTGGACTCCTGCGCAGTCTTTTCTCCAAGATTCAATGGGGCGAGCGCACGACCCACGAGGAGATCCTCGTCGTTCCGGCACCCGCTGGTCGTGCGATCACCATCTACAACGCCAACGGCAAGACTCGCGTGATCGGTGAAGACCGCGAGGACGTCCAAATTCGCATCTGCAAGAGTGTGCGCGCCGATTGTCCCGACCTCGCGGCGAAACTTCTCGACTCGATCCGGCTCCAGAGTTCGAACTCGGTGGACGTGCTCGAGATCGAGGTCCAGATTCCGCGGAAGTGTTCCCGCCACGCGGTCGCCCACATCGAGCTCTGTGTTCCACGCGACACCGAAATCACCCTGAGTTCCACGAATGGGAAGATCTGCCTCGAGGGCCTCGAGCGGCCGATTCATGCCCGATCGAGTAACGGGTCCGTCTCGATCAGCGAGGTCGCCGGTGATATCGACGTCACGACGGCAAACGCGAAAGTGACCTGCCGCTGTACGCAGGGCCATCTCCGAGCCCGCTCGAGCAACGGCAAGATCGAAGTCGAATCCCACATCGGTTCGATCGATGCAGCGACTTCGAACGGAGTCATCCGAGCCTCGATCGAGCGACTCGGCGAGCTCGGCATCTCCCTCACGACGAGCAACGGTCGAATCGTGCTCGATCTACCCGAAAAGCCCGACGCCGATGTCGACATCCGGGTCGAAAATGGCCACATCCGAAACGATCTCGAACTGATGGATCAAACGAGCGATGTGGACGGTCGTGTGCGAGGACGACTGGGAGCCGGCGGGACTCCGATCCGGCTGCGAACCTCGAACGGCACGATTTCGCTTCGTTAGGCAGACCGCCCGCCAGTCTAGAACACGAAGACCCTCGCTTGGCTCGAGCGATTCCGGATGCTTGTGGCCGGCCCGTCCAACGCCCCGCCGCAGGTCGCGAAATCGATCGAGAAACCCGCGTCCGATTCGTCGGTCAGGGCGTACAAACCGTCGCACTGCCGGCCGAACTCCCCACGAAGCTTCCGATACTCGCGTTCCTGTTTCTCATTCAACGAGATCGGGCAGAGAATCGGTGAGCCCAGACATTGGAGATCCCGGTCGCAAGCCGTCGCGCGGCGCGAGATCTGTTGGATCGCTCGGTCCAATTCTTGACATTTCGTTTCGTATCGATCGATTCGGATGGCGACATTCGTCCTCGAATTCAAGGTGAAGGACGCTTCGACGGCCGATACATACGAGGAGGCCGAAACGAGGAGGACCGCAACCATCAGTGCCGCGATCGGGAAGGATGCCAAGAGTCGGAGTCCCATGAATCACCTCATCGTGCTTTTCGTGCCTTGTTCGCTCCCGCATTCCCAGCATAGCAGAACCGATGCGCCCACTTCGTCCATCGCCGATCCCGACCGATGTTCTGATACACCATCACATAACGTCGATACGGATCAGAATGCTATGTGGATATTTTTTTCTGCCCAATCGTCTCCAGCGAGTTGACGATCCGTCGGATGGATGTCAATGTGGATTCATGGCAATCGAACTTCTCAAGGGAAGCTGTCTCTGCGGAGGCGTCCGATACGAGGTAGAGGGCCCGCTTACGGCGATGGCGTGTTGCCATTGCCGAGAATGTCGAAAAGCCTCCGGCGCGGAATTTGCGACCAATGCTTCGATCGCATCCAGCAATTTCCGGCTCTTGTCCGGCCAGGCGCTGCTCAGGGAGTTTGAGTCGTCGCCAGGACAGGCTCGCGTTTTCTGTGGAAAATGTGGTTCACCTATTATGAAACGGATCGCGGACAAGCCGGACATCCTTCGACTTCGGCTCGGGTGCCTCGACTCGCCACTGGAGCAAAAGCCGCGGGCACGCGTCTTTCTCTCCGAGAAACTTCTTTTCAGCGAAATCTCGGACGAAATCCCGTGCTTCGACACGATCCCGGCCGCCAAATCATCGGTCTGAGGATTCTTCCGGTTCGCCGTGTCGCTTTTCGTATCTCCACACGAGTGTGGCGGCGGTCAATACGGGAACGGTCAGCCCAAAGCACATGATCCGGAGGCCCGCCCCGAACGCGTCGGCCGGGATGAAGAAATGGGAGGCAGCGACTTCCAGAACCACGAAGAACGCGAAATACGCTAGGACCGCCCGAGGCCGGGTCCATCCTCGAAAGCGAAGGATCCAGAGCGACGTGAGCAGCAGCGCGAAAGAAATCCCATCCAACGCGGCATCCATCAGTCGGCTTCCTCCGAGTCATTCGAGCCAGGCTCGAGAGCCGCACTGCGCTTCCCCAAACCACTCATTCCCCGTAGAGCTCGACGTGTTCGACTCCGCCCGCGCGACCGAGCGAGATCGAAGTCGCGCCATCGCCCACTCGTTCGACCCGATAGACGTCCGCCCCGGGCCGGCCGGAGACGACCCGTTTGGCCACGCCATCGACGAGATGAAGCGCTGCGCCGTCGTCGATCGCAAATCCTGGCGCGATCTCGCCTCGGCCGACCATGCGTTCGAAGGTCGGCCGGCGCAAAGCCTCGCCCGAATAGTGCGGACAACAGCTACCGGGAACGAATCCCAGACAAGCCAGGGGGCCGAGCGTGTCCGACCTCGAATCCGTCAAGCCGGAGTCGAACCAACAGATCGCGCCCGCGCTGATCCCGGACAACACCGTCCCGGCCTCGCCCGCGCGCTGGAGAAGCGGGGCCAACTCCCAGCCCTCCCAGACACTCAACAGGCTCTGCGTATTCCCACCCCCGACGTAGATCACATCCTGTCCGAGAATCCATGACGCCAGATTGGGCGTCCTCGCAAAGAGCGGAAGATGCGACGGGCGACAGTCCAACTTGGCGAATCGCGCGTAGAATTGGACGAGATAGCGTTCGGAATCCCCACTGGCCGTCCCGATGAAGCCGATTCGCGGCGTCGTCGAACGCGATTGATCGAGCACATATTCGTCGAGTTCGGGCTCGGAGCCCTGCGAGAATCCGCCTCCTCCGATCGCGATAATCTGCAACGTCGCTCTCCCGTCTCGAACCCCATCGATCCGACGACCCAATCGTTCAAGCCTTGGCGAAATTGGCCGCAACGGCCACGATCTCCTCGATCATCAGCCGCGTCGAGGGCGATTGGGTGCGATTGCGGACCAGATGGATGCCGTCGTTGGTGCGCATCCGCGGCGGCGCGTCCCGGTAGACCAATTCGCCATCGCGACAGACCTCGACACCCAACGATCTAGGCACCATCGTGATCGCCCGCCCCGCCTTCACGAGATCGAGGCAGGCGGCCGTCGTCTCCAATCGATAGAAGGGAAATCGCCCCGAAGCCAACGCCCGAGCAAAGGGTCGCGGCAAATCGCGCGCCTGAATCGGAGCGGGGGTCGGCATGGCCCAGGGAAATTTTGCCAGACTGGCCAGCTGAAAGTCGCCGCGAAGCAGAGGATGTCCCGCGGCCAACACGACGACGAGTGGTTCGTGCGGCAATTCGATGACTTCGATGTCGTCCGCGGCGGGCGAATCCTCATATTTGCTCATGTCACACACGACGAATTCGAGCTCGCGGCCGAGCAAAGCCGCCAGCAGGTCGCGCGCGGTGCCCGCGACAACACTCACTTGGATTCCATGATGCTTCGCGGCGAAGGTCTGGATCGCGCCGGTCAGCAGGGGCTGCGCGGGATAGGGCCCCGTACCGACTCGAACATGACCGGTCGCACCGCCACGCAGTCGCTCCGCCTCTTGCTCGAAAGCGAGCATCGCGTCGATCACATCCCGAGCGCGGTGGATCAAACCTTCGGCTGCCTCGGTCGGCTCGACGGCGTGGGTCGTACGGTCGAAGAGCTGCTGACCAAGGTCGGTTTCGAGTTTCTTGAGGCTCCGACTCAGAGCCGGCTGGGTGACGTCGTGTTCCTGCGCGGCTTGGACGAAACTCCGCAGCCGAAACAGCGCCTCGAAGTATTGAAGCTGTCGGAGTTGCATCCTACCGCCCCCGCGTTCTTCGGCTCGAATCCGATGGCCATCGCTCCATAAGCAAAGCTCATGGTATGGCATCCTGCGATCGAACTTCAGATTGGCCAGCGGGTGTCGGGCCGTCGCGGCGCGACGCCGATCACGAAGCAGCGATCGCTCCGCGAATTCCCACGATGAGCATCTGGACACCGATCACCGCCAGGATCAAACCCATCAGTCGGCTCACGACCTTGATGGCATTCTGGCCCAGGAATCGCACCACCGCGCCGCCGAAGACGAACGCGGCGAAGGTCAGCAGGCAGACCAACGCCAGCGCCGAGAGAACTCGAACCACCTCCGGAAAGGACGATTCGGCGGCGAAGTTCATCGCCGTCGCGATCGTGCCCGGCCCCGCCAGGATCGGCAGTGCAAGCGGGGTGATCGCGATACCCAGCGCCGCATCCCGACTCCCCAGATTATCTTCGGCGGAGGGGGTATGCATGCCCGACTCCTGTCCGTGCAGAAGTTGATATCCGACGAGCCCAACGAGAATGCCTCCAGCGATTCGAAACGCAGGCAGCGTGATGCCGAAGAGCGTGAAAATCTGGCGGCCCAGGATCGCAAAGAGAGCGACGATCGCAAATGCGAGAAGCACCGCGCGCAATGCGATCCCACGACGTGTACGTCGATCAAGCCCCTCCGTGAGTCCCAGGAAGATTGGGGCGTTCGCGATCGGATTCATCATCGCAAAGAAGGCCATGAAGACCGTACTGAAATGACTTACGGAGTCGTCCATTCTCTGCCACCCCGAAGCGTCGTTCCACCCGCAACATCGCCAGTGAGAATCAAGAGCCTACCAGACGTCGACCGGCGTGTATCGCCCGACCGACCGAACCCAAGCCCGCCTTTCGCGAATTGTTATTCAGCGCTTCGCCGAAGGTTTCTTCAAGAACTCCACGAAAAACCGGACGGCGCCCAGTGGTGTGACTTGGTGGAGAACTTCGGGCTCGACCACCCCGTCGTCGCCCGGTGAGAGAATTCGGCTCTCGACGACCGGTCCGAGAATTTCATACGAGAGCTTTCCCTCGAGAACACAGATCCGACCCCAGGTCCCTTTCTTGGTCGAATGCTTTCTCAGAAGACCGGCGGGAATCGTCGTCTCGGTGAACTCCTTTGTCCTCTGATAGGGTTCAACGTCGCTCGGGAGCGATCGACCGATTCTTCTCGTCGAATCCTCAGGCATCTGAATCGCCTCGAGTCAGCTCGAGAACGCCAACGCCGAGCGCGAAAACGATTCGCAACGCTTGTCCGTTGACGTCCTCATCTCGATGAATGGCCTTGGTTTCGAATTGTCACTCGGCGCGCCCCTCACCCAGAACCCACGAGTAGCCGCGGACGAGTTCTTCGCGACCACCCGTCTCGGACACCTCACCGTGTGCGACCACGACGCGCTCGAAGGGCCATTCCAAAATTCGCTCGAGCGATTCGCGGAAGGCCGTTCGATCCCGCACCAGGAGTCGCTCGAGCAGCGTGGGCGATAGCCGCTCATAGGCACCGCCCAGCCTGAAGAGGAGCCGGGTCAGCGGCGGGCTGCTGGAACCAACATTGAACGCCAGGTCGCTCGCGATGAGGGTGGCGCTCGGCCGGTGGAAGAAGACGACTTCGTTCGCGAAGGGAAAGCCACGGAGGAGGACCTGGTCGATCACATCCTTCCAGCCCGGTTCAGGCTCGTCGGCGAGTACACCCGCGATCGTCAGGTCAGCACGTTTGGTGTCGAGCCCGGGGGCCACGTAGGTCAAGGCGTCCGGACACGCTCGCTGCCACTCGCCGACAAAGAGGTGGTGGAGCAGGTTCGGAGCCACGATATACGCGACGGGGCCGAGCGCCGTCACCTCTTTGACGAGGTCAGCGGACGCTGCGATCGGCGAGTGCAGCAACAGCTTGGGGCCTGGAAGACGAACGACCGTCATCCGGGTCCCAATCTCGAGTCCAAGAAAACGCAGGGGGGAGTCCGCGATCCACAGATCAGAATGGAGTTGCTGCATAACAATACCCCTTCTTTTTGCCCGAAATGGGTCGCTCCAAAACGGCGCTCAGATACTCAACGAATAGTTTACTCACCTTCGAATCCCTCCGCTTGAAAGGCCTTCGAGAACATACATCTCGTCGCTAGGCGGCACGACCTTCGACGTCGACTCGTCAAACGGCCCGCAATAGGTCAGAGGCTGGCATTTCGACATGCGGACTCCCATAATCGAAGGATGAGCCAAATCGAGATTCGAAAAATCGAGGACGCGGACATCAATGAGACTGTCCGCATGTGGCGCCGCTCACGCGAAGGTGTGCAGCCCGAGTTGGAGACGCGTCTAGGCTATTCCTCCAAGGACGACCTGAGGTTTTTCACCACCATCCTAATGAAGGAATGCGAAGTGTGGATTGCCGTTCGGGGGGATCGTCCGAGCGGCCTTCTTGCGATCAACGGAGATTCCATCGAACAACTCTATGTCGACTCCGGCGAGCAGCAACGAGGGATTGGGACCTTGCTCTTGGACTTCGCGAAGGACAGATCGCCCTCGCGGCTTCAGCTTCACACGCATAAGACCAATACGAGCGCGCGGGCCTTCTATGAAAAACGTGGGTTTCGTGCCGTAGGGTTCGGCGTGAGTCCGCCTCCGGAGAACGAGCCCGATATTCGATACGAATGGGACGGCGCAAACTCGGAGCATTCCGTATGACGGATTTGACGCTTGGCTGCGAAATCTGCTCACTAGGTCTCGAGTAGAATGTCAGAGATCGTCGTCACGACACTCAAGCCGTCCACCGCCTTGGCCCCGGGACAAAAGGAACATGGGCGGTGGTGTTCTCGCCGGCCACGGTTGCCAGGCCACGCCCGCGTCCCAGGGAGCGTCGCGCGTCTAGCTCGAGCCCGAGCGGTCAGGCGTTTGCGAACTGGCTCACAAGCACGCCGGCGGCGGTCAGGCTGACAAGCAGCGTTCCAAACCCGGCGATGGCGCGCGGAATCGTCTGCAGCGTGTCGGCCTTGAACCCGATGACGTGCATGGCGCGCGCGAAGAGCATCGCCAGCCCGAGGCCGTGGAGCAACGCGGGGCCCGCGCCGTTCAGCTCGAGCGCCGCCATCATGATCATGAAGTAGGGCACGTTCTC
>SMVA01376859.1_pt1 | contig 27344 bp, 21 predicted proteins | sample 2456451 | NCBI WGS metagenome assembly SMVA01 (sample SAMN11095933, study PRJNA526329) | marine sediment metagenome | biome: Marine sediment; feature: Surficial sediment; material: Deep marine sediment; isolation source: Hadal surficial sediment | place: Pacific Ocean | collected 2014-05 | depth... | reverse complement strand
GTCGCCGGGCGTCAGTAACGCAAAACACGCCGCCGCATTTGCCTGCGATCCGGAGTGCGGTTGGACGTTGGCGTAATCGGCGCCGAACAATTTCTTCGCGCGCTCAATGGCCAGTTGCTCGGCCACATCCACGTACTCACAACCACCGTAGTAACGTTTGCCCGGATAGCCTTCCGCGTATTTATTGGTCAGAACAGAACCCTGCGCGGCCATGACCCTGGGGCTGGCGTAATTCTCGGACGCAATTAGCTCGATGTGCTCTTCCTGACGGCGCTCTTCGTCGGAGATAGCGGCATACAATTCAGGGTCAAATTCTTCGATCGTCGATGTGTCAGCGAACATCCTGGCGAGTCTCCGGGGTGTGAAAAAGAGGGAATTGTATAGCAGCTTTGAAAGGGACTGCTACTATTGCGTTATCTCAAAAGAATAAATAAAAACGGGGGATCTGGTATGACGCCTGAATCCAATCTCGGCGGATTGGCAGCGCTGCTGTTACTTGCCTGCAGTACCACGGGTATTGCCCAATCTGCCGAAGGCGACGGTAGCGAGCAAAAAGCCGTTCTGGTCACGGGTGCCGCAACCGGCATTGAGCGAGTGACCGCAGCTTTTGCGCCATTGATAATCGAAGAAAAGGGACGAATAACAACGATCGGTTCGATCGGCGGCGTCGTATCCGGGGCCTATTGGGGCACCTACAGCATGAGCAAACATGCGATTGAAGCTTATAACGATGCGCTGGCCGCGGAGATGGTGCGGTTTGATGTTCAGGTGAGCATTATTGAGCCGGGCCGTTATAACTCTGACTTCAGCAAAAACGCAATTGCGCGGTACGGGGAATTAACGGCAGCACAAAAAGCGTCTCCCTACGCCGAGTATTACAAAAGCCGGTTAGAAAACACCGGCGACAGGAGCGAACACAAGAATCCGGACGCGGTAGCAGACGCGACGTTGCACGCGTTATTCAACGACAATCCCAAACGTCGCTATATGGTTGTGCCCAATGTTGGAGAGGCAGGCTGGACTATCGGGTTTGCGATTCAGGAACTGGCGCAACTGAACCACGACCAGGAATATTCGTACAGCCGTGAAGAACTGATCGCCATGCTTGATAGCGCGATGAACGCGGACGAACAATAACAACTAAAGGAAATCGCTATGACACCTATTTTAAAATTAGTGGGCCTGACAGCGGTCCTGCTTCTCGCCAGCATCAACACTGGTACCGCTCAATCTGCCGAGGGCAGCACTGAACAAAAAGCCATACTGGTCACGGGAGCCTCAACTGGCATCGGCCGCAAGATAACCGAGACACTGGCCGCTAATGGTTATTTTGTCTACGCCGGCGCACGCAAACGCAAGGACCTGGATTCACTAAACGAAATAGACAATGTGCAATCCATTCGGCTCGACGTCACCGTCCAGGATGAGATCGATGCCGCGGTGGAAACGGTTCGTAAGGGCGGCAGGGGTCTGTACGGCCTGGTCAATAATGCCGGCGTGGCAATTGGCGGTCCGATGACCGAAGTCAGCGTCGACGAGTTGCAATGGCTGTTTGATGTGAATGTATTCGGCGTTTACCGGGTATCGCAGGCATTCGCACCGCTCATTATCGAAAGCAAGGGTCGAATTACAACCATCGGTTCTATTTCCGGGATCCTGTCAGGTACTTTTTTTGGCCATTACAGCATGAGCAAACATGCGATCGAGGCGTACACGGATTCGCTGGCGGGCGAAATGGCGCATTTTGGCGTGCAAGTAAGCGTCATCGAACCGGGAAACTATTCATCAGAAATCAGTAATAGTGCGATCGCGCGCATTAAGGAAAAAGAATACATGCAGGAAGGATCACCCTTTGCCGAGCAAATGCAGGCGCTTCTGGATCGTCCATCCGATCGCAAACAGTACAAAGAGCCGGACGAAGTTGCGGATGCAGCTTTACACGCTTTGTTTGACGACAACCCCTACCGGCGATACATGGTTGTGCCGAATGAGGAAGAAGCAGGCGTAACCATAAGAAAAGCGGTTGAGGAGTTGGTGCAGCTTAATGAGTATCAGGCGTATTCATACAGCCGGGAAGAGTTGATCGCGATGCTTGATGCAGCGATGGAGCCTGCGCGGAAATAGAAACTCGTTGGAGCGCCTCCACAGGCGCGATCGGGCCCGTCGCAGGTTCAATCGCGCCTGTGGAGGCGCTCCAACGAGTTTCTCACGAAAATTCTGTCAATTACGCGGCCTCGGTGAACGACTGCACCACCCTTGTCCAGGCTCTGGCCAGATTGTCGCGATTGTAGCCGCCACCGCCGGTGGCGACGATGCGTCCTTCGCTGTATTTGTCGGCGAGTGCGCACAATCGCGTGGCAGCTTTGGCGTGTGCCTCCTCCGTGAAGCACAAATGTGTAATTGGATCTCCCTCGAGACTGTCCGCGCCGCACTGAAAAATGATGAATTCCGGTTTTTGATATTCCAGATACGCCTCAACCTGGTCCCAGGCCTTGTCGAAGTCGCTGTCGCCAGCGCCGGGTTTAAGCGGGATATTGAGTTTCGTACCCTTGGCCTTGCGTCTGCCCGTCTCGTCAGCAGCACCGGTTCCGGGATATAGATAACGACCATCCTCGTGCATGTCGGCGAAGATCAGATCGGGGTCTTCTTCGAAGCCGTAAAAAACGCCGTCGCCATGATGCGCATCGATGTCGACATAGGCGATTCGCGACAAGCCATGCCGGCTGCGTAAATATTCAATGGCAATGCCGCAGTCATTGAACACGCAAAATCCGGCAGCGCCATCGCGCGCCGCATGATGCAGGCCCGCAATTGGCACGAAGGCGCGCTTTGTTTCGCCAGCCATTATCGCGTCGACTGCAGCCAGGGTGGTGCCGACAACGTCTGACGCGGAATCATATATGCCGCGAAATGCCGGTGTGTCGCCACCGTCAAGAAAGCCGACGCCCTCGACCGACATGCGGGAGACCTTGTCGATGTATTCCGGGGTATGAAAAAGCGCCAGCTCGTCAACGATCGCGCGGCGTGTATCCCGGTATTCGAGCCGATCGCGGAGGCCCGCCCCGGCAAGTTCCTTGTGAAATACATCGTGCCGATCGTTGCCAAACGGATGTTCGTCACCGAAACCGTAGCGTGCGAGAGCTTCGCCCTTATAGACGTATACCGGTTGGGTGATCACAAAGTTTTATCCGTTATTGTTTTCTATTGGCGCAGCATACCGGATAATGCGCCCTTCTTTCTTGTCGCCTAAGAACCTGCGAACTACATGGCCCAGTATATTTACACAATGAATCGCGTGGCGAAGATGGTGCCGCCAAAGCGCTTCATCATTCACGACATTTCACTCAGCTTCTTCCCGGGCGCCAAGATTGGCGTTCTCGGGCTAAATGGCTCCGGCAAATCGACGTTACTGCGCATCATGGCGGGGATCGACAAAGACTTTGACGGCGAAGCTCGCCCGCAGCCAGGCATCAAGATCGGTTATCTGCCGCAGGAACCACTACTCGACGAATCCAAAGACGTTCGCGGCAACGTCGAAGATGGCGTCGCCGAAACAAAAGCGATACTCAATCGCTTCAATGAAATCAGCGACCGCTTCGCCGAGCCTATGGACGACGACGAAATGACGGCGCTGCTCGAGGAACAAGGCAAGCTTCAGGATGCCATCGATTCCGCCGGCGCCTGGGAACTCGACCGCAAACTCGACATAGCAGCAGACGCACTTCGCCTGCCACCCTGGGATGCCGACGTCAGCGTTCTGTCCGGCGGTGAAAAAAGACGCATTGCATTGTGCCGGCTGCTGTTATCCGAACCCGATATGTTGTTGCTCGACGAGCCGACCAACCACCTCGATGCGGAATCTGTTGCGTGGCTTGAACGATTCCTGGAGGAATACCCCGGCACGGTTATCGCGGTAACCCATGATCGCTACTTCCTGGACAATGTTGCCGGCTGGATTCTCGAACTTGACCGCGGCCACGGCATTCCCTGGGAGGGAAACTATTCGTCCTGGCTGGAACAAAAACAGAACCGTCTCGCCCAGGAAGAATCATCCGAAAAAGCGCGACAGAAAGCGATGCGCTCGGAACTTGAATGGGTACGCTCGAATCCGAAAGGACGCCAGGCGAAATCCAAGGCACGGCTGAAGCAGTTCGAGGAACTCTCATCGGCTGACTACCAGAAGCGGAATGAAACCAATGAAATCTATATTCCGCCGGGACCGCGGCTTGGCGACCTTGTCGTCGAAGTGACCGACCTCAAAAAAGGATTCGGCGACAAGCTGCTGATGGATGGATTGAGTTTCACCATACCGCCAGGTGGAATTGTCGGCATCATCGGACCCAACGGCGCAGGCAAGACAACGTTGTTCCGCATGATCACCGGTAGCGAGCAACCGGACTCGGGCACAATCCGGATCGGGGAAAGCGTGCAGCTCGCCAGTGTCGACCAGTCGCGCGACAGCCTCGATGACAAGAAAACAGTTTGGGAAGAAATTTCCGGTGGGCAGGACCTGATCCAGGTTGGCAAGTATGAAACTTCATCGCGCGCCTATGTCGGCCGATTTAATTTCCGCGGTGGCGAGCAGCAGAAAAAAATTGGCCTGCTGTCCGGCGGTGAGCGAAACCGCGTCCACCTCGCGAAGATGCTTCGCGCCGGTGGCAATCTTTTGTTGCTTGATGAACCAACCAATGATCTTGACGTTGAAACCTTGCGCGCGCTTGAGGAAGCATTGCTGGAGTTCCCCGGTTGCGTCGTGGTTATTTCGCATGATCGATGGTTTCTTGATCGCATTGCGACGCATATTCTCGCATTTGAGGGTGACAGCCAGGTGACCTGGTTCGCCGGCAACTACGCTGACTATGAAGAAGATCGAAAGCGCCGCCTGGGCGCGGACGCAAACCAGCCACACCGCATCAAATACCGGCGACTGAACGCATAATGGCAATACTGATCGCAAGTGCGCTTGTTTTCGGAGTTCTGTCGATCTATTTTCTTGCGCGAACCATTCATTGCGTTCGACGTGGGCGGCTCATCCGAGCCAGTGGCGCAGGCTTGAGCTGGGTTTCATCGGTGGCAGTCGCGGCCGTCGCTGTATTATTGTTATTCAGTTACTACAGTTACGACCGCCTTACCGCTGAACGGGTCATATCCACCATCGAATTTCGCCGCGTGGCATCCAATACCTATCGTGCACGCGTAATGGTCGAAGGCGAACTGGACCGATTGTTCGAACTGAGCGGCGATGAATGGCAGATGGATGCACGAATCGTAAACTGGACGCCACCGGCAACGATTCTTGGCCTCGAACCGATCTACCGACTGGAACGAATCAGCGGCCGCTACTCGGATATCGAACGCGAACGGTCCGAGCCACGCACTGTGCATGCGCTCACCAAGACAGGCTATATTGATGTGTGGACTGTCGCACATCGCTTTCCGATCTTTTTACCTGGCGTCGATGCGCACTACGGCACAGCCACCTACGTGCCAATGGCAGACGGCGCGCGCTTTGAAGTCAGCCTGAGTCGCGATGCGATTATCGCGAGGCCAGTGAACGACAAAGCACGCGATGCAGTTGGAAGCTGGGAAACTGAAGAGCAATAATCGAGTCCGATATTATGTCCAACATCGGGTGGGCAGAGCCAAACTGACGATATACTGAGGGCGCATCCAGGGCACACCCATAAGCGCCCGATGCCGGAGCAAAATGCCAATAATATTGGAGCGAAACAAGGCCTTACAGCAACGGACCGATGAACAATTCGGTCTGGAGTGCCCCTATTGCGGCGTTTATGCGCACCTGAGCGCACAGTCCATACCCGATGCCGACAGTCTTTTGAAAACCAGGCCAAAACACATCGGCCTTGTCTACCAATGCGACGCGTGTCGTGCACCGATCTTCCTGCGTTTCGCAGTGAAGCAATACTTCGAAGACAAAGTCGAGCTTTACCAGAATTTTATTGAGCTCGAACGGCCGAAAGAACGCTTCGCATTCTCGTATTTGCCGAAGCACACCGAGGTTTTGTTTCGCGAAGCATTGTCCTGTTATGCGCATAACAACTTCAACGCGTTTGCGTCCATGTGCAGACGATCGGCAAAAAGCGCATTCCGGGCGATGGGCGAAGGCGGAAAATTACGCGCGTTCGACGACGCGATGGTGGCGCAGGACCTCGCACAGATCGATGACGACAGTTTCGAACCCATTAAGAAAGTGCTGTTCGATACGACTGATGAGGAGTCGTTGCCGGTTCTGAACAGGGCGCAGGCAGGGGTATTGCTGGAAGTGCTGAAGGATATGTTTTATCAGTCGTTCGTTCGGCGTGGAAAGCTCACGCGGGCGATCAAGGTTCGAAGGTTGTTTGTGCAGGATGGTATGTTGGGTTGAGTTTTTCTGCGTAATTCGATCGCGCCTGTAGAGGCGCTCCAACAGGCCTTGGAGCGGGTCTGCGCCCGCGATCGAATTACGTCACTAGCCCACCGCCACTCGCGCACTCCGAAACATCCTCATCCACGCCCCGTCGTCTCCCCAGTTTTCCGGATGCCAGGAATTTTGCGTGGTCCTCGCGACGCGCTCCGGGTGCGGCATCATGATCGTGACCCGACCGTCATCCGTACTCAGCCCACAGACTCCGTTAACGGAGCCGTTGGGGTTTGCCGGGTACTTCTCAGCAACAAAGCCGTAATTATCGACGTATCGCAGCGCGACGCGAGCGGCCGATTCTGCTTGCGCATTCGCAAATACCGCCCTGCCTTCGCCATGCGATGTTGCGATTGGCATTCTCGAGCCAGCCATGTCGCCAAGAAACAATGACGGGCTTTCAATTACCTCAACCAGGCTCAATCGTGCTTCGAACTGCTCCGATCGATTGCGCAAAAATGCCGGCCAGTGGCTCGCGCCGGGAATCAACTCTTTCAAATGCGACATCATCTGGCAGCCGTTACAGACGCCGAGTGCAAAACTGTCGCTCCGTTCAAAAAATGCCGCAAACTGGCCCCTGACCGCGGCGTTATACAGTATTGATTTCGCCCAACCACCGCCAGCACCCAATACGTCGCCGAATGAAAATCCACCGCAGGCAATCAGCCCCTGAAAATCCGCAAGCGATTGACGTCCTTCCAGCAGATCGCTCATGTGAACATCGTATGCGTCAAATCCGGCCCGCATAATCGCCGCAGCCATTTCATGCTGGCTGTTGACACCCTGCTCTCTAAGCACCGCAATTTTTGGTTTGGCGCCACCTATGAACGGCGCTGCAATATCCTCTGAAGGATCAAACCCAAGTTTCACATTCAAGCCAGGATCATCCGCGTCAAGAATTCGCTCGAACTCTTCGGTTGCAGTTTGCGGATTGTCACGCAAGGCCTGAATACGGAAACTGGTTTCAGACCAGGCGCGCTGCATCTCGATGCGATCCAGTCTAAGCACAACTTCGTCGTCGTTATAGACAGTCAATTGCTCTGCTGCGTCCGCCATGCCGATGTCGACCCATGCGACACCGAAACTTTCGAGAATCGCCTGCGCGCCGGCGAGATTGCTGTGGCCAATCTGCAGTACGGCACCCAGCTCTTCGCAAAACAGTTGCGACAACATGTCGGTCTCGGAGCCGGCCAGTTTCAAGGTCGCCCCCATATGACCTGCGAACATCATCTCGGCGACCGTCACCAGCAAGCCGCCGTCCGCCCGGTCGTGGTAGGCAGCGATCAAGTTTGCTTCACTAAGCTTTTGAATCGCCTGAAAAAAGTGCTTAAGCAATAGCGCACTATCAAGATCCGGAGTGCACCCACCTGCTCTCAGGTAAACTTGCGCGAGCGCCGAGGCGCCGAGCCGGTTGGACCCCTCGCCCAGATCAATCAATAAAAGATGACTTGGCTCGTCCAGCAGCTGCATTTGCGGAGTGAGGTGGCGTCGCACATCGGTAACCGGTGCGAACGCAGAAATGATCAGTGAAACCGGTGCCACTACCTGGTACTCGGTTTGGTCTTCGAACCAGCGGGTTCGCAGGGACATGGAGTCTTTGCCGACCGGGATGGCAATTCCCAGTTGCCGACAAAGTTCATCGCCAACGACTTTGACAGTGTCGAACAAGTTCGCATCCTCGCCAGGGTGTCCTGCCGCAGCCATCCAGTTTGCCGACAAGCGAACCTTGCTTAAGTCGTCTATCGCGGCCGCTGCAATGTTGGTGATGGCTTCACCCACGGCGATGCGCCCTGATGCCGGCGCATTAAGCGTTGCCAGCGGGGTGCGCTCGCCCATCGACATCGCCTCACCGGTTTTGCTTTCAAAACTGCTTGCGGTTATCGCAACGTCGCTGACCGGCACCTGCCAGGGGCCGATTAACTGGTCGCGCACACTCAAGCCGCCAACGGTTCTGTCTCCAATATGGATCAGAAACGATTTGTCTGCGACGGCCGGGAAACGCAGCACACGAAACACCGCTTCCGTCAGTTCGATCTCGGACAAGTCGATTGCCTGCCTGACTGGCGCAACACGGACTACATCGCGCGTCATCTTCGGCGTTTTTCCCAGCAGCATTTCCATTGGCATGTCGATTACGGTGTTGCCGAATTCCCTGTCCGTGACCACAAGTTGCCCGTCGCCGGTCAGCGTGCCAATAACTGCGTGTGGACATCGCTCGCGTGAGCAAATATCCGCAAACTCCGTCGTGCGATCTGCCGCGATGATCAGCACATAGCGTTCCTGCGCCTCGTTGCACCAGATCGCCATCGGCGACATACCCGGCTCGGCATTCGGTATATCGCGCAGCTCGACGACCGCGCCGCGACCGCTGTGATCGACGGCCTCGGGCACGGCATTGGACAAGCCGCCTGCGCCAACGTCATGAATCAACAAAATGGGGTTGTTGTCGCCCTTCGACCAGCAGCTGTCGATGACTTCCTGCGCACGTCGCTCAATTTCAGGATTGCCGCGCTGCACGGATGCGAAATCGAGGTCCTCGCTACTGGCACCACTGGCCAAACTCGATGCAGCGCCGCCGCCCAGTCCGATCAGCATCGCGGGCCCGCCCAGAACAATAATTTTCGCGCCAACCGGCACATCGATCTTGACCGCGTGTTGTTCGCGCACGTTGCCGACGCCACCCGCGATCATGATGGGCTTGTGATAGCCGCGGATCTCGGTCTCGGGCAGTCCCGGAAGCGCGCTTTCAAACGTTCGGAAGTAGCCAAGCAAGTTCGGCCGCCCAAACTCGTTGTTGAATGCAGCACCACCCAATGGACCATCCGTCATGATTTCCAGTGGTGTCGCCATACGGTCGGGGTGTGGAAACGGCGATTCCCAGGGTTGTGGCCAGTCGGGGATTCGCAAATGCGACACCGTGAAGCCCGTGAGCCCCGCTTTCGGCGTGGCGCCGAGCCCGGTCGCACCCTCGTCGCGTATTTCACCACCGGATCCCGTTGCCGCGCCCGGAAATGGCGAAATGGCGGTCGGGTGATTGTGCGTTTCGACTTTCAGTAAAATATGAATCGGCTCGTTGTGATACCGGTAACGCCGATCGTCGCTGCCGGCGATCAATCGTTCACCACGTGAGCCTTCGATAACGGCCGCGTTGTCAGAATAGGCCGAGATGACGCCTTCCGGCGTTTTTGCCGTCGTGCTCTTGATCATGTCGAAGAGTTTTTCGGGCCGCGCTTCACCATCAATAATCCAGTCGGCATTGAATATCTTGTGGCGGCAATGCTCGGAATTCGCCTGCGCGAACATCATCAATTCGGCGTCCGTCGGATCCCGGTCCAGCTTGCGATAGTTTTCGCACAGGTATTCGATTTCGTCGTCGGACAATGCCAGTCCGAGTTCCGTATTTGCGCGCTGCAGCGCATCCAGTCCTTCTTCAAGCAAAGGCACCCAGGCGAGCCGGGCCGGCTCGTGCGATTCGAATAGCATCCCGGCATCGTTACTCGCAAACAATGCCGATTCCGTCATCCGATCGAACAGAGCGGGTGCCAGAAGCTTGACTTTGTCGCTCCCTTCAATGGCATACGCAATGCCGCGTTCGATGCGACGCACTGTATCGAGGCCGCATGCATGCACGATATCGGTCGCCTTGCTCGACCACGGCGATATTGTGCCGGCGCGCGGCACTGCGAATATTAATTTCGAATCTGCGGAGAATTCCACTACCGGATCATTGGCCAGTAACAAGCCACCCAGTTTGCCGCGCTGATCCTCGGACAAGTTGCCGTCGACATCGACGAAATAGATAAATCGCGCGTCCAGAGCGGACACATCGTTGTCTATTTCTTTTAGTGCAGCGAGAATCTTGGCCAGGCGAAATTCCGACAGCGCGGACTGGCCGTTCAGTTCAAGCATCGTTTCTGCTTATTTCGATGATGGAGTGTTGGGCGTGTATACAGGCACCGGAAACTGCGTCACGTTGCCTTCGATTTTGGAAATCTTGCCCGCGCCCTCTTTCTCGACTTCATCAATGCGCAGGATCGAGTGCATCGGCAGATAGGTGCGAGTAACGCCCTCGAATTCCGATTTGATCTTTTCCTCGGAAGGATCGACCAATACCGTGCTGCGGGCACCGAATACCAGTTCCTCGACCTCAACGAAACCGAATAAAGCGCCCTGGCCGACGTGGCGAGCATAGATCTCGTAGACCTTTCCCTGGCTCATGAAAACAACCTTGTACATTTTCTTCTTGCTCATAGTGCCTTCGAAGTCAAAATTACCGGGTCAGAACGACCGCGCGGGCGGTAGTGTACCGAAAATTGAGGCCGGGAACCCACCTATCCCTCATCGGGCGATGATACTGCATATGGGTGTTTTCGTGCTAATACGGTGCGATTGCGGTACCAACGGAATCTGCTTTATGTGAACTACTTGGCAGCGCCAAACCCTTGCTTCCCTACACAATATGGCGATACGGGCCGGACCGTAAACGGCAGGCCTGACGATGATATTTTGGCGAGCAAAGCGATGCCCCTGCAGTTAAAAATTACCAGCGACCACAGCGAGATCCTCGGTGACGACGACGAGCGCGTGTTCATGGAAGATGGTGGGACAATCGGTCGTTCGCTCGAGAATGACTGGATCCTGCCGGATCCCGACCGGTTTATCTCCGGCAGGCACGCAACCATCGATTTTCAGGCCGGCGCCTATTATCTTGCCGACGTCAGCAGCAACGGCGTTTACATCAACGACGAAGAAGAGCCGCTGGGCAAAGGCAACCCGCGCCGTTTGTTCAATGGTGATCGTCTGCGCATGGGCGATTTTGAATTTATTGTCGGACTCGACGAAGGCACAGGCCTCGAAATGCCGCCGGAGCCGCCGCCGAGCGTTGTACCAGACCACATCGAACAACTGGTTCCCGAAGAAGACAGTTCGACCGGAATTCCGCTGCTGGATGAGGAAGAACTGACGGGCGACAGCGATTTTCAATCTGCATTGTTCGGCCGTGCCGCGGAAAAGCAGGCGGAAAACGCGCAAGAGCAATCGCAAAAAGCCGAGAATCCATTCGTGGCAGCGCCACCACCGAAAGTAAAGGGTTCCGAGGTACTGTTGGACGCGTTTCTTGGCGGGCTCGGCATCGATCGTTCTGAATTGCATCCGTCGACCGACCCTGAAGAACTCATGGTCAATGCCGGTAAAGTATTGAACGAGCTTGTGGAAGGCATTACGGCGCTGCTCGCTTCACGAGCAAACGTAAAAAGCACGTTCCGGCTGGATCAGACCACGGTATTGCCGCGACACAACAACCCGATCAAGATGTCGGAAAACCCCACCGATTCGCTCAAACAGTTGCTGGTCGGCAAAGAAGGTGAATACCTCGGGCCGGTCGATGCAGTAAGGGAAGTCTGCCGCGATCTCAAGTTCCATCACGACGCGATGCTCGAAGCAATGACACATGCTTTCCTTGAATTCACCGATCGTTTTGACCCGGACGAACTCCGCGAAAGCTTCGACAAAACGTTGAACAAGAAACCCATGTTTGCCGCGATGAATCAACTCAAGTACTGGCAACTTTACTGCGACTTGTACCCGATCATGACCCAGCAGGGTTCAGGACGACTGCCGCATCACTTTGGCGAAGAATTTGTCCGCGCCTACGAAAAACAGATTGCCGAATACAAACGCCTCGACAGCGGCGTCGCCTCTTTGGCCGAAAAGAGAGCAGGACCAAAGAAGGTATTCACGCCTCTGGAAAAAGAAGAGGATGAACCAGTCGACCAGGTCGAGCATTCATCAGACTGGTAGGCCCAAAACCACGATTCCTTTGGCATTTAGCGGCTAAGCCGGTACGCTTGCACCACCTGTGGATTCATAGAACTCGTACATGTCGCTATTCAAGGAATTGAACCGCCGCAATGTCATCCGGGTGGCGGCTGCCTATCTCGTTTTGTCGTGGTTATCCCTGCAAGTGGCGGACGTGTTGGAAGACGCATTCGAGCTGCCGGCGATGTGGACCAAGGCAGTGGTCGCGCTGCTGGTTCTGGGCTTCATACCGGTGATGATTGTCTCCTGGGTGTACGAGATGACGCCCGAAGGACTAAAGCGCGAAGCCGACGTCGAGCGCGACGCATCTGTGACAGCCCACACTGCGCGCAAGCTGGATATGGCGGTGATCCTGATGCTTGTGATCGCTATCGTCCTGTTTGCAATGGACCGCTACATCGCAGCACCGTCCGTCACGCCAACACAGCAATCGGCTGAGACGGTTGAGGTTAGCAAGATACCGGTAGTGGCCGTATTGCCACTGCAGGCTTTGTCGACAGATGAAGAAGGTATTTTCCTGGCATCGGGCTTGCACGATGACTTGTTGACGCGACTGGCGAGACTCGATTCGTATCGGGTTATCTCTCGTACATCCGTAATGGAATACGCAAACACCACCAAGAATATGCGCCAGATTGGCGCAGAACTGGGCGCAGGCTACATCCTGGAAGGTGGATTGCAGGCCATTGGCGGTAATGTTCGAATTAATGCGCAGTTGATCAAAGCATCTACCGACGAACATTTGTGGGCCGAAACCTTCGATCGGAAACTGACCACGGCCAATCTGTTTGAGGTTCAGACAGAAATCGCGAAAGCGATTGCGACCGCCTTACATGCGGCATTGAGTCCCCAGGAAATCGCTCGCATTAGCGATGTACCAACTGAAAACCTTGAGGCATACCAGGCCTACCTCCATGGCAGACGTTATTTTGGAATTCTTACGAAACCTGCGATAGAAGCCGCTATTAACGGCAATCGCAGGGCCGTCGAACTGGATCCGGACTTTGCAGATGCATGGGCTAATCTGGCGTTCGCGCTGATCCGGAAGTTCTGGGAAGAGGGTGCCGAAAGGGACGCTGCTCCGAACACGGCGCTGCGAGACGAATCCAGGCTGGCATTGGACCGAGCGAAGTCGCTTGATCCGCATAGTTTTGCAACGCTTCTCGCGCAAGCTTATTTCCACTATTACGGCTACCGGGATTATTCAGCCGCATTGATCGTGCTGGAAGATGCTGCGAAAGTAGCGCCAAACGGCTACAACGTAATCTCCTCGCGGGGTTATTTATTGCGGCGCCTTGGCCAGTTTAGTGAGGCTGCCGATGCGCTTCTTGAGGCGGAGAAAGTGAATCCGAATAACAAGAGTTTGCTGCGCGAGATTATGAACACACTAATCGCAGCCGGCCGCTGCGTTGAAGCCAGTGCCAGGGCCACAAGCGCGACGGTGCGTTATCCCTTTGACGAAGGTATCCTCGGCTCTGCGGCATCGGTTCGGATAATCTGTGATCACAATATCCCGGCAGCGCGGGATTTCGCCTTGCGGGTCAATATTACGACGCTTTATCAACTCGAGACGGCGGTATTGGCCCTGACTCTGGCCCATGATTTCCAAAAACTAATTGAGATACTCACAACGGCACGCGACACATGGGTTGAGGACCCGATAACCCGAATCACAATCGCAAATTGGTTGACGTGGCTGTACCGGGAGACAGATCAGCTCGTGCTGAGCAAAGCATCAATGCAGGTAGTTGCCGACACCTTCATGGAGCTTTCAGACTACGGAGCATCGGGCATTGCCCAGTTGACGATGGCTGCTGCGCTAAGAGGTGATGCAACAGCGACCCGGGAACTTGCACAGCAAGCGATGGATTCAATTCCAGAAGATGGTTTTCTGCGCCCCGGCTTTCTGTACGCGATCATCCAGGCGTACGCTGTCGCCGGGTTCCAGGACGAGGCGCTGGACACTCTCGATGCAATGTTGGCTGAGCCTGGAGGTCGTTATCAGGGGTACATTGCGAAAGATCCGTATCTTGAGTCGCTTCGGGATGAGCCTCGTTTTCAGCGGGCGATGGCCGCTGGGCGTTAGGGTCAGAAGCTCTCGACAATCGCGGGCACAGGCCCGCTCCAACAATTGTTAAAGGCCTGTTGGAGCGGCTCCACAGCCGCGATTAAAGATGATCGAAACCAGTGAGACGAATCAGCTAACGATTCTGCCGATTCTCAATCAAATGCTCCACCACCGACGGATCCGCCAGCGTCGACGTGTCCCCAAGATTCGAATAATCATTCTCAGCAATTTTCCTTAAGATTCGCCGCATGATTTTCCCGGAGCGTGTCTTCGGCAATCCCGGCGCCCACTGAATCAAATCCGGTGTCGCAATCGGCCCGATCTCTTTACGAACCCATTGCCTCAATTCGGCCATTAACTCGTCAGTGGACTCCACTCCATCCATCACCGTCACGTAGCAATAAATCCCCTGCCCTTTGATGTCATGCGGATACCCCACCACCGCGGCCTCGGCCACCGCTTTGTGAGAAACCAGCGCGCTTTCGACTTCTGCCGTGCCCATGCGATGGCCCGATACGTTTAGCACATCATCAACGCGACCGGTTATCCAGTAATAACCGTCTTCATCCCGCCGCACGCCATCGCCGGTAAAGTATCGGTTCTCGAACGGCGCAAAGTACGTTTCGACAAAGCGCTGGTGATCGCCGTAAAGACCGCGCATTTGACCAGGCCAGCTGTCCGTGATGGCGAGCACGCCCTCGGCGGCGCCTTCAAGCACATTTCCATCGGTGTCCAGAATCTGCAGCTGGATACCGAAGAAGGGTTTTGATGCCGAGCCCGGCTTCAAATCGGTCGCTCCGGGCAACGGCGTGATGAGGATGCCGCCGGTTTCGGTTTGCCACCAGGTATCAACAATCGGGCATCGTCCTTCGCCGATGACGTTGTAATACCACTCCCAGGCCTCGGGGTTAATGGGTTCGCCGACGCTGCCAAGCAATCGCAGGCTCTTGCGTGACGTACGTTTAACCGGCTCGTCACCCTCGCGCATCAACGCGCGTATGGCGGTCGGCGCCGTGTAACAAATATTGACCTGGTGTTTGTCAACGACCTCCCAGAAACGCGACGCGGAGGGATAATTGGGCACGCCCTCGAACATGAGCGTTATGGCCCCGTTCGCCAGCGGTCCGTAAACAATATAGGAATGGCCGGTTACCCAGCCAACGTCAGCTGTACACCAGTAAACGTCACCCGGATGGTAATCGAAGACATATTTGAATGTCGTCGCTGCGTAAACGAGATAGCCGCCCGTCGTGTGCAATACACCCTTCGGTTTGCCGGTGGAGCCAGAGGTATAGAGAATAAACAACGGGTCCTCGGCGTTCATTTCTTCGCAAGGACAGTCCGCATTGACCGTTTCCTCAAGCTCATGCAGCCAGTGGTCGCGGCCCTCAGTCCATTCAATATCCCCACCGGTGTTTTTGACGACCAATATTTTCTCGAGCGTCGTTACATCCGGATGTTTGGCCGCAGCGTCTACGTTCGCCTTCAACGATATCGCTTTGCCCCCGCGCAGACCTTCGTCCGCAGTAATCACAATATTCGATTCGCAATCGCTGATGCGCCCGGCAAGCGCTTCCGGCGAGAAGCCGCCGAACACCACTGAATGAATGGCGCCAATACGCGCACAAGCCAGCATGGCTACCGCGGCCTCCGGGATCATCGGCATGTAAAGTGTAATGCGGTCACCCTTTTTGGCTCCGAGCGTTTTCAGCGCATTCGCAAACTTGCAAACACGCTGGTGCAACTCACCGTAGGTGATAACGAGATCGCGATTCGGGTCGTCCCCTTCCCAGATTATCGCTGTGTCGTCTCGCTTCGATTCCAGGTGCCGGTCAACACAGTTGTAACAAATGTTCAGCGAACCGTCTTCGTACCAGCGAACGTGCAAATCGTCTTTCGCGAACGACACGTCTTTTACTTTTGTGAAGGGTTTGATCCAGTCAATACATGCCGCCTGCTCCGCCCAGAAGTCCTCGTTGTTTTCAATCGAGTGCTGGTACATCTGCTCATAACCGGCGGCGTCAACCCATGCGTGCTTCGCGAATTCCGGATCTACCTTGTGTATTTTTGACATGCTGTCGATGCCTTATGTTTCTTGTGGGCGATCGCTTGCCGCCATCGCAATAATTTTTTGTGCCTGCAGCAAATGTGGTCTGTCCAGCATCTCCCCATCCATGCCGACAACACCCGTCTGTGGATTATCGGCAAACAAACTGACAATGCGCTCTGCCCGTTCCACCTCCTTCGCATCCGGCGTAAATGCGGCATTGATGATTTCGATCTGGGCCGGGTGAATCGCCAGCATGCCGGAAAAACCGTCCCGCCTGGCGTTAGCCGCATATGCCGAAAGGCCATCCATGTTTCGGAAATCGGCAAATATCGTGTCGATGGCCGGCACTTCCGCCGCCGCGGCTGCAAAGAGACACAGCGATCGTGCGAGCTCGTAGGGCGGCAACCAGTTGCCGTCGGCATCGCGATTGGCACTGGCGCCCAGCGCCGCACTCAGGTCTTCTGCACCCCAACTGAGCCCGGCCAGGCGACTGGTCGACCCCGCGTACTCGTGCAAATGAAACAGCGCCTCGGGTCTTTCTGTCGCGATCGGCATTATTTTTGTCTGCCCTTCCGAAATGCCGTTTTCCTCTTCGAGCACACTGACTATTTTGCTGAGTTGCGCTGCATCTTTAGCGCCGCGTGGTTTCGGCAAAATGATGCCGGTCGGTGCCGCCGGAATAATTTCGCGAAGATCCGCCAACGCGTCTTCAGTATCCAGCGGATTTATTCGAACCCAGACCGGTGCGTCACCACGATCTGCCAGGAAAGCTGTTGCAAGGCTGCGGGCACGCGGGCGCTCACTTGCCGCAACGGAATCCTCAAGATCGAGAATCAGGGCATCGGCACCGCTGCCCTGCGATTTTTTGAGCTTGCGTTCGCTGTCCGCCGGTACGAATAGAAAACTTCGGCTCACGGCTTCTTCCGGTGCATCAAAGCCGAGCGCTTGCATTCACCCACCAGCTCGTCGTGCTGGTTGTAGGCGCGGTGCGCGAATATGACGATGCCATTGTCCGGTCGGGATTTACTTTCCCGAAGTTCCAGCACTTCGGTTTCGACACGAATAGTATCGCCATGAAATAACGGTTTCGGAAAACGAACTTCGTCCCAGCCGAGATTCGCGACTGTTGTGCCGAGGGTCGTGTCGCCAACTGAAATGCCCACCATGAACCCGAGGGTCAGGCAGCTGTTCACGATGCGCTTGCCAAACTCCGTCCCTTTCATGTACTCCTCATCGAGGTGCAACGGTGCGGGATTGTGTGTCAGCGCGCTGAACCAGACGTTGTCGGCCTCAGTAATCGTGCGACGAATCGCATGCTCAAATTTCTGGCCAACAGTAAACTCTTCGAAGTAAAGACCGGGCATAAGGGTCGCCTCTGCGTGTGGACTCTGCATGATAATGCGGCTTAGGCGATAATAGAAACATTATGTTTTTCATAAGCTTAATTTCGCTCAATTCCACCGGATGACAGCACCGACGCAATGATGTCAGTATTCACCTACTTGCGCTTAAAGGTTAACAAGCAGTGACTATTTCACGACGCGATTTTAATTTGACTGCATTGGGCGCCGGCGCACTCGCAGCACTCGTAGCACCAGGGGCGCGCACGGTTATCGCCGCTGACGACGCACTGATCAGCCGCCCGATTCCGTCCTCAGGCGAAGCGGTGCCAATCGTTGGCATTGGCACCAATCGTTATGGCGTCGGCGCCGATGAAGAGCTCCGGGCGCCCTTGAAGGCTGCGCTAAAGACATTTCACGAACTCGGCGGCACGGTCATCGACACCGCCCCCGGCTATCGCTCATCGGAAATGGTGCTGGGCGAGTTGATTGCAGACCTCGACATTCAAAAGGACCTGTTTATGGCGACAAAAGTCGATGTCGAAGGCGCCGACGCCTGTGCCGAACGCATGCGCGGCTCACTCACGCGACTGAATTCGGCCAGCATGGATTTAATGCAGGTGCACAACTTCATCGGCTGGGAAGAGGCGCTGCCCGTTATGCAGGAATGGAAGCAAGACGGAAGAATTCGCTATGTCGGTATTACTACATCGCGAGAACGGCAATACGAGTTGATGGAAAGAGTGATGTTGCGATTCGACCTGGACTTTATCCAGATCAATTACTCTCTGGCAAACCAGCGCCAGGCGGCCGAGCGGATTATACCGCTCGCCGCCGATCGCGGCATGGCCGTTCTTGTTAATCGCCCGTTCGGCGGCGGCGCTGCATTCAGAATGTTATCGAAAGCGTCTATTCCGGAATGGGCAGCGGAGTTTGACGTGCAAAGCTGGGGGCAGTTTTTGTTGAAATATGTGCTGTCCCACGATTCCGTTACCTGCGCAATTCCGGGAATGACAAAGCAACATCACGTCATCGACAATCTTTCTGCAGCGCAAAGTCCGTTACCGACATCGAAACAACGCGGGCAAATGGAGTTGTTTTTCAGCCAGTTGTAGAGCAATCATTCATCTGTCTGTATTTTTCCAGTCGGTAGGATGTTTTCCATTAGCTGAAATCGTCACAAAGCTGCGGTAGCCTTTGCCCCAAGGGTGATTCGCGGAGAAATTGATTGCGTTATTTGTTGACGCTGATTATTGCGGCATTGGTGGGCACCTGCTCGTCCGCGCCACCATTAATTGAACAGATTCGCGATCTGGGCGAGCTTCGTGTCGTCACCCGTAATACGCCGAGTACCTATTTCGTGGGGCCCGATGGCGATGCGGGACCTGAATACGATCTGGTAAAAGGGCTGGCGAATTCATTAGGCGTTGAACTAGCCATCATCACCGTCGACAGTGTCTCGGAGATCATGCCACGACTGCTTTCCGGAGAGGCGCACATGGCAGCCGCCGGATTGTCGATGACGCAGTCCCGTCTCGAGTTCCTGGATTTCGGTCACCCTTACAACACCGTAGACATGCACCTGATATACAGGCTTGGCACCGGCCGACCGCGATCCATCCAGGAGACGGCCGGCCGCTCCATACAGGTCGTCGCCAGCAGCAGTCACTCCGAAAAAATAGCAGCGCTTGCCGCGATATATCCGCAAATCCAGTGGTCAGAGAATGCCGACGTTGAAGTGGTTGACCTGCTGCGAATGGTCGCCGAAGGAGAAATCGATTTCGCCGTCGCGGACAGCATCGAGTTTAATATTCAACGTCACTTTTATCCTGACCTCCGGATTGCGCTGGACCTGGAAGTGAAAGACCCGATCTCCTGGGCCTACCGTAAAGACGACGGGGCAAGCCTGCTGAAAGTTGCCGACGAGTTTTTGATCGCTTCCGATCGCAGCGGATTGCTGGCGCAAATCAATGACCGCTACTTCGGGCACACCGAAAAGTTTGATTATGTCGGCACGCGCGCATTTATTCGGCATCTCGAAAACCGGCTGCCGCGCTATAAGAAAATGTTTATGAAGTCCGGGGCGATAAACGGGGTCGACTGGCGATTGCTCGCCGCGATCGGTTACCAGGAATCACACTGGCGCTCGCACGCCGTGTCGCCAACCGGCGTACGCGGCATCATGATGCTGACACAAGCGACGGCGGACTACCTGCATATTGAGGATCGCATGGACCCGGAAAGCAGCATCTTCGGCGGCGCCCGGTTTTTTGCCCGGCAAACAGAACGCATACCGGACAGCGTGACCGAGCCGGACCGGACCTGGATGGCATTGGCGGCCTATAACGTCGGCTTTTACCATGTCAAAGACTCGCGGCAGATTGTGGAATGGCAAGGCGGTGACCCGGATACCTGGGTGGATCTGAGTAAGGCATTGCCATTGCTGGCGGACCGGAAATGGTACTCACGTGTGCCGCATGGCTATGCGAGAGGCTGGGAGCCGGTACTGTATGTGAACAATATCCGCAATTATTACAATATCTTGCGGTGGGTTACCGGTGATGAGGAAGAATCGGATCCAGCGGAAGAGTTAACCAAGACGCCGGTATTGATGGAGATAGCAAGTCTGGAGAATCGCGCCTCTACAGGCGCGATGAATTACGCGCGCCTGTTAGCGAAGAACGCCGACAACAACCCGCCACACTCGTCCTTCAACAACCCCCCATTCACCTCAAAGCGATGATTCAACTTCCGCTCGCCGGCAAGATCGAGCACGCTGCCCGCTGCACCCGCCTTGTCATCGTAAGCACCGAACACCAATCGGCGAATCCGCGCTTGAATCAATGCGCCGACACACATCGCGCAAGGTTCCAGTGTCACGTAAAGCGTCGCGTCTACCAGTCGGTAATTGCCCGTAGCGTTACCCGCCGCCCGCAACGCGACAATTTCGGCATGCGCGGATGGATCGTGATCCGTTATCGATCGATTGCTGCCGCGAGCAATGATCTCACCGCCAACAACAACCACCGCTCCTACCGGTATCTCATTCTGATCTGCCCCAAGCTCGGCCTCTGCAAGCGCCGAGCGCATGAACTGCACGTCCTCGTCAGCCCAGCCAGCACTCACTGTGCGAACACCGGCTATTCCCACTCGATGGTGGCTGGCGGTTTGCCGGAAATGTCGTAGGTAACCCGGGATATGCCGTCGATTTCATTGATGATGCGTAACGAAACATGCTCGAGAAATTCGTACGGCAAGCGTGCCCAGCGGGCAGTCATGAAATCGACTGTTTCGACCGCACGCAAGGCGATGACCCAGTCGTAGCGACGACCATCGCCCATGACGCCGACCGATCGCACTGGCAGGAACACCGCGAACGCCTGGCTTACCTTGTCGTACAGGTCGTTTTTGCGTAGTTCGTCGATGAAAATATCGTCTGCAAGTTGCAACAGCTGCACAAATTCCCTGCGAACCTCACCCAGCACGCGAACACCAAGACCGGGCCCTGGAAACGGGTGGCGGTAAACCATCTCTCTCGGCAATCCCAGCTCCATGCCGATCTTTCGAACCTCGTCTTTGAACAACTCACGCAAGGGCTCGACCAGCTTCATCCGCATATGCTCGGGCAAACCGCCGACGTTGTGATGCGATTTGATTACATGTGCTTTGCCGGTGGACGCGCCTGCAGATTCAATTACATCGGGGTAAATTGTGCCTTGCGCAAGCCAGTCTATGTTCTTCAGCTTGCCCGCCTCTTCTTCGAATACATCGATGAACTGGCCGCCAATGATTTTGCGCTTTTCTTCCGGATCGCTGACGCCCTTGAGCGCCTCGAAGAAACGATCGGCCACATCGACACGAATAACGTTGACGCCCAGATGCTCTGCAAAGGTGTCCATAACCTGGTCGCCTTCGTTGAGCCGGAGTAACCCGTGATCGACAAACACGCAAGTCAGTTGGTCGCCTATTGCTTCGTGCAGCAATGCAGCCACGACTGATGAGTCCACGCCGCCTGACAGGCCGAGCAACACCTTGTCGCTGCCGACTTCCGATTTCACGCGCACAATTGCGTCCGTAACAATGTTATCCGCAGTCCAGTCGCCTGGAGAGTCGCAAAAATCGCGAACGAATCGTTCGATTATTTTTTGCCCTTGCAGGGTATGCGTAACCTCAGGATGAAACTGAACGCCGAACAATCGACGTTTGCGATCTTCCATGGCGGCCAGCGGCGCATTTGCGCTTTTGCCTGTAATCTCGAAGCCCGGTGGCACTTCCGTGACCCGGTCACCGTGGCTCATCCAGACCTTGAGCATTGCATTCTCGTCGGCTGCCTCTGCATCGCTTAGTCCGTCCAACAGTTCCGAGCGTATTGGCGTGAACTCGGCATAGCCAAATTCGCGATGGGATGACGGCTCGACCTTGCCGCCGAGTTGCGCCGCCATGGCCTGCATGCCGTAGCAAATACCCAGCACCGGCACGCCAAGATCGAACACCGTTGCCGATACCGTGGGCGGTTCATCAAGATTTACCGACTCGGGACTGCCGGACAAAATGACGCCGGACGCCGAGAAATTTTGCAGTGCGTCCTCGTTCATGTCCCACGGATGTATTTCGGAATAGACGCCACACTCGCGGACTCGCCGGGCAATCAGTTGCGTGTACTGGCTGCCGAAGTCCAGGATCAGGATCCGGTGAGCATGGATATCCGCCTGTGTTGCAGGTGACTCCGGCACGGCTTGGATCATCAGCTGTTGGAACTGCGGTAGTTGGGTGCTTCTTTGGTAATCGACACGTCGTGCACGTGACTCTCGCGCATGCCAGCGGTTGTAATTTTCACGAACTGCGGTCGCGTGCGCATTTCTTCGATGTTGTGGCTGCCGGTATAGCCCATCGCAGCACGTACACCACCAATCAGCTGATGCACGATTGCGATCATGCTGCCTTTGTATGCAACCCGACCCTCAATGCCCTCGGGCACCAGCTTATCGAGCTCATCCGTTGCGTCCTGAAAATAACGGTCTGCTGAACCCTGCGACTGACCCATCGCACCAATAGACCCCATGCCTCTGTAAGATTTGTAGGACCGACCCTGGAAGAGCTCAACCTCACCCGGCGACTCCTCGGTACCGGCGAACAAGCTGCCAATCATGATCGAGTGCGCGCCTGCAACCAGCGCCTTTGCAATGTCTCCTGAATACCGAATGCCGCCGTCTGCAATCAACGGCACACCCGATTTCTTCAACGCTATTGCAACGTCTGCCACTGCTGAGACCTGTGGTACACCAACGCCCGCAACGACCCGGGTGGTGCATATGGAGCCAGGGCCGATACCCACCTTCACCCCATTGGCGCCCGCTTCAACGATGGCCAGGGCCGCATCGCCGGTGACAATATTGCCGCCAATTAACTGCAGGTCGGGATAACGTTTTTTGGTGTCCCTGATGCGATCAAGCACGCCCTTGGAGAATCCGTGTGATGTGTCAACGATGATGATATCGACACCGGCACCAACCAGCGCTTCCAGCCTCTCGTCCGTATCGTAGCCGGTGCCGACAGCCGCACCGACACGCAACGCACCACGATCGTCCTTGCAGGCATGCGGGAAATCGGTCGCCTTCTGGAAGTCTTTCGCAGTAATCATGCCGCGTAACTCGAAGTCATCTGCCACAACGAGGACTTTCTCTATGCGATGCTTGTGCAACAGCGACAGTACCTCTTCGTTGTCTGCTCCCTCGCGAACCGTGACCAAACGATCTTGCGGGGTCATCACCGTCGATACCGGCGCATCCAGTTTGGTCACGAATCGCAGGTCGCGATGCGTGACGATGCCGATGGTTTGTTGACCCTCGACAACCGGGACGCCCGAAATACCCATCGCGCGCGTCAGATCAATGACCTCACGAATGGTCATGTCGGGCGTAACCGTGATCGGGTCGCGAACCATGCCCGACTCGAATTTTTTCACCCGCAGCACTTGCAGTGCCTGCTCTTCGGGGGTCATATTTTTGTGAATGATGCCAATGCCGCCTTCCTGCGCAAGCGCGATGGCGAGTTTTGACTCCGTCACGGTGTCCATCGCTGCGGACAAGAGCGGAATATTCATGGAGACATCGGTGGTTACTTGCGTCACAAGACCCACTTCACGTGGCAGGACGTCTGAGTAGCCGGGTTGTAGCAGGACATCGTCAAATGTCAGTGCATCACTTGCTATGCGCATGAGACCTCGTTGCGTCTGATCGGGTTAAACGGTCAATTGTACGCTTCCGGGATTTGCGGGTAAACGGCCACTCGCATCGAATTGTATGGCAAAGAAGCGATTTAGCTGTTTTATACTGTCGCGGTGACTGACCTTTTCCAACCAGAGCCAACGCCAAGCGCTGCAGCAATTACCGTGTCCGAGCTCAACCGGCTGGCACGCCAACTGCTGGAAAAAGGCATCGCCAGGGTCTGGGTCGAGGGCGAGGTATCCAACCTGGCCCGGCCCGCCTCCGGTCATGTGTACTTCACACTCAAAGACGCTAAAGCCCAACTCCGCTGTGCCTGGTTCAAACAGCGCCAGCGCGGGCCCACGATCCAGCTGAGCAACGGCGACAAGATGCTGGCACTGGGCAAAGTGGGCATTTACGAGACACGCGGCGAGTATCAGATGGTTGTCGAGCGCATGCAGCCGATCGGCGAAGGAGAGCTTCGCCGGCGCTTTGAGCTGCTCAAGATCAAATTGCAGGGCGAAGGGCTGTTTGATGACGATCGCAAGCGTGAACTCCCCTCGTTGCCGAGCTGCATCGGCATTGTCACCTCGCCCAGCGGCGCTGCCGTGCGCGATATTCTCAGCGTTCTCAACAGGCGATTTCCATTAGTTCCGGTCGTCATATACCCGTCCGCAGTCCAGGGTGACGCGGCCGCAGGCGAGATCGTGGCCGCAATCAAAACCGCGACCAAACGAGACGAATGCGACGTATTGATCGTCAGCCGCGGCGGCGGCTCGCTCGAAGACCTGTGGCCATTCAACGAGGAAATCGTGGCACGCGCCATCGGCGACTGTCCGATTCCGGTGGTGAGCGCCGTTGGTCACGAAGTCGACTTCACCATTGCCGATTTCGTCGCGGATTTACGTGCAGCAACACCGTCCGGTGCCGCAGAGCTCGTAGTACCCGACCAGGACGAGTGGCGACGAAGGATCAGCGCAACGGTCGTCCGTATCGCCGCGTTGAGCCGTAGCCATCTCGAGCGCACGGCGCAGACTGTAGACTGGTTGAGCAAGCGACTGGGTCAAAGCAGCCCGGCCTCCATTGTCGCCCGCCAAAAGGTATGGCTGGCAAATCTGCAGCAAGTCATGGCCGCGGCAATGCGCTACGGCCTGACGAAGCGCAGCGGAGAACTGGAGCGGGTACGCTCGCGACTGTTGCAACGATCGCCGGCACTGCTTGTCCAAAACAACGTCGCCAGGCTGAACAGCCTGCATCACCGCCTGCAGTCGTCCGGGCGCAACCACGTGCAGCAACGACAGAACCAGCTGGAGCTCGTCGCACGTGGTCTGCACTCTGTCAGTCCACTGGCCACGCTGGATCGCGGCTATGCGATGGTCACCGACAGCCAGACCGGTCAGGTAGTGACCGACGCCGGCAAGCTGGCTATCGGCGACAGTATTTCAGCACGACTGTCCATTGGCAGCGTGGATGCCACCATTACGAACGTTAATCGGAATAACGAACTCGATGATTAGAGAGTCTGTCTGTGCTGCCATTTTCTTACTGGTGTCGGCAGCCGCAATTGCAGCCGAACACTCTCCGCGACCCGGCGGCGTTGCGATAGTGGATATTGCAACGGTTAAGTCACCGGATGATCAGGCACCAACTGTGTTGTTTGCAGACAAACGCACACTCGTCTTTCAAGCGGACGGTCGATGGTATGCGGCTGTCGGTTTGCCGTTGAGCCAAGTTGCTGGTAACGCAACACTCACCGTTACCGATAGTCACGGTAAGAATAGTGTCGTAATGATCGACGTTAAAGAACACAGTTACCAGGAACAGCGACTAACGGTAAAGAAAAGCTATGTGGATCTGAGCCAGGAACAGCTTGACCGGGTTATAGCAGATCGAAAGATCATCGATGGCGCGCTGCAAAACTACCGGGAATTGCCAATGACCGGCGTTAGCCTGATGGCGCCGGCGGACGGTCGAAGAAGTTCCAGCTTCGGACTGCGGCGATTCTTTAATGACAAACCCCGATCTCCTCATAGCGGCATGGATATCGCAGCACCGCTTGATGCGCCGGTGGTTGCCGCTGGTGACGGCATTGTTAAGGCAACCGGCGATTATTATTTCAACGGCAACACAATTTTCGTCGATCACGGGCAGGGATTCGTGACGATGTATTGTCACTTAAGCAATATTGGCGTGGAAGATGGTGAGTCAGTTATCGCGGGCGAGATTATCGGCAAAGTGGGCGCCACGGGTCGCGTAACAGGAACGCATCTGCATTTCGGTACCTATTTGAACGGCAATGCCGTCGATCCGGCGATATTTATCGGGGATTAATCTTTATCCAGAAAAATCTTCTAAAGACCACGCCAATGGATCTGAGCAGCTTCATCACGTGTCATTCGGAGCTGTTGCCAGAGCTGCAAAAACATAGTCAGAGATCCTAAGACGATCGCCAACATTGAGGCCACATACCAGACTGAAACATCAGCAATGAAAAGGCCGATTGATCGTGGCGCTAACGCAAGAACGATTGCAAGCGCGGAACTCATGACCAAAGCTTGAATGAAATGTCTGTCCGACGCCGAGAATCGCCCGTCCGTTTTGGACAATGCCAGGAATATCGCGATAAATCCCAATAGCGATACCGAGATTTCGGCCACCAAATCCAATTGCTCAAATGCAAGCAAAAGCGAGACTCCCATAACGTATACAAATAATTATCGGTGATTAATCTTTTGGTGGCGTAACGGCCAGACCACCATACTTGGCCTTCAAAAATAGCCGGGTCAGTCCATTTCGACCCAGGATCAGGCACACGCCCAATACTATTTTAACGACGTTTGTCACGCGACTGGCGATCGCGTGTGCGTTCATCGCTTCATTGGGCAGATTCATTTCATCAGTCACTCTGGCCTGTGCGATGCGCATCGCCTCGAAGCTAAACAAATCAACAACACCGTAGACAAACACATACAGACCAAGCAATGTGATTCCGATCATCAAGATCGCGCTCGCACTAAGCGCTTCTTCGGATTTTGTACTGACTATCTGGGCACCGGTCACCTTCTCTGGATACAGCCACAAAATAATGGCGATGCCGATCGGCAACATCACACCAAACACCAGCGTCAACACCGCGAAATTGGGTGCCGGCGCATCGCCGGTCAGCAGGTAACTGTATGCAGAGAGACCCTGAATGCCCCGTACAAATAGAAACGCCGCCGCCAACCTTACAAGCACAAAACTAACTGTCATTGCATTCATCGAATTTTCACTCGTCCAATTCCTTTTCAAACTCCACAAACAGATGGGAGAAACCCATGGAACTGTACATCTCGATCTCCGGCCGGTTTCCAGCAAGCGCCGCTATTCGAAGCCACTTGACGGCATGGTCTCTGGCATACGTTTCGGCAGCATCGAGCAACTTGCGTCCAAATCCAGAGCCGCG
>SMVA01334016.1_pt1 | contig 27353 bp, 21 predicted proteins | sample 2456451 | NCBI WGS metagenome assembly SMVA01 (sample SAMN11095933, study PRJNA526329) | marine sediment metagenome | biome: Marine sediment; feature: Surficial sediment; material: Deep marine sediment; isolation source: Hadal surficial sediment | place: Pacific Ocean | collected 2014-05 | depth... | reverse complement strand
CTACGTTCGAAGGGTCGTTCGCGTCAGGAAAAGTAAATTAAACGGAGGATTGATTTTTGGCATTTTAGAGTGTCAAAAAGGCAACACCAGAGCCATCATCGTGTTGGCTCCAGTGTCGTTCAGTTTTCAGGCCGTAATGTATTATTCTTAAGTGGGCAGGCCTGCGATCATGCCGCCGTCGACCAACATTGCGGAACCGGTAATATAAGTACTGTCATCGCTGGCGAGGAAGACGGCCATATTGCCGATGTCATGGGCAGCATCTCCCATATACCCCACAGGCAGATAGCCTTCGATATGGGCGCGCATGGCGGCTGGGTCGGGTGCGGCCGCGAACGCGGGGTCCATGATGGGCGTGTCGATAATACCGGGATGGATCGAGTTGCAACGGATTTTCAGCGCGGCAGTCTCGACAGCCACAGATTTGGTGAGAATATGAACGCCGCCCTTACTGGCTGAATAAGCCGCGCCGCCAATTTGTCCGCGCAGGCCGGTGACGGATGATATATTGATGATCGACCCACCCGTGCCGCCTGGGTTTTTCTTCAGCGCCGCGACGCCATGTTTGCAGCCAAGGAACACACCGGTCAGATTGACATCGATAACGCGCTGCCATTCTTCCAGCGGCATTTCATCAATCGGGAAATTGTTGAAGATGCCCGCATTGTTCACCAGCGTATCGAGGCGACCATGGGCATCCAGAACAGACGCGATGACGCTTTCCCAATCGGACTCTTCAGCAACATTGTGTTGCAGGAATGTGGCACCCAGTTCGTCGGCGACCTCTTGACCTTTTTCTGTCTGGATGTCGGTAATGGTGACAATGGCGCCTTCTTCGGTGAAGCGCTTGGCGATGCCCGTTCCCAGTCCTGATGCGCCGCCTGTTACCAGAGCAATCTGCCCCTCCATTCTTCCCATAATGTCGTCTCCTTATTGAATTTCGTTGTAAGACGATTAACAGCGACAGAACAGGGACGCAAAGTGAATATGGCCAGCCAAAACAAATGTGGTGCCCATATCGGACGCATGCTTTAATCAGCGCACAAGGGAAATTAGGCGGCAGGAGCACAGAACCCCATGACATATGATCTGAAAATTACTGGTGGCACCATTATTGATGGGACAGGCGCAGCGCGCTATATAGGTGATGTCGGTATCAAGGATGGTGCAATTGTCGCCCTTGGGGACGCCACTGAGGACGCCACCAAGACGATAGACGCCACGGGCAAAATTGTATCGCCGGGCTTTGTCGATATCCACACGCATTATGATGCACAGATTATGTGGGATCGCATGATGACGATCTCGCCCTGGCATGGCGTGACCACAACAGTCGTTGGTAATTGCGGCTTTGGTGTCGCCCCGACAAGACCCGAACACCGCACATTGATTTTGCAAACGCTGGAACAGGTTGAAGGCATGTCGTTGGCGACCCTGCAAATAGGCCTGGGCGATGATTGGGGCTTTGAGACCTTCCCGGAATATATGGATGTCGTTGAGAATCTTGGCACGGCCATCAACATGGCTGTGCTGATAGGGCACACACCGTTGCGTATGTATGTCATGGGCGAAGCTTCCGTCGAACGCGCGGCCACCGACGACGAAGTCTCTGAAATGCAGAGGCTGGTTGCAGAGGCGCTGGATGCCGGTGCGTTGGGGTTTGCGACCTCCAAAGCCATCACCCATGTTGGTTATCAGGGCAAGCCTGTGCCCAGCCGCTTGGCAGAACAATCTGAGATCGAAGCACTGGTCCGGCCGCTGGCGGATCATGAAAATGCCATGACGCAGGTCAATATAGGACCGGGCTTCTATCTGAAGGAGCTCACCCGCCTAGCGCAGATCAGTGGCAAAACCGTTAGTTGGACGGCCTTGTTGTCTGGTCTATTTGGCGAGGGTGGCCATCGTCAGCAGTTGCAAAAAACGCAAGACTTGATTGACCAGGGTATCAACGTGATACCGCAGGTGGCGTGTCGTCCCCTGAACTTTGAATTCCAGTGGGAAAATCCGTTCCCGTTCGAGACCATGCAGATGTTCAATGACCTGGGCGCTGGTACGCGCGAAGGGCGTTTGGAAGCATTCGCGGATGCCGAGTGGCGCGAGGAATTCCGCAACAGTCTGCTGCCTATCTTCCAGGGTTGGCAAGAACGGACGATCATTGTGTCTTACAAACCCGACCCCTCGATCGAGGAACGCAACCTTGCCGAAGTCGCCGCCGAACGCGGTGTCGATGCCACCGACCTGGCGCTGGATATGGCGCTGGCCACCGATCTGCAGGCACGTTTCCGCCTTTCGGTCCTTAACATCAATGAAGAAGAAATTGGTGAATTGTTGAATGACCCCAATACCGTCCTGGGACTGTCAGACGCCGGCGCCCATGCCAGCCAGTTGTGTGATGCGTGTTTCTCGACCCATCTGCTGGGTTATTGGGTCCGTGAAAAAGGCGTCTTGAGCCTGGAGCAAGGCGTACGAATGTTGACGTCCCGTCCGGCTGAAGTGTTTGGTATCAAAGACCGGGGCACGCTGGCCGTAGGCGTACCCGCTGATGTTGTGGTGTTTGATGCGGACACGGTAGCCGCTGCACCGCTGGAGCGTGTCTATGACCAACCGGGCGGTGCCGATCGGTTGCGCGCCGATGCTATTGGTATCGATGCTGTCATCGTGAACGGCACGTTGTTGCGTCAGAACAATCAGGACATGGTGGACCCAGAGGGTGACCTGCCGGGTAAGTTGCTGCGCAACGGTATGGCAGCGGCCTACAGCATAGCGGCTGAATAGGCCGAAACTGAGCGTCAGATGGATACTACGCCCTTGATCATGCGGTGGATTTCCCTGCTTCTAGTCATGGGCTTTGTGGGTATTTTTGCGTCATCTGCGATTGCCGGCGATGATAGCTGGGCTGTCTATGGCGGCGATGCTGCCGGTACACGCCATTCCCAGGCGGACCAGATCACGCCGGAAAATATTTCGCAATTACAGCTCGCCTGGACCTACCACACGGGTGAGGTCGAACGCCGTGGCATGGCCAATATTCTGAACAGTTCGACCCAGAACACGCCCATCCTGGTGGCGGGAAGTCTGATCATTTGCACGCCCTTCAACAGGGTGGTTGCGCTGGATCCCGTCAGCGGCCAGGAAAAGTGGGTATTCGATGCTGAAGTCGAACTGTCGCTGACGATGCCCTTCTATCATAACTGCCGCGGCGTGGTGCAATGGCGCGATGATCAGGCAGACCAAGGGGCGCATTGCGCGTTGCGGATTATCCTGCCGACCAATGATGCGCGGTTGATTGCCATTGACGGTTTGAGCGGCAAATTATGTGATGGTTTTGGCGACAAAGGATCTGTCCATATTCCGCAGGTCGTGATGCCATTGTGGCCGGGGGAGTTGAAATTAAGTTCTGCCCCCGTTGTTCTGAACGGTGTCATTGTCACGGGCAGCATCATCATGGACAATTTTCGGGCCGACGCGCCCAGAGGCACTGTCTTTGCTTTTGATGTCCGCACGGGTGAACCAAAGTGGCAGTTCGACCCCATCCCACGCGATCCCAGCGATCCGGCGGCCAAGACATGGCTGGACGGGTCTGTGGAAAACACGGGGGCTGCCAATGTGTGGTCAACCATGGTGGTCGACGAGGAACGCGATTTGGTGTTTCTGCCGACCTCGAGCGCGTCCCCAGATTTTTGGGGTGGCGAACGTCCGGGGGACAATCTCTATGCCAGCTCGTTGGTCGTGTTGAAAGGGTCAACGGGCGAGATCGTCTGGCATCACCAACAGGTTCACCACGATATCTGGGACTACGATATCTCGTCACCGCCTGTTTTGGTCGATATCGAACGCGATGGCGAAACGATCCCTGCTGTTGTCCAAAATACCAAGCAGGGTTTCGTCTTTGTCTATCATCGCGAAACCGGTGAACCGCTTTATCCGATTGAAGAAAAGCCAGTGCCACAGAACGGCATGCCTGGCGAATGGCTGGCCAAGACCCAGCCCTTTCCCATCGAAGGTTTGCAATTATTGTCGACCCATTTAACACCCGAAGATGCCTGGGGCTTTAGTTTTCTGGACCGTGCGGGGTGCAAGGACTTGATTGCCAGCCTGTCCAATGAAGGCATGTTTACGCCGCCCACAACCGGTAATGGCGCGCTTTTCGCGCAAGGTAATTCTGGTGGCGCCAATTGGGGCGGTCCATCCTACGACCCGGATCGTCGTCTGATGTTGGTGAACATTAACAATGTCCCGCAGGTAATCACGCTGATCCCGCGCGAGGATGTCGGTGAAATCGACGGTATCAATATGAATGAAGATGGCGTTGTCACTGAGCAACGCGGCACGCCTTACGGGGCATCGACGCAATGGTTGCTGTCACCCTTTGGCGCGCCCTGTGTTGAACCGCCATGGGGTGAACTTGTGGCGGTTGATCTTGACGCAGGCAAAGTACGCTGGCGCGTGCCTCTTGGGTCGTTAGAACACTATCTGCCAGTGCCATTCGAGTGGAATTTGGGCACTCCCAATATTGGCGGGCCCATCACCACTGCAGGGGGCGTGACATTTATTGGCGCAGCCATCGACCAATATTTCCGGGCCTACAGCACGGATACAGGCGAAGAATTGTGGCGCTTCAAGATGCCTGCAGGCCAGTCGACCACGCCGATGACCTACCAGATCGACGGGCGGCAATATGTTGTGATGGTCACAGGCCACCATCTGTATTTTGGTGCTGAAGTTGGCGATTCAGTCGTCGCTTTTGCCTTGCCAGAATCGAGATAGCTATTCGCCGTCTACCGAATAGACCAGCAGTACATTCCCGGCCATGCGGCCACCATATAGATAGCCCGAATTGACGATCAGCTTGCCATTGGCAATGACCGGGCCATCGGATTCTATCGAGCCGCCGCGGGCGATGTCGCCATTGACTGTCTGATAGTCTTGCACGGTGTTGATTTCCCAGACCACTTCGCCAGTGGCTGCATCGTATGCTTTCAACACCCCATCAAAACCACCGGCAAAGACAATGCCAGGCATGGCTGTGGGCGCAGCCGACAGGCCAGGGTCGCAGGCGGGTTTCAGGTTTTCAGGGCAGGTGTCGAGGGCAGGAGTGAACCAATTTGTCTCGCCCGTCTCGATGTTCAGGCTATAGAGGCCGGGCTTTCGTTCGCCTTCCCAATAGCCGTAAAAATCTGTGTCCGCATTGGGGGCAAACAATACTTTGCCATCGGATGCCATGCCCCAATGGACACCGCCGGCAAAACCACCGAGACCAATACGTTTTTTCCAGATCAAGGCACCTGTCTCGGCATCAAGGGCATGGACGAAGCCAGACTTTTGCCCGGCCAATAAAATGTCCTGTCCGCTTTCGCTCGTGACCAGAATAGGGGGCGCGCCAAAATCAAAGTCCGGCCCGTTTTCTTCTGGGCAGCTGGATTTGTCGGCAATGGTGCAAGCCATGTTCCAGGCGTCGCCTGCCGTACCCTGGTAATGCCAGATAATCGAGCCGTCTTTCATGTCCATGGCGACAATTGAATCGCTGGTGTCAACGGCGGGCGACGTGTAGGCCTCGCCGGTACCCATATAAAGACGGCCACGCTTTGCATCCACTGTCGGACTGTTCCACACAGGCGCACCTGCAGGATGCCAGATCGGCGTGCCTGCACCATTTACACGGTCAGTTTTTGCGGGTGTGCCCGGGATCACGTGGCCGCGCCACAACAGCTCGCCGGTGTTGGCATCCAGCGCCACAATGTTCCCTCGGAAGGTGCAACATTCGTAACCTGGGTCTGCCGCAGAGGCCCACTCTTGGCTGGAGACGGGCACATAGAGGACGCCATCATAAAGCTTTGGTGACCCTGTGATGGTCGATCTGACATGGTCACCCACATTGCGGGTCCACAATTCTGCGCCAGATGTGGCGTCTACAGCATACACCTTGGCATTAAAGTCGCCAAAGTAGGCCGTTGGTGAGTTGTCAGCCCAGTCGGAAATGGTCAGGCCAGACCTGATCTCGGCCTCTGCCTGATAGGTCCAGCGAGCGCAGCCGGTTTCTTCGTCTAACGCATAGACTGTGCCGTCCTGGCTGCCCATGTAGATGGCGCCACCAGCAACAACGGGCTGCGACCGGGCCCGCGTCGAATCCGCATAGGCGAAAGCCCATTTCAGTTTTAGTTTGGGGACATCCTCGGCCACCAATCCGGCATGGTCTGCAGAAACAAATCGGGTGTTTTCCTGGGTGATACCCCAGGCTTCGGCTCGTCTTGGTGCGTCGAAATCGAATGGTGATGCCCCGTCTTCACACATTAGGACAGGTACAGCTGTGCTTTGCGCGCCGACCTTCTGGCCGGTTAAAAATTCTGCCAGCGCAATGCGTTCATCTGCATTCAACTCGGCCGCTTGTTGTGCCATCACCCCGTCCATTGCCGTGAGGATGAATTTTGCCGGGGCCATGTTGAAGGTCACCACGTGTGGTGCCTTGAACACGCCGCCTTCGTGACATTCCGCACAGTTTTCCTGGTACAGCGCCGCTCCATCAAGGACGGTGGCCTGTTCTGCGGTGGGCGGCTGTTGCTCGGCGGTACAACTACCCAACAAAAAAGCCGCACCCATACAGATCAGACGACGCAGAACCATCAAGTTGCCCTTAGAGTTCGTATTCCAGCGTCTCACGAGCAGCCGCCACGATCTTGGCCGTGTCCGGAATATAAAGGGCTTCTAGTTTTGGCGACGCAGGCACAGGCGTGTGGGGTGCGGTCACCTTTTTGATGGGGGCATCGAGTGCAGCGAAAGCGTGTTCGGCCACGATGCTTGATATTTCAGACGCCATCGAACAAATGGGGTTGGCTTCGTCCACGACCACCAAGCGACCAGTCTTGCGCACGCTTTTCAAGATGGCTTCCCGATCCAGCGGGGATGTGGTCCGCATATCAACAACTTCGACACTGAAGTCTTCAGACGCCAATTGGTCGGCAGCTTCGTTGCAGAAATTAACCATCCACGACATGGATACAATGGTCAGGTCCGTGCCTTCGCGGGTGATGGCAGCCTTGCCGAAATCGATCGTATACGGGTCTTCGGGCACTTCGCCTTCCATGCCCAACAGGCTTTTATGTTCGCAGAAAATGACCGGGTCATCATCGCGGATCGCCTGGATCATCAGGCCTTTGGCGTCATAGGGGTTGGACGGCACACAAACCTTCAGGCCCGGCACCGACGTTAGCCAGGGATAGATGGCTTGCGAATGCTGTGGCCCAGCCCCCATGCCCGCACCAATCATGGTGCGAATGGTCAAAGGCGTGACCGCTTTGCCGCCAAACATATAACGAAACTTTGCTGCTTGATTGTAGATCTGGTCAAAGCAAACGCCGATGAAATCCGCAAACATCAGCTCGGCAATTGGGCGCAAACCCGTGAGCGCTGCCCCGGCACCCATGCCCATAATGGCAGATTCAGTAATGGGCGTGTCGATAACGCGGTCGCGGCCAAATTCTGTCGCAAGGCCTGCCGTGATGCCCATGACACCACCAGCGGCTTCAGCGCCCCCAGCAGAGCCACCGGCGCCGCCGGCAACGTCTTCGCCCATAACAACAATCAACGGGTCACGGCGCATTTCCTGTGCCATGGCCTGGTTGATGGCTTCTCGATAAGTAATGACTGGCATGATTTTTTCCGCTCTATTGGTAGGTGTTGTAGACGTCTGTATAGAGGTCTGCTTCTGTTGGTTCAGGCGCAGCCATTGCCTCGGCCACGGCCTCATCGATCAGCGTCAGGACTTCGGCATCAATGGCATCCATCTCGGCATCGTCGAGCAGGGCAGCCTCGGTAACCCGTTTGCGGAAGTTTTTAAGCACGTCATGGTCTTCACGGACGCTGGCCAATTCCTCTGCCGAGCGATAGACCTGCGGATCTCCAGAGAAATGTCCGTGGAAACGATAGGCCGTGGCTTCAATAGCACTTGGGCCTTCACCAGCACGGGCACGGGCGATGGCCTCGCGGGCCGCCTCGTGTACGGCAAAGAAGTCATCGCCAGCTATGGTGGTCGCCGGCATGCCATAGGCCTTTGCCCGCGCTTCGATCGAACCAGCCGTGGCGTAAGAGGCGGCGGTAAACTCGGCGTAACCGTTGTTTTCAAACATAAAGACAACGGGCAGGTTCAGCACACAGGCCATGTTCATGGACTCAGCAACAGTACCCTGGTTGGCTGCGCCATCACCAATAAACGGAATGGCAACGCCGCCGGTCTTTAGTGTCTTGGCGGTCAGCGCTGCGCCAATGGCCAAGGGTGGGGCACCACCCACAATGGCGTTGGCGCCCAGCATGCCCTTGTCCAGATCAGCAATATGCATCGACCCGCCTTTGCCACCGCATAGACCGGTCGACTTAGTGAAAATCTCGGCCATCATGCCTTTGACATCGACGCCTTTGGCGATGCAATGGCCGTGGCCACGATGGGTAGAGCCGATATAGTCTATGTCTTCACTCAGATGCTCGCATATGCCAACGGCAATGCCTTCCTGGCCCGAATAAAGATGGATAAACCCTGGTACTGTTCCCTTCTGGAACTCAACATTCAGGCGTTCTTCAAATTCACGAATGGTGCGCATTTTGGTGTACGCACTCAATAGTTCGTCGCGGCTTAACTGCACGGATGATCTCCCCGGTATCTTTGATGGATTAAAGTTGCATCGACCTTATCGACTGCTCCTTGCACCATCAAGCACGTTTGAATGTTTTTTGGATTTTAGTTAAAAACCACTTCGGGCAACCAGGTCGCCAACGCGGGGAACAGGGCCAGTGCACCCAAGGCAATGACCTGGATGATGATGAAGGGGACGGCCCCGCGATAGATTTGCCCGGTACTGATGCTCGCGGGCGCCACGCCACGCAAGTAAAACAAAGCGAAGCCAAAGGGCGGGGTCAGGAAACTGGTTTGCAGGTTCAATGCCATCATCACGCCCAGCCAAATCGGATCGACACCCATCAGAAACAGGGCCGGGGCAACGATAGGGACCACCACAAAGGTGATTTCGATAAAGTCGAGGAAGAATCCCAGCACGAACATGACCAGCATCACCACAATCAGGGCAGTGATCTTGCCACCTGCCAAGTTTGATAACATGTCACGCACAATGTCGTCGCTGCCATAGCCCAGCAGAACAAGCGAAAATAACGACGCACCGATCAAGATAACAAAGACCATCGATGTGGTCTGCGCTGTCGATCGGACCACCGCCGTCAAGACGCCATTCCGAATGGTATTGAGGATCGCAGCGATAATCGCCAGGGCGACGAGTGCGCAACTCAACAGGGCCAAACCAATAGCGATCTGATTGGCCATCGGTATGACCACCAGATTCATGCGCAGATCAAAAAAGGCGTTCAGGAATAACAAAGTGATGATGGCATAAAGGCCTAGGTAAATGGGCCATTTGGACCCATCACCAGTTTTGATGGCCGCCAGGAACAGCGACCCGATTGCCCCGACGGAAGCGGCCTCGGTGGGTGTGGCTATGCCGCTGAGGATTGACCCCAACACGGCGACAATCAGCGAAAATGGCGGAAAGAATGCCTGTAACACACTGGGTGTTTCGCCTGTGTCGTGCTCGTTGTGGGCGTCATCATAGGGGGGTGCATCTTGGGGCCTGAAGATTGCCACACCGAACTGATACACAAGGTACATGACCACCAATGCCAGGCCAGGCAACAAGGCCCCGGCAAACAGGTCGCCGACGGAAATGGCGGTATGGGTGGCTGCGTCACCCAATTCGCGCCGGACATTCAAATAGGCCGTGGACAGCACGTCGCCTAACAGGATCAGCACAATCGAGGGCGGGATGATTTGCCCCAAAGTGCCCGCCGCTGCAATCGTGCCCGCGGCGAGTGAAGGACTATAACCGCGCCGCAGCATGGTGGGCAGTGAGATCAATCCCATGGTGACAACAGTGGCACCGACGATGCCAGTCGAGGCGGCCAGCAGGGCACCGACAATGGTCACCGATATGCCTAGGCCGCCGCGGACCCTGCGCATCAGATAGCTCATGCTTTCCAGCAATTCTTCGGCGACTTTGGAACGCTCCAACATCACACCCATAAAGACGAAAAGAGGCACGGCCATCAGAACAGAATTCGTCATGGTGCCGAAGATGCGGTCCGGGTACAGCATCAGGTCGCGTAGTTCCAGCACGCCAGAGACAACGCCCAGCCCGCCAAAGATCAGCGCCGTGCCACCCAGAGTAAAGGCGACAGGAAAGCCGCAGAGCAAAAACCCGCCAGTGGCCAGCACCATCAATAGAATGAATATTTCAGCAAGTTCCATCGTTGGTTACAGCACCAATGAATCGTCTTCGGCTGAGACGGTTTCGCCGCGCAACACCAAGATAGATTTAATTGCCTCGGCGAGGGCCTGAATACCCAACAAGGCGGCAAAGACCAAAACGGCAGTTTTGTACAGGTACAAAAATGGCAGGCCCGAGGTTTCCTGAGACCCTTCCATGCTTTGCCACGATGCTTCGACAAATGGCATGCCAGACCACCAGATGAAAATCGACAGAGGCAACAAGAAGAACAGCGTCCCCAACAGGTTAACCAGTGCCTTGGTTCGCGCTGGTGCCGTGCTATAGGTCAGGTCGACGCGGACATGGCCATTATGTTTTAGGGTATATCCAGCGGCGAACAAAAACAGACACCCGTGCAGATAGATCAGGCTTTCGTCCAGCATCACAGCGCTGAAGCCAAACAGATAGCGCATGACGACAAGGCTGAACTGTAGGACCACCATGACCAGGGCAATCCAGGCAATGGTTTTGCCCAGGGTCTCGCTGAAACGGTCAATAAATTGATAGAGGGCGGTCACGAGCCTAGGTGTCCCTCAAGCTCTCAAGCATGCGGGTGCGTGCATAGCCGTATTCTGACACTTGGTTGTATTTGATCGACCGTTCCCGGAATTCGACAAAGCTATCGTGCACCCGCCTCGTCAAATCGTCTTCCTGAGCGATCTCTGCGAGGACTTCCCTGGCTGTCTGGGCGATGGCGACACTGACGTCATCGGGCAGGGACCGTACTGTGATGTCTGGCATTGCCAATATTTCCTCGTAGGAAACAGCGTTTTTGGCGTTGAATTCCGCCAGTGTTATCTCGACCTCCGCTGTGGCAGCGCTTTCAATGGCAGCCTGTTGTGATGGGGCCAACGAGTGCCAGGTATCCAGATTAATCCCCAGGGACATAACCGTGCCGGGTTCATGAAAGCCGGGGCAATAATAGTTCTTGGCCACTTTGAAGAAGCCCAACGCCAGATCGTTCCAGGGGCCTACCCATTCCGTACCATCGATTGCGCCAGATTGTAGCGCTTGGAAAATCTCGGAACCCGGCAGCGTAACGGAGGCGGCACCCAGCCGATTGAGCACTTCGCCGCCCAGGCCGGGCATGCGGATTTTCAAGCCTTTGAAGTCTTCCAGCGTATTGATCGGCTCTTTGAACCAACCGCCCATTTGCACGCCTGAATTGGCGATCATGAAGGGTTTGATAGAAAATTGGGCCGACAATTCGTCCCATAATTCCTGGCCGCCGCCCCAACGGATCCAGGCTGACATTTCGTTCGCTGTCAGGCCAAAGGGAACGGTTGCAAAAAAATTGAAGGCCTTTGACTTGCCCTGCCAATAATATTCGCAGCCATGATACATGTCAGCCAGGCCGCGTTGGACCGCGTCAAAGGCTCCCATAGCGGGGACCAATTCGCCAGCGGCATACACTTTGATCTTCACGCTGCCATCGGTGATTTTGTCCACGCGCCCGGCAAAGCGTTCAGCGGACGTTCCCAGGCCGGGGAAGTTCTTGGGCCAGGTTGTGACCATATTGAGGTTGAACGACTTGTTGGCGGTTGCCTTGGTATCGCCCCGCGTTTCCGGCGCAGTGGTGGCGATAACACCAGCCGCGGCAGTGGCTGCTACACCTGTCAAAAAGCTGCGGCGCAGGAACTTGCTGGTTTGGCCGTCCTTGGCGCCTGGGTCGTGGGGCGAGTCGTCAGATTGATCAGTCACAATTGGGCCTAGCTTTTAGTTGGGCTCAGGGGACGCCAGGCGTCATTTTCATAGGCTTCCAACGGTTGGAAGCGGGCTTTGTAGCTCATTTTATCGGATTCTTCGATCCAGTAGCCCAGGTAAACATAGGGCAACCCCAGGCGTTGGGCCCAATCAATATGATGTAAGATCATGTGGGTACCGAAGCTGCGTTCGCTGAGATCAGGGATATAGAAGCTGTAAATCATTGACAGGCCGTCATCGAGCATGTCTGTCAGACAGGCGCCAATCAGGGTTTCGCGGTCACCGTTTTCGCTGGATTTGCGGAATTCAACCACTCGGGTATCAACTGGCGTTTCCTCGACCATCGTCGTGTAGTCTTCGCGGCTCATGCCCGCCATGCCACCTTCCGCGTGGCGATTGTTCAAATATTGGGACAACAGGTCGTATTGTTCCTGTGTTGCCGTTGGCGGATAATCCGTTGCAGTCAGATCGGCATTGTTGCGGGATACACGCCGCATGGTGCGCGATGGCCGGAAAGCATTCACACTGATGCGTACGGAAAGACAAGCGTCACAATCTTCGCAAGCCGGTTTGTAGGCGACCTTTTGCGAGCGCCGAAAGCCTATTTTCGACAAAGAATTGTTCAGCTCTGTCGCATGACCATCCCTCAATTCGGTAAATATCTTCTGCTCAAAGCGGTCAGGCAGATAGGGGCACACCGACGGAACCGTCAGATAAAATCGGGGGAATTTGATGAATTGATCAGTCAATTCTCATGGTTCCTTGCATGCCTACATCCCAGTATGGGGTCAAAACCAACCGTATAGCCACGGTATGTAGAAAGAGAATGTCAACCATAGCAACACAATCAACGGCGTGCCAGCCCGAACGAAGTCGCTGAAACTATAGTGGCCGGGGCCCATCACCAGCAAATTGGTCTGATAGGAAATCGGTGTGGCAAAGGAACAATTGGCACCAAAGATAACGGCGAGAATAAACGGCATCACATCAACACCCATTTCCTGCGCCATGTTTACCGCAATGGGCGTGAATAAAACGGCTGTGGCATTGTTGCTCAGGACATTTGTCATGACGACAATCAAGAAGAAGAAGGCCGACAGCGTGACTGCCGGATCCATCCCGTCCAGCGCCGTAACCAGGCCATGGGCCAGGAAGGATGCGCCACCTGTAGCCTGCATCGATACCCCTAGTGCCAGGGCGGTGGCTACCAGCAACATGACGCGCCGGTCGACCGCTCGGGCGGCCTGACGAACATTGAGACAGCGCCCCACGACCATCATGGCTGCGCCTACCAGTGCGGCGACTTCAATAGGCAAGACTTCGGTTGCGGCGGCCAAAACAACACCGCCAAATATGAGCAAGGCCCGGGTTGCAAACGCCCGCTTGGGCATCTCGCGTGTCGACCATTCCATCAGCAAGACGTCTGGATTGTTGCGCAGCGACGTCACGTCGTCACGACGCCCCAGCACCAGGATCACGTCACCGGCTTCCAGCCGAATGTCGTTCATGCTGGTGCGGATCATCCGGGATCGCCGCTGAATGCCCAGGACAATGCAGTTGGTTTGGCTGTGAAACCCGGATAGTGCCAATGTCCGTCCATCCATGCGAGAGGCCGGTGCAATAACAACTTCAGCGACAATCCGACTACCCAGCTTGGGCTTGGTCACATCTTCGTCCGCCATGGGCAGTGCCGTATCTTCGACAAGATCGGGGTTGTGAGAGAACAATTCAGTCAATGCTTTGCGTGTTGCTGCGACAATCACCGTGTCGCCAGCTTGCAATGTTGTTTCGTCAAATGGTGGCAAGATGGCTTTGTCGCCGCGCTGGATCAGCCGCACTGTCATGCCAGGCAACTGAAGGAACATGCCAGCCACCGATTGTTCACCAGCCAACAGGCTGCCCGGCAGGACTTTGACTTCGGCTATAAATTGCCGGCCGTCTTCGTTGACATGATCGCCAGATTTTGCGCTGCGTTCTGGCAAAAGGCGAGGGGCGATAAAGACGACATAGACCAAGCCCACACCAGCAAGGACGGACCCTGGCAGCGTGAACGAAAAGAAGTCCAGCTGCTCCAGCCCCAGGCTTGCCATACTGCCCGAGACAAGCAGATTGGTGCTGGACCCGATCAGTGTCGTCATGCCGCCAAGGATGGCAGCGAAACTGAGGGGCATCATGACCGAGCTGGCAGATTTATCGAGCTTTTCTGCCAATGCACTCATGATCGGAATGAAGATAACCACCACGGGGGTGTTGTTGAGAAAGCCACTGATGAGTGCGACAAATAGCAGGCTGCCAATAATGACCAGCGCGCCCCGCCCGGTACCCAATTCGACCAATTTGTTGGCTACGCCATCCAGTGCGCCGGTCTGCACCAGTCCCTGGCCGACAACCAACAGCGCGATGATGGCAATCAGCGCCGGTTCGGCAAATCCGGCCACCAGCATGCGCGTGGTCAGCAGCAAATCGCCATCCGGTCCCTTTAGTGGGAACAGGTTAAAGAAGATCAGCAGCGCACCCAGCGTGACCAAAGACGTTATTTCGATAGGAAAGTCTTCAATTGAATAGGCCACGATCGCTGCCGCAATGACAGCGAATACAAACCACATTTGCCAAGCGACGACTGTTGCTTCGATAACCATTCTTACTTATATCCCCCGCCGTTTATTACCATAAATTGCGGCGACCATGGCAGTATTTGTCGCGGCAAAGACTGCTTCGCCATTGTTTTCAAGTGTTTAAGTGATCAGTTCGCCAAGAGTTTGGCGACGTCGAGCGCAAAATAGGTCAACACACCGTCAGCGCCAGCGCGCTTGAAGGCCAGCAGGCTTTCCAGCATCACAATATCCTTGTCCAGCCAGCCATTTTGGGCAGCCGCACACAGCATCGAATATTCGCCGCTGACCTGGTAGGCAAAGGTCGGTACGCCAAATTCAGCTTTGATACGATGGACGATATCCAGATAAGGCATGCCGGGCTTGACCATCACCATGTCAGCACCTTCTGCAATATCGAGCGCAACTTCACGAAGGGCTTCGTCGCCATTGCTGGGACTCATTTGATAGGACTTTTTACCCGCTTTGCCGAGGGTGGCTGATGACCCAACCGCATCGCGGAAAGGCCCATAAAAACCAGAGGCATATTTGGCCGCATAGGCCATGATCATTGTATCGTGATGCCCGCCGTCTTCCAGCGCCATGCGAATAGCACCGATGCGGCCGTCCATCATGTCGCTGGGGGCGATGATGTCACACCCGGCCTGGGCCTGAACAAGCGCTTGACGGACAAGGATGTCAACGGATGCATCATTGGCGATTTTGTCGTCGATGATCACGCCGTCCTGTCCGTGGTCTGTATAAGGGTCCAGCGCAACATCACACATCACGCCGATATTGGGAACCTGGTCCTTGATGGCCCTGACGGTGCGACAAATAAGATTATCTGGGTTTGTTGCCTCGGCACCGTCGGGTGTCTTGAGCCCTGGGACTGTATGCGAAAACAGTGCGATGGCAGGGATACCCAAATTGGCGGCACCTGCCGCAGCCTCAACCGCCAGGTCAATGCTTAGACGATCGACGCCGGGCATGGAAGAAACAGCGGTGCGGGTGTTGTCGCCGTCCTGGACAAAAATGGGCCAAATCAGATCATCGACTGTCACGCCATGTTCTGCCACCAATCGACGGGACCAGTCTTCCATGCGCGGGCGGCGCATGCGGGTCGCCGGATAGGCAGGCGTTGAGGGATTAGCAGGGCGTTTCGTCATCGATTTAGTTTCCAAGCAAAGCTGGCTGATATTCAATCATAAGGTCGGTGAGAAAGTCGCACACAGCCTCAATCCGTGCAACATGGCGCAAATCTTCATGAACCACGAGCCAAAATTCACGTCTGACGTCAATTTTATTGGGCAGCAATTGCACCAGGCTTGGCTCGGGATCGGCAGCAAACCGGTGCAGCAGGGCCAGGCCCAGGCCTGAAAGCGCTGCGTTAAAGTGGGCGATCACACTGGTGGATTTGAAGACAAATTTTGGTTCTCTGATCAATTCATCAATAAAGCGCAGCTGTGGCAGGGTCACCAGATCGTCGATATACCAGATGAAATCATGCTTTTTCAGATCGCCAATATTTTTGATCTGGGGGGATCTTTCCAGATAAGACTGCGCGCCATACAGGCCCAGAGCATAGTCTGCCAGCTTCCAGGCAATCAGGCGGCCAGTCTGTGGCCGCGACAGGGTGATCGCCAGGTCAGCCTCGCGACGTGACAGATTGAGGGGCGGGGTGCTGGCCACCAGTTCCAGCACAATGCCGGGGTGTTGTTCGCGAAACCGGTTCATATGGCGCGACAGAAATTCGATGGCCAGGCCTTCAGTGGCGGCCATGCGTACCGTGCCCGACAGGGTTGCGTCCTCGCCTGAGACATCCTGGTACAACCCGATGGATTGGGCTTCCATGGCCTCGGCATGGATCAACAGCGACTGACCCGCCTTGGTCAACTGGTACCCATGGGGCGTTCTGTCGAACAATCTGGCGTTCAGTGATTCTTCCAACGCGGCGATGCGTCGGGACACAGTGGTGTGGTCGACCTGCAAATGTTGTGCTGCGCTGATCAATCTTCCACGGCGTGACAGTTCTAGGAAGTGTCGTAAGTCATCCCAATTAAATATGATTTCACTCACCTCTCATCAGAATCAGTAATCTGCATATTTGCACACTATTAGCGTATAATTTCGCATAGTCAGGCATATTTGTCTTGTGTAGAGTAATCCTCAGAAATATCGCCCTGCCCCTTAGAAGTCAGAGCAAGTGAGACGACCCAAGGGATACTGCGATTTATTGCAGAACTGCTGGATCGTCTGTGTTATGCGTGCTTGGTAATTTCCGGCTGATGTAGATGGGATCTGCGGCAGCCTTCGGGGCAAACCTAGGACACTCAAGGATAAAGAGAGGCTGTCATGCTAGAAAAAGTAGAAAAGTCAGAAGCAGTTGTTGAAGCTGAAATCGAAATCGCAGGTTTGATGGAGCGCTCACGCGCAGCCCAAGCCCAGATCGAAAACTATACACAAGAACAGGTGGACGAATTGATCCGCGCCATGGTGTGGTCCGTTGCCCGCCCCGGCGTTGCAGAAAAAATCGCCCAGTTCACGGTCGATGAAACACAGCTCGGCAATTATGATGGCAAGTTCCTGAAGATCTCTCGCAAGACACGCGCCACATTGATGGACATTATCGACGACAAGTCTGTTGGTATTCTGGAAGAAGACACAGAGCGCAACATCATCAAGATCGCCAAGCCCAAGGGTGTTATCGGTGCTTTGGCCCCGTCGACTAATCCCGAGGCAACCCCGGTCATCAAAGCGATCCATGCCGTGAAGGGCCGCAACTCGATCATCGTTGCCCCACATCCTCGGGCCAAGCTGACCAACAAAATGATCTGCGACCTGATGCGCGAAGCCATTGTGAAATGCGGTGGACCCGCTGATCTGGTCATCGGTATTGAAACCCCAACGCTTGAAAAAACAACTGAGCTGATGGCCCAATGTGATCTTGTGCTCGCCACCGGTGGGGGTGCCATGGTCACCGCTGCTTATTCCAGCGGCACACCGGCGCTTGGTGTAGGTGTTGGCAATGCCGTTATTACTGTCGATGCCAGCGCTGACCTCGATGACGCTGCTGAAAAAATCCACCTGTCCAAGACGCTTGATTTTGCGGCTTCGTGTTCTTCCGATAATTCGGTTCTGCTGGTTGATGCCATTTATGATGACATGCTTGCCAAACTTGAAGGCACGGGCGGTTACCTTTGCTCTGATGAAGAAAAAATCTTGTTGCAAGCCACGATCTGGCATGACGGCCATCTGAACACGGCCATCGTTGCGCAGTCTGCTGGTTTTATTGCCGAGACGGCTGGCATCGACCTGCCTGAAGGCAAGGACTTCTTCATCGTCAAAGAAACTGGTTGGGGTCCTGAGTATCCGTTCTCAGGTGAAAAGATGTCCGTTGTTATGGCTCTTTACCATCCCAAGGATATTGATGAAGCCATTCAGATGACCAACGATATCCAAGCCTATCAGGGCCAGGGTCACTCATGCGGTATCTTTTCCAATTCTGATGAAAACATCATGAAGATGGCGCACGCAACCAAGACATCCCGCGTCATGGTGAACCAGCCTCAGGCAGCCTCCAACAGTGGTAACCTATGGAATGGTATGCGCCAGACGTTCTCACTGGGTTGTGGTTCTTGGGGCGGCAACGGCACCAACAACAACGTGTCTTGGCGTGATCTGATCAACGAAACTTGGGTTTCCAGGCCACTGGCTGTTTCAAAAGAGCTAAGGTCGGATGAAGAGCTGTTCGGCGATGTGATCCAAAAACTGGGCTAATTCGGCCCAATAAAGTACGAACAGACGCGGTCTGTTGTGTTTCTGACTGGTAACAAGGTCGGAAACATGCAACCGCGCTGTTTTTTTGGCCATCTGAGCAAATTTACATTGTTCCATAGCCTCGGCATTGGCTAAAAAGGCAGTTCACAATGGCACAACATTGATGCCGAGATTCCGGCGACGGTCGGTATCACGCCAGGTATCAGGGTGATTTTGGGAGGGTCGACACGCCTGCCAAAATCAGACGACGAGGAGACAATACACCATGGATTTCGATCTTACTGAAGATCAGCAAGCCTTTCAGGATGTGGCACGCAACTTCGCCCGCGATGTATTTGAGCCCAATGCAGCCCGCTGGGACGAGGAATCAATCTTTCCTGAAGACGAACTGCGCCAGGCAGCAGAACTTGGTTTTGCTGGCATTTATGTGAGTGATGATTTCGGTGGCGTAGGGCTTGGTCGTCTCGAGTCAGCCATCATCATTGAAGAACTGGCCGTTGGGTGCCCGTCTACGGCGGCTTATATCTCGATCCACAATATGGCGTCGTGGATGATCGACAATTGGGGCAACGAAGAATTGCGCCAGAGGCTGATACCCAAGCTTGCAACGATGGAGCTTTTTGGATCCTATTGCCTGACCGAACCCAGTTCAGGATCAGACGCAGCCAGTCTGCGGACAAAGGCCGTTCGCGATGGGGACCACTATGTGCTCAATGGCACCAAAGCGTTTATCTCTGGCGGTGGGCGGTCCGATGTCTATGTCATTATGGCTCGGACAGGTGCAGAGGGTCCCAAGGGCATTTCCACATTCGTTGTTGAAAAAGGCACACCTGGCCTGTCTTTCGGGGCGCCCGAGAAAAAGATGGGTTGGAAGTCGCAACCGACGTCAGCTGTGATCTTGGAGGATTGTCGTATACCTGCAGGCAATTTGCTGGGGTCAGAAGGCGACGGGTTTACCATTGCCATGAAGGGGCTGGATGGCGGCCGCATTAATATTGCGGCATGTTCGCTCGGCGGTGCCAGGTCCTGCCTTGAGCGCGCCATCGAATATATGAAAGAACGCCAACAATTTGGCCAGCCCATTTCCAAATTTCAGGCATTGCAATTCAAGTTGGCTGATATGGCCACTGAGCTGGAGGCCGCACGGTTAATGGTTTATCAGGCTGCGTTCAAGGTAAACCGGGGGGACCCCGATGCAACAGCCAAGGCCGCCATGGCCAAACAATTCGCGACAGATGCCGGTTTTCGGATCGTCAATGAAGCCCTGCAATTGCATGGCGGTTATGGCTATATGAAAGAGTATCAGATTGAACGCTACCTGCGGGATTTGCGGGTGCATCAAATACTGGAAGGCACCAATGAAATAATGCGGGTTATTGTCTCGCGCTATTTGTTAAGCGATACATATCCTGAAAATCGATAGAGGACCTGATCTCCATGACTGACGAAGCGGAAGTCCTGTTTGAAACTCGTGGCGGCATTGGCCTGATCACACTCAACCGACCCAAGGCGCTGAACGCGCTGACCCAGGGCATGGTGCTGGCAATCCACCCGCAAATGGAAGCCTGGGCCCAAGACGATGCCGTCAAGGCTGTCGTCATCGTCGGGGCCGGTGACCGGGGCTTTTGTGCCGGGGGCGACATTTTGTGGCTGCGCAATAACGGGCTAGAGGACCTCCCCAATGCGATTGGTTTTTATTGGGATGAGTATCGCCTCAACCGCTATATCAAGAACTACCCAAAGCCCTACATCGCCTTTATTGATGGCATCACGATGGGCGGTGGCTGTGGTCTGTCTGTGCATGGCGACTTTCGGGTTGCGACGGAACGCACAATGTATGCCATGCCAGAAACGGGCATTGGCCTGTTCCCCGATGTAGGGGGTACCTATTTTATGCCGCGGTGTCCTGGCGAAACAGGTATGTACAGCGCCCTAACGGGTGATCGGCTGAAGTCGGCGGACGCCGTTTATTTGGGTATCGCCACACATTACATGTCGTCGGAAAATGTCGACGGCGCACTCAAGGCACTGGCAGATGGCGACATCACAGACAACGCCTCTGTCGCTGCCATCCTCGACAAGTTGGGCGAAGATGCTGGCCCATCAGATGTGCAACGCCTGCAGGGCCAGATTGATGTCGTTTTCCGCGAAGACAGTGTTGAGGGCGTCATGAATGCGTTGGAAACCAATGGCTCTGACTGGGCAGTCAAAACCCTGAAAACGCTGAAGACCAAATCACCCACCAGCGTCAACATTACCTTCCGCCAGATGCGGGAAGGGGCCAAGTTGGACTTTGACGATTGCATGCAGCTGGAATATCGCATTGTCAGTCGCGTGATGGCAGCGCATGATTTTTATGAAGGCGTTCGCGCGGTGATTGTCGACAAGGACAATGACCCAAAATGGGCTCCGGCAGAATTTGCAGACGTCAGCGCAGCAGACATCGACGTTTATTTTGAAGGCCTGGGTGACCAGGACCTGCACTTTAATGGACCCGTCGGAACGCGGGCCTAAAATTAATGGACCCGTCGGAACGCGGGCCTAAAATTAGTGGACCCGTCGGAACGCGGGCCTAAACACCAGATTATACGCCGCCATTGAAGGGCGCGACAACAGAGAGGAAAACATCATGGCATCGATCGGATTTATCGGCCTGGGTAATATGGGTGGCCACATGGCCCACAATTTGATCAAGGCCGGGCACTCGCTCAAGGCATTTGATCTTTTCGATGCAGCCGTGGAAACCGCTGTGTCTCGTGGCGCAACGGCGGCCGCCACCGCAGCGGACGCGGCAACCGACGTTGATGTGCTGATCACCATGTTGCCGGCTGGCAAGCATGTCCGCAGCGTCTATGTCGAAAACGATGCGCTGATTGATGTTGTGAACCCAGGCACGTTGATTATCGACAGTTCCACCATTGATGTGCAATCAGCACGCGACGTGATCGCCAATGCGACTGCCAAGGGCATCGATATGATCGACGCGCCCGTGTCAGGTGGTGTTGGCGGGGCCGAGGCAGGCACGCTTACCTTCATGTGCGGCGGGTCGGACAAAGCCTATGCACGCGCCAAGCCGTTCCTGGATATCATGGGAAAAAATGTCTTTCATGCTGGCGCCGGTGGTAACGGCCAGGCAGCAAAAATCTGCAACAACATGCTGTTGGGCATTTGCATGATCGGCACCAGCGAAGCCTTCAATTTGGCTGATAAATTAGGCCTGGATGCGCAGACATTTTTTGATATTTCTTCCACCGCCTCGGGCCAAAATTGGTCGATGACATCTTACTGTCCGGCACCGGGTCCTATCCCCACGTCGCCGGCCAATAATGACTATCAGCCGGGCTTTGCCGTCGACATGATGCTGAAAGATTTGCGCCTGGCCCAAGAAGCTGCGCGAAGCGTCGACGCGGCAACGCCCCTTGGCAAAGACTCCGAGGAAATCTACGGCAAGCTGTCCGACGACGGCCATGGCGGGCTGGATTTCTCGGGCGTTATCAAGATGCTGGCAGGCAAGCTTTAAGCGACATCACCTGTGACCCTTTTGACAAAGATGTGAATTCGCTCTCGTCTGCGCCTATATTCTGTAGGAGTAGCAAGGAGGGTTCCTCATTGCGTGTTCTGGCAATCGGATTATTGGCGTTTTTTGGTGTTGCCTCGCTGACGACAACAGCTGCAGCCAACGAATATCGTTGTTTCGATGACGAGAATATCTGGTGTGCCTGGACGGTGCGGGAAAGTGCGCCGGAACTGGGGTGGCGGGCTGTCAGCAAAACCCGCATTCAAAGCCTGGTTATCGAAACGGTCATCGATTCCCGAAACAACAGTGCTGCCCTGCGCGTGCATGTGTCCCCGATTACTCCCCAGGAACAGGTCGCCGTAAACCTGTCTGTTCGTGAAGACCCGGACGGGTGGCAAGACTGGCAGAGCTTTTCGGCGACGATGTTGGACATGCAAGACGGCCGTGCGAACTTTGTTTTAGACCGGGCAGCTTTGGTGGCGGTGTTAGAGGCCACTGACAATGCGCATCTTTATGTCTTTGTCGAGCTGGATAACGGCACCAAGAGTTACAAAGTTTCCCGCAAGATCAGCCTTAAAAGTCTGGGTGCCGCCTTGTTGTTTGCGCGCACAGGACGGTAGGCATACAATACCTTGTGGCCGCCTCAGACGGTAATACCACAACAGCAGCTAAGCCCTTTTCATTGCATTTTTTGCCAGTAATATTGATCTCAATCATTTGTGTTCGGGGGCATGACCCATTAGGGTGCAATTTCTGAGTGCGTTCAAACGCGCGTGGCAGGATGACAATTCACGATGGATTACGAAGCCAAGTTTGAAGAAGCAATTGATGCTTTAAAAGCAGAAGGTCGCTATCGCGTCTTCATGGAGATTGGCCGCCGTAAAGGCGCCTTCCCGAATGCACGCCATTATGATGGCGATGCTGAACGGGATATTATTGTCTGGTGCTCGAACGATTATTTGGGCATGGGTCAACACCCCGACGTCATTGCCGCGATGGAAGAGGCCCTGCACACCAATGGCGCTGGCGCTGGTGGCACCCGCAATATCAGTGGCACGAACCACTATCATGTGCTGTTGGAGCGTGAGCTTGCGGAACTGCACAACAAGGAAGCAGCGTTGCTGTTTACCTCGGGCTATATTTCCAATGATGCGACACTGAGCACGATTGCCAAAATCCTGCCTGACTGCATTGTCTATTCTGACGAACTGAACCACGCTTCGATGATTGAGGGCGTTCGTCATTCTGGTCAGAAGAAACTGATTTTCCGGCACAATGATGTGGAACACCTTGAAGAATTGTTGGCACAATCTGACCCGGATGTGCCCAAGTTAATCGCCTTTGAGTCGGTCTATTCCATGGATGGTGATATTGCACCCATTAAGGAATTCTGTGACCTAGCCGACAAATACGGCGCAATGACCTATCTGGATGAAGTGCACGCAGTTGGCTTGTACGGCGAATATGGTGGCGGTGTTGCCGAGCGCGAAGGCCTGATGGATCGTATCTCGATCATTGAGGGTACGTTGGGCAAAGCCTTTGGCGTGATGGGTGGGTATATCACCGGTACGAAAAACATCATCGACGTTGTTCGGTCTTACGCACCGGGCTTTATCTTTACAACATCTCTTTCGCCGGTTCTTGCTGCCGGCGCGCTGGCAAGCATTCGCTATGTTAAACATGCGGGTGATCTGCGCGTGAAACACCAGGAACGCGCGGCAACCTTGAAGCAGATGTTCCGGGATGCAGACCTCCCCGTCATGGAATCCGTCAGCCATATTGTGCCCGTATGGGTGGGCGATCCCAGCCTGTGCAAACAGGTGTCGGATGAGCTGATGCAGAAATTCGGCATCTATGTGCAGCCGATCAATTACCCAACTGTACCGCGCGGGACCGAACGGTTGCGCTTTACACCAAGCCCCAACCACACCGATGAAATGATGCAAGACCTTGTCGTGGCACTGAATGTCGTGTGGGAAAGCCTGAAAATTACCCGCGCAGCGTAGGGTCCTGACCCAAGACTACTTTTCACCGCTCAAGTAACGATCTATCTCGGCATGCAGATGGCGCAGGCGTTGTTCCTGCTCGCTAAAACGTAACCCACCAAAACCTTTGGACTTCAGGCCCTGTTGCACAACAGGGATCAGAATGGAATCTGCTTCTAGCACAGACCCCAGCCCAGGTTCCCCGCGCTTGATATGGCGACGCTCAGGGCGCGTCTTGCCGGAACAGTCCGTGCCTTCCTCGACGCCCATATACATGGGGATAATCGCGTCTTCAACCGGGTGCAAAATCACTTCAATGTCGTAGATAAAACCCTCTGGGTCTTTGGGGTCGGGCCGAAAGCGCTGCATCAAAAAGCCTTCGGGGTGAATGTTCAGCGTGACGTTGGGAAAGATGTAAAACGCCCAATCGTCGGTGGCTTGGTTGTCGACCAGGCCGTCAAGCCATGTTCCATCGGCTTTCATTTGCGCGACCTTGTGGTCCTGGATTGCGCGGCGAACACCGCTGGCGGGGCCCTTGTATTTCGACGGGTCCAGGCCCGCGTCTGCCAGCATGCCTTGCAGGCCTTCGTTGACGGTGTCCTGGTCATCAAGGCGTGGGCTGACGGTGCCAAATTCCATCAGCATGCGGCTCATGCCGTTCCCCATCAGGTCCCATTGTTGGTAATAATCGTCGTAGAATCCCAGGATCTCTGAGTGGATCGAATGGACGTGATAGCTCTCCATAAACGCGTCCAGCGCTGTCTTCCAATTGGCGGGCCACCAGGTCTGCACATCCTTGACCACGACCATGTCTTCAAACCTGTAGGGGGCCAATTGGTCCGCAACAGGGGATAAAAAGTTCGCCAGAGGCTCGCAGTCAGGGTCCATATTGATAAACACAAAACCACCCCATGTGTCGCAAGTGACCGAGGCCAAGGGTGGGTTATCGGCAATAGTTTCTGCCCGAAAGGTTTCGCGATCGGTGATCTGGTTCAAGGTGCCGTCAAGGTTCCACTGCCAGGAGTGGAATACGCAAGTGAAGTGTTCGGTGCTGCCAAATTCATCCAGCACCAGCCGATTGCCGCGATGCTGGCAAACATTGTAGTAGGCTGCGATATCACCATCATTGGTTCGCGTGATGATGAAGCTCTCTGGCCCTAACGCATAGGTAAAGTAATCGCCAGCCTCGGGGATGTCAGACACGCGCCCGGCAATGGTCCAGACCCGCGTCCACAGGCGGTCCCACTCCAACTGGGCGATCTTGGGATCGTAATAGCGGGCTGCATCATGGATATCGGTGCCGTTGTCAATATAGGGAAATTTGCGCTCTAACGAAGACGCAGGCGCGTCATCGTTGATGTGCCAGCCCTCGATATGGTCGTAAGTACGATCATCAAAATTCTCAAACTTCATAATTGTCTTCCCCAAAACATCATCTATTCCCACTAGATTGAGTGGCATCTTAGCCTGTCGAATGCCTATACTGCCACTATGAACATTATCACTGCAGATCCGGAGATTTTGGCGCGTCGCGACGCGTTGATGGCGCGGCTGGAACAATTGGTGCCATCGGAGTGCCTGTTGACCCATGAGGACCAGTTGCGCGCCTATGAAAGCGACGCGCAGACCATGCACAAACAGATGCCCATGGCTGTGGTGCTGCCCGAGACCACCGAACAGGTTTCTGCCGTCATGGCGCTGTGCAATGAAATGGGCATCAAGATTGTGCCGCGCGGGGCAGGGACGGGCCTGTCGGGCGGCGCGTTACCGCTTGCAGATGGCGTGTTGATTGGCATGGCCAAGTTCAACAAAATTGTCGATGTCGACTATGAAAACCGCTGTGTGGTGGTCCAGCCCGGGGTGACCAATCTGGCGATCAGCGACGAGGTTCGGGGCGATGGCTTTTACTATGCACCCGACCCATCCAGCCAAATCGCCTGTACCATCGGCGGCAATGTGGCCGAAAATTCTGGCGGGGTGCATTGCCTGAAATATGGCCTGACCACCAACAACATCCTGGGCGTCGAGATGGTGCTGATAACCGGCGAAGTCGTGCGCTTTGGCGGCAAGCATATGGACGCCGACGGTTATGACCTGTTGGGCGTTATCACCGGGTCAGAGGGCCTGTTGGGCGTGATTACCGAAGTCACCGTCCGCATTTTACCAGAGCCCGAGACGGCCCGGGCTTTGTTGCTGGGGTTCGATTCTGTCGAGGCGGCGGGTCTGTGTGTTGGCACCGTGATTGCCGAAGGCATCATCCCAGCTGGCATGGAAATTATGGACCGGCTGACCATTGATGCAGTCGAAGCCTATTGCCATCCTGGTTATCCCGAGTGTGAGGCTGTCTTGATTGTCGAGCTGGACGGGACCGAAGCCGAAGTCGATTTTCTGATCGACCAGGTGTCAGAGCTGGCGCGACAGGCACAAGCGACGTCGATCAGTGCGTCGACCAGCGAGGCGGAACGCTTGCGGTTCTGGCAGGGACGCAAGGCCGCTTTCCCGGCTGTGGCGCAATTGCGGCCGGACTATTACTGCATGGACGGCACCATCCCACGGAAAAAGCTGCCCGAGGTGCTCGGCAAGATCAGCGAAATGGCTGATCGTTATGGCCTGTTGGTGGCCAATGTGTTTCATGCCGGTGACGGCAATCTGCACCCGCTGATCCTGTATGATGCGAATGTTCCGGGCGAGGTCGAAAAAGCCGAGGAATTCGGGTCGGAAATCCTGCGTCTGTGTGTGGCTGTTGGCGGTGTGCTCACTGGCGAACACGGTGTCGGCACGGAAAAGCGTGATTTGATGTTGGAAATGTTCTCGGAGGCTGATCTGGAACACCAGCAGCGGGTCAAATGTGCTTTTGACCCAAATGGTTACCTTAATCCTGGTAAAGTATTCCCGACCCTGCATCGCTGTGCCGAATTGGGCCGGATGCATATCCATCGCGGCGAGATGCCGTTCCCCGATCTGCCCCGGTTCTAGAGACTGCCTTACCCTGTATGACTGATATCTTTCAACCAGAAAACCAGGCGCAATTGCGCGATCTGATCCAGTGGGCCAATGCTGAAAAGTCGCCATTGGAACTGGTCGGCCAAGGCACCAAGCGCGGGTTGGGTGCGCCCATCGTGGCCGACAATCAGGCCGATCTGTCAGCCCTGTCAGGGGTGATGGAGTATGATCCCGAGGAATTGATCATCACCCTGCGCCCCGGCACGCCCTTGCAGGACGTCGAAGGCTTGTTGTCTGACAAAGGCCAGATGCTGACGTTCGAGCCCCAGGATTGGGGGCATGTTTTGTCGGGCACTTCTGCCAAAGGCACCATCGGCGGTGCAGTCATGGTTTCCAGCAACGGGCCGCGCCGCTTTAAGGCCGGTGCTGTACGCGACCATCTATTGGGCTTCAGTGCTGTCAGTGGCAGGGGTGAGGAGTTCCGTGCGGGTGGCAAGGTCGTTAAAAACGT
>SMVA01162889.1_pt1 | contig 27369 bp, 24 predicted proteins | sample 2456451 | NCBI WGS metagenome assembly SMVA01 (sample SAMN11095933, study PRJNA526329) | marine sediment metagenome | biome: Marine sediment; feature: Surficial sediment; material: Deep marine sediment; isolation source: Hadal surficial sediment | place: Pacific Ocean | collected 2014-05 | depth... | reverse complement strand
GTTTACGGCCGCCTCACCGTCGCGCTCGCGGCACGTTGCGATGTCGAAGCGCTGTTCGATATCAAACCGGGCTCATTCACGCCGGTGCCGCGCGTCGACTCCACGTTTGTGCACCTGAAACCGAATGCCGGCCGGCGGGCGGGCATCGACGATGAAACGGCTTTCGACACGGTGATCAGGCAGGCTTTCAATATGCGCCGCAAACGCCTGGCCAATGCCTTGCACGGTCTGTTGACCGAACCGCAGATCAGCGAACTCGGCATCGACCCGAACCTGCGCGCGGAGCAACTGACTGTGGAGGCCTTTATTGAACTGGCCAATCGGTATGCGGGACTGAACTAACGCGTTACCATGGACGCTTGCTGGCGAAAAGGTTGGTGAATGACCCCGAAAGGCATAGAAATTGACGTGGAAACGAGTTTTCTGGCTGATCAGTCGGATCCGGAGCGGGGCCGTTTCGTCTTCGGTTATACGATCACGATTCATAACGGCAGCAGGATTCCGGTGCGCCTGCTGACCCGCCGCTGGATCATCACCGATGCCAGCGGTAAGGTTCACGAAGTCGTGGGCGATGGCGTCGTCGGTAAACAGCCAAAAATCCGGCCCGGCAATTTTCACCGATACTCCAGCCTGTCGGTCCTCGAAACGCCTGTGGGCACGATGGAAGGCAGTTACGGCATGGTCGATGATGACGGCATGCCGTTCGAAGCCGTCATCCCGATGTTCAGGCTCGCAGTCCCCGGAATACTCCATTAAGAACCTGGCTCACGATCCCGCTCGCTACGGTAACGCATATGCCTATCTATGCGATCGGTGATGTGCAGGGCTGCTACGAGGAACTCGCACGTCTGCTCGAGCAATTTAATGTCGATACGTCCGCCGACGAAGTCTGGTTCGTAGGCGACCTCGTCAACCGGGGACCGCGGTCGCTGGACGTCCTGCGGCTCGTCGCGTCCATGGGCGAGGCCGCGACCGTCACGCTCGGCAACCACGACCTGCATTTGCTCGCCGTCGCCGAAACTGACAGGCCGGCAGACGAATCTCTCGCGCAGGTTCTCGCGGCCCCGGATGCCGATCAACTGCTGCAGTGGTTGCGCGGTCGCCCTCTGGCTCATTTCAGACCCGAATTCAACACGCTAATGGTCCACGCCGGAGTCCCGCTGCAGTGGACCGCGCGACAAACCGTCGAACTTGCGCGGGAAGTCGAGGGCGTATTGCAGGGCCCCGAGCGAAAAGCCTTTCTGGAGAACATGTACGGCCAACGTCCCGACAACTGGTCGCCCGACTTAACAGGGATCGAGCGGTTGCGGTTCATCACCAACGCGCTGACGCGAACGCGCTTCGGCTACGCGGATGGACGCCTCGATTTTTCCGAGAAAGGGCCACCGGGCCAGCAACCGGCCGAACTATTACCCTGGTTCGATTTACCGGGCCGCGAGACCGCATCGGTGCGCATCGTCTGCGGACACTGGTCCACACTGGGCCTGCTGCAGAGACCGGATCTGCTGGCCATCGACACGGGTTGCGTCTGGGGCCGGGAACTGACCGCCGTGCGCCTCGACGAACCGGCCCGCGTATTTGCGGTTCCGGCCGCAGCCCGCTACCGGGAAATAGACTGAACCGACAACCCCGTTATGGCGAGCGAGCTAGACTGCGATAGCAGCCTTGATACGCGGATGGGATTCATAGCCGAGAATCTCGAAATCCTCGAACTCGTAATCGAACAACGTGGGTGGCTTTCGGCGCAGGGCAAGTCGCGGCAACGGCAACGGCGCCCGGGCAAGCTGCTCTCGCGTCTGTTCGAGGTGATTGAGATAAAGGTGACAGTCGCCGCCCGTCCAGATGAAATCACCGACATTGAGGTCCGTCTGCTGCGCGATCACGTGCGTCAGCAAGGCATATGAGGCGATATTGAACGGCACGCCGAGAAAGATATCCGCGCTGCGCTGGTAGAGCTGGCAGGACAGGCAGCCGTCCGCGACATAAAACTGAAAAAGACAATGGCACGGCGCCAATGCCATGCGATCGAGATCGGCAACATTCCAGGCGCTGACGATAATGCGCCGGGAATCCGGATTGGTTCGAAGCGTTTCCACGACCTGCCGGATCTGATCGACATGGCCGCCATCGGGCGTCGGCCAGGACCGCCACTGAGCGCCGTAGACCGGGCCCAGACCACCATCTTCGGCGGCCCATTCGTCCCAGATCGAAACGTTGTTCTCGTTCAGATAACGAATGTTCGTATCGCCGTTCAGGAACCACAGCAATTCATAGAAAATTGAACGCGTGTGCAATTGCTTGGTGGTGACCAACGGAAAACCGTCACGTAGATCAAAACGCATCTGGTATCCGAATACGCTCAGCGTTCCGGTGCCGGTCCGGTCATCCTTGCGCGCGCCTTTTTCGAGCGCGTGCCGCATCAGATCGAGATATTGATGCACCCGCTTCAGCCCCCCCCATTCAATTTAGCCCACCCATCATTTGTTCGCCGATAGGCCAACAACAAACAAATAATGCCGGCGAAAATCATCGGCAGCGTCAGCACGTGACCCATCGTCACCCAGTCAAACGCCAGGTAATCGATATGTGAATCGGGCAATCGCACAAATTCGACCATCGATCGAAACACGCCATAGCCGAGCAGAAACAAACCCGAAACCGCCATTCTCGGCCTCGGTTTCGCCGAAAATGTCCACAGAATTATAAACAGTACGAGCCCCTCGAGAAACGCCTCGTAGAGTGACGTCGGATGCAGCGGCGGCGTCAGCACCGTGCCCGGCGGAAGATCAAGCTGCCGGAAACAGAGGTCGCCAAAACGCACATCGCCGCAATGGATTTGCATGGCCCAGGGCACGTCGCCGGGTCGGCCCCAGAGTTCGCCGTTAATAAAATTGCCGATGCGGCCGGCCCCCAGGCCCACCGGAATGACCGGCGCGATGAAGTCCATCAGATCCAGGAAACTGCGGTCGATTTTTCTGCCGAACAGAAACATGGCCAGCAGCACGCCGAGTAAACCGCCATGAAACGACATGCCGCCCTGCCAGATATAAAAAAGACTCAGCGGTTCCGCGATGAACGCGCTCCAGTTATAGAACAGCACATAGCCGCACCGGCCACCGATGATGACGCCGATAGCGCCATAGAAGATCAGGTCATCAACCTGCGCCACGGTACAGACGGCGCCGGCTCTGTGAGCACGGAGCCGCATGAGCCACCAAGCCGTGGCGAAACCAACCAGGTACATGAGCCCGTACCAACGAATCGCGAGCGGTCCGACTTGTAACGCGACGGGGTCGAAACCGGAATACTGGAACATTGATAGACTATAAGTGAATTCATGAACAAACTCGCGCACGAAACCAGCCCCTACCTGCTGCAGCACGCCGACAACCCCGTGGATTGGTATCCGTGGGGCGATGAAGCGCTGGAACGCGCCAGACTCGAAGACCGGCCGATATTGCTGTCGATCGGGTACTCCGCGTGTCACTGGTGTCATGTCATGGCACATGAGTCGTTCGAAGATCCCGGCACGGCCGAACTCATGAATCGCCTGTTTATCAACATCAAGGTCGACCGCGAGGAACGGCCCGATCTCGACAAGATTTATCAGACCGCGCACCAACTCATTCACCGGCGACCGGGCGGCTGGCCGTTGACGATGTTCCTTAATCCGCACGATCAACGCCCCTACTTCGGCGGCACGTACTTCCCGAAACAGGCACACCCCGGCCTGCCCGCGTTCAGCGATTTGTTGCGCACAGCTGCTGAATATTTCCGGGATCACCAGGCCGATATCCGGACACACGGCGAGGCGATCGTCGAGGCGCTCGAGCACCTAGAACCGGGGGAACCGGTCGCGGGCGATTTTTTTTCGGACCGGCCACTGACCGCCGCGCGAGAGTCACTCGGTCAACAATTCGATGCCGAATACGGCGGCTTCGGCAGCGCCCCAAAGTTTCCGCATCCCGCTAATCTCGACCGGCTGCTGCGACACTGGCGCGCGACGTCCAACGACGAAGAACCCGACCGCCAGGCACTGTTTATCTGCGCCCTGACCCTGACGCGCATGGCTGAAGGCGGCATTTACGACCAGATCGGCGGCGGCTTCTGCCGCTACTCGGTAGACCGGGAATGGACGATTCCGCATTTCGAGAAAATGCTTTACGACAACGGACCGTTGCTCGCGCTGTATGCACAGCTCTGGCTGGTCAGTGGCGATGATTTGTATCAAAAAATCGCGGGCGAAACCGCTGACTGGGTCTCGCGCGACATGCGTTCGCCCGAGGGCGGCTTCTATTCAACGCTCGACGCCGACTCCGAAGGCGAAGAGGGCCGCTTCTATGTCTGGACGCCGGACGAGGTCCGCACCCTGCTGAGCGAGGACGAGTACGCGGTCCTCGCACCGCGATTCGGTCTCGACAAGCCGCCTAATTTCGAAGACACACACCTCACCGAAAAAACAGTCGACCGAACCTGGCATTTGCGCGTTTCCGAGTCGATCGAAGCACTCGGCAAACAGCATGCCGGTGGCGAGTCTGCCGTCTGCCGGCTACTCGACGAAGGGCGCGTCAAGTTACTCGCCACGCGCAATGCCCGAGTCTGGCCCGGCCGCGACGAAAAAATCCTGACCGGCTGGAACGGGCTCATGATCCGCGGTCTCGCGATCGCGGCGCGCGCACTCGGACGTGACGATCTCGCCGAGACCGCGGCCGCCAGCCTCGATTTCATCCGCCGCCACCTCGTACACGACGGACAATTGAATGCCTCGTATAAAGACGGCCGGGCGTGCTTCAACGCCTATCTCGACGACTACGCGTTCGTGCTCGACGCCACGATCGAGTTGCTGCAGGCACGCTGGGATTCGACTGACCTCCAATTCGCGATCTGGCTCGCCGACCAACTGCTCGAGAATTTCGAGGATAAGGAACGCGGCGGTTTCTATTTCACGGCCAATAAGCATGAACGACTGATCCACCGGTCACGGCCCATGGCCGACGACGCGCTGCCGTCGGGCAACGGCATCGCGGCCCTGGCGCTGAACCGTCTCGGCCACGTGCTCGGAAACGAGCGCTACCTGCAGGCCGCCGTGAATACGCTACGTGCCGGCTGGAATGCGCTCGACGCGTTACCGCACGGCCACACGGCGCTCGTCACCGCGCTCGAGGAAATGCTCAGCCCGATCGAGGTGATCATCATCAGGGGTGAGCCGGACCAGTTGCACGACTGGCGCGGCGCGCTGAACGCCGTATACGCACCGCACCGACTGACGTATGCGATTCCGGCCACCGAAATGAATTTACCTGACGCGTTGTCCGCGCGTACACCACGAGAAAAAACCGTGGCCTATATCTGTCGCGGTACGCATTGCAGCGCACCGATCGAATCGCTCGATAACCTGGCTGCTGAACTGGCCGGGCGCTAGTCTTTGGTCTCAAACAGCGGATTGGCCCCGGCGAGCTCTTCGTTTCCTCTTTTCATTCCTCTACCGACGTCTGATGGTCGGGGCTCTCATTATAGTGCCGGCGCAACAGGTCATCTCCGAAATCACCGCCCGGGATGCGCATGATGGTGTGAACATGATTGGGATCGGGCTCGAGTTTGGGCGAACGGAGATTCACCGCGTGATCAAACTCGATCAGGATTGCCGGCCCGTGTATCCGGTAATAAATCGCGCTGCCTGCGGCGACCGGGCCCATCCAGGCAAAGTACAACCGATCGGACCCCTCGCGAAGTATCTCGCCGATGATCCGGTCGCCGGCGACCGGATCGACGTTCCGGACGTACTCGTTGATGAGTAACCAGAGCAATTGTCGTTGCGGCGCCGACATTTGTGCCGCCGGAAGCCCGGCATACGTTGCGAGTGCCTCGGCCCGGCCCGGCCCCGTGAAGATGCCGCGGGGCAACTCGTCGGCCAGCACGGCACGGCCACGCTGCTCTTCCGTCAGGCTCGCCATGAGCGCAAACGCGATGTCTTCCTCCGGACCGAGCAGCCGCCAGCCCGCCAGCGGACCGGTTTGTACCTCGGCCGGGTCTGCGCCCATGAAGGCCGGCGTCACGGCAATGGTGTCATCGACGACCGTGAAATTAAGGCCCAGATGGTGGCCCTCGAGTTGCCACGCCCAAGGCGCGTTCGTTCCGGGCACACCGAAAACGGCCAGCCAGTAAAATTCCTTACCGATTTCGATCGGCTCCGTCGCTTCGAACACGATTTCACCGATATGTTCGCGCACGATATCATCCAGGCGCATGATGCCGGCCGACTTCTGGTAGCCCTGGCTGCTCAGTCCGCAGGCGATCAACCGGTGGGCGAGCACTCTCTGGGTATCTGACATCTCCGCAATGACGAGGCCCTGCTTGCGAGTTCTCGAACCGGTCGCGTAGGCCCATTTCTTGCGCTCGGTCTCGTCGAACGGCCGCGCGGCCCGCATGCGCTGTGCGTCATCGAGCGCGTCGAGAAACGCCTCGGCCGCAATTGCGCAGCTGTCAACGGCCGTCCCCGCAGTCACTGTTGGCGCGACGACCGGCACGAGCAGCATGAGTGCGGCAAGCATATATAGGTTCGATATACGACGTGTTCTGTTCATTTCACAGGTATCGTGTCATCCGCTTTTAATTCTAGGACAGTTTGCCTTCCGTAGCCGGTAGCCTGAAAATAACGGCCGCGACCGACCAGGAATCAAAGGACAATAACAATGAATAGAGCCGCTTCAAAACGCGTCAGTCGTCGCACGGTATTGGGCGCGCTCGGCGCCGGTGGCCTTGCCCTCGGCAGCAGTCGCTATTTGCGCGCGGCGCAGTCCACCGATGCCATCGTACTCGGTGCCGGCCTCTCTGGTCTTTACTCCGCAATGCTGCTCGAGGAACAGGGCTTTCGTGTCACGCTGCTCGAAGCCTCGGATCATGTCGGCGGCCGGGTCCAAACCCGCAATTTCGGTGGCCGCCTCCACGAACTCGGCGCCAGCGACATCGGCGTTATGTACGCTCGTGTGCTCGACATGATGAACCGGCTGGATCTCGAGCGTGTCCCCTCCCAGGTTTTCCGGATTCGTCCGTTCAGCTATTACGTCGGCGGCCAACTCGTGCGGGCGGAGGAATGGGCGTCTGCCGACACCAATCGAACGGTCGGCGACGAGCGTGGCATCGCGCCTTCGGGCCTCGAACGTTACTTCCTGGGCCGGTTCAACCCGCTCAGTGAACTCGGAGACTGGCTGCAACCCGAAAACCAGGTACTGGACGTGCCGATCGGTGCCTACCTGAGCAGCAAGGGTGTATCGGACGAAGCAATTCGACTCGTCGGACACACGTACAACGGCATCGGCATGAATCGCACCTCCGCGCTGGCCCTGTTCCGCGATGCGACCCGAACTCAGTTCGGCATCAAGGCGTACATGACGATGAAAGCGGCCGGGCAAACGGTCGCTCCGCTAAGCCAGGTCAAAGGCGGAAACCAACGCCTGCCCGATGCGATGGCCGCAAGTCTCGAATCCGAAGTTCGATTCGGCAAGGCCGCGGCGAGCATCGCGCAGAACAGCACGGGTATCGAAGTCACGTGTATCGACGGCAGCCGATATCGCGGCGCGTTTCTCGTCTGTGCCATTCCGCTGCTGTCCCTGCGCAAGGTTGAAATCACGCCGACGCTCTCGCCCAATAAATCGATGGCGGTCAGTGAAATACCCTATTACGCGGTCACGAAATTTTATCTGCGCCCGACGGCAAAATTCTGGGAGGCCGACGAATACGAGCCGACCATGTGGACCGACGGACTGCTCGAACGGGTCTTCGCCTCGACCGACGAGAATAATGAGGTGCACTCCCTGCTCGTCTGGATTACGGGCCAGGGCAGCCAACGCATCGACCAGTTCGGGCGCGAAGCGGCCACACGCATGGTGCTCGACGAAATGGCACGCATTCGCCCGGCCTCGAAAGGCAAGCTCGAGGTGATGGGCTATCACTCGTGGGGCCGAACGCCATTCATCGGCGGCTGCGGGCACAGTTATACGGCCGGCCAAGTCAGCCGATTTGCGCAGGACCTGCCGGAGCCGGAAGGCCGCATCCATTTCGCCGGGGAACATACGCGACGCGGGGAATTCGGCATGGAATCGGCGATGGCATCCGCGGAACGTGTGATCGGGGAAATTGTCTCGGTCGCCTGATCCATGGGTAGCCTAACTCACCTAAAATTTGCATAGGGTTTTTTTCAGGAGTTTGTAGAACGATGTGGATAAGGAAAAACCGTAAAGATCGCCTGGCCGGCAGGAATCTTCCGCTGCCGACGCAAGTCGTGTCGAATGAAGAATATCTGCCGATGCCGCAGACCGAGGATCAGAAGCAGGTCGAAAACCTGATTCTCTCGATGGCGGATGAGTATGCGCGCAAGCTCGGCATCTCACGGCGCAACTTCCTGCAGACATCGGGCGGCATGGCGACTGCGTTCCTGGCCATGAACCAGGTCTTCGGCGCATCATTCAAGGTCAGCGAGGCCGAGGTGACCGAACCCGAAGCTTACGACGAACTCTGGCCCAAGAATCAATTCATCTTCGACGTCCAGACACATCACGTGAAGGACAGCATCCAGGGACCGGCGTTTTTCCGCAAGATGACCGGCAAGCTCGGCCTGAATCCCGAGCTCGACGGCGTGACGCCCGGGCCCGGCACGCTGCATCTCGGCAATTACACCAAGGAGATATTTTTCGACAGCGATACGGTCATGGCCATGATCACGGGCGCCGTGATCGGCGAGAAAAAGCACCACGCGCTACCGGTTGAGGACATGGTACATACGCGCAATACAATCAACGAGGCGGCGGGCTCCCAGCGAATGCTGAGTCACGGGCTCGGCGATCCAACGTTGCCCAACGCGCTCGAGGACGCGACATGGCAGGTCGAAGAACTCGACATCGACGGATTCAAGTTCTATCCCGGTAATCCGACCGGACCGTGGCGCATGAATGACGAGAAGATCGCCTATCCGTATTTCGAGAAGTGCCAGGAACTCGGCATCAAAAATCTGAGTTTTCACAAGGGTCTGCCGCTACCGGGCCGCAGCCCCAAAGGCAAACCGAAATATTATTACTGGATGCCCGACGACATTCCGCAGGCAGCCCGGGATTTTCCCGACCTGAACTTCATTATTTACCACTCGGGCATGCAGAACATGATTGCGACGCTGCCGCCCGGGCAAACCGGCATCGGCGACGACGGCTATATCCCGTGGACCACCGATCTCGTCAACGCCCGCCGGGAAGACCCGTCGTTGACGAATATCTATATGGAACTCGGCGCTGTGTTCGCCTTCTCGGTTATCACACACCCGGAAATCACGGGCCATCTGCTCGGGCAGATCATCGACGGCTACGGTGCGGATCATGTGCTCTGGGGCACCGACTGCATCTGGTGGGGATCGCCGCAGTGGCTCATCGAGGCTTTCCGGCGCTTTCAGATTTCGGATGGGCAGCAGGAAAAATTCGGGTACGCGCCGATCAGTGACAAGGATAAAGAGATCATCTTGGGCCTGAACTCGGCTGCGCTCTATGACATCGATGTCGAAGCCGCGCGCCATGCGATCCCCCGCGACGACCTGACAAAAATGAAGATGGCCTACCGCGAAGCGGGCGCGGAGCCGAGCAACACCGCTTATGGCTGGGTCAGGGCTTGAGGAAAAAATCGATGTTTGTAATCAACTTTTTTAATCGACTTGAGTTTAATCGCCTCGGTTTTTTTCGTCTCGGCATCGCGTTGCTGTGGCTCGCGGCAATGACCGCATTTGCCGATGAAGGTGATCGGGTCGTGGCGCTCGAATCCAACGACTGTGTGCCGACCGGCGATTTGCGCGGCGACGGCGAAGCCGCGGCCGACTTGCACATCGAAAATTGTGCCGAGTGCCACGGCTACGATGGCAAGGCCGAGGTGATTGTCATGCACATGGACGAGCCGCCGCACGACCAGACCGACGTGGAATACATGACGGCGCTGCCGGACGCGTTCCTGTACCTCGCAATCTGCCGGGGTGGCGAAGCCGTCGGTCGGTCCCTCGTGATGCCCGGCTGGGGCGACTTCTTTACGGACCAGGAAATCCGGGACCTGGTCGCGTTGATCAGAACGTTTTCCGGAACCTGAAGGGTGCGAATTCATGGAGAATAAATGGGGTCAGACCCCATTTCTTGAGATTAAATGGGGTCTGACCCCATTTATTCTTCTTCTCCTCGTTTTTTCAGCCACGCAAGCCCAAGACTGGACCTACTACGGCTTCGATCAGGGCGGTTCGAGATTCTCGCCGCTCACACAGATCAGCCGGGAGAACGTGAGGCGGCTGGAACTCGCCTGGTCGCACCGCCATGGCGATCTCGAGCGGCACCCGGACCGCAAGCCGTTCGCGGGGTATCACGTCACACCGATCCTGCTGCCCGAGGCGGCCGGGCGATCGCTCGTGCTGTGTACGCCGTTCAGCCGCATCATCGCCCTCGACCCGGCAACCGGCGAGGAGCGCTGGCACCATGACCCCGAAATCGAATTCACGGAAATCCCGACGCGGCTGAAGTGTCTCGGCGTGGCTTACTGGCGGGATCCGAATGCGAAAGATGCTGACTCCTGCAGTCATCGCATCATTTCCGGGACCCACGACCGCAGGATCATCGCCGTCGATGCACGGACCGGGCAACGCTGCACCGGATTCGGCATTGGGGGCGAGGTTGACGTCAATCCGATTATCGCCGCAACCATTCCTGCACATGATGACCCGGCCGGTACGACCTTTTCCGCGCCCCCGGTGGTCGTCAACGGCGTCATCGTGATCGGCAATATCAATAACATGAAAAACCAGTACGTGAGCGCACCGAGCGGCGCGATCCGCGGTTTCGACGCCCGCACGGGCGAGCATCTCTGGTCTTTCGATCCCGTGCCACGCAACGCCGGTGATCCGGAAGCGAAGAACTGGAATAAACAGAGCCTTGAGATCACGGGCGGCGCCAATGCCTGGAGCCTGCTGACCGTCGACGAGGAACGCGACCTCGTTTTCATTCCGACGTCGAGCGCGGCGCCGAATTTTTTCGGCGGCACGCGACCGGGCGATAACCGCTACGCGAATTCTGTCGTCGCGGTCAAGGGTTCCACGGGTCGGGTCGCCTGGCATTTTCAGACCGTCCATCACGATGTCTGGGACTGGGACCTGGCGTCGGCACCAATCCTGGTCGATATCACGCGCGATGGTCGGAAGATTCCGGCTGTCGTCGTGTTAACGAAGCAAGCCTACGTTTTTGTCCTGCACCGGGACACCGGTGCACCGTTGTTTCCGGTAGAAGAGCGCCCGGTCCCGACCGACGGCGTACTCGGCGAACAGTTGTCACCGACCCAACCGTTTCCCGTCAAGCCGCCGCCGCTCATGAAAATTGGTATCACGCCGGATGATGCCTGGGGACTGACGTTCTGGGATCGCGAGAAATGCCGGCAGGAAATCGAAAACGCACGCCACGGCGAAATCTTCACGCCGCCGAGCACCAAAGGCTGGATCATGTCGCCGAGTACAGCGGGCGGATCAAACTGGGGCGGCGGCGCGTTCGATCCGGCACGTAACCTTATCGTCACCAACGTCTCCAGGGTCGCACTCTGGTTGCGCCTTTTGCCAAAGTCCGATGTCGATCCCGCGAGCGCATTTGACCCGGCCGCCGGCGCGCCGATGGGTCCGCCCGCGATCATCCAGGGGACCGACTATGCGATCGAGCAGCGCGTGTTTCTGAGCCCGATTTTCAATCCGTGCACGCCGCCGCCATGGTCGACGCTCGTCGCCGTGGATGTCTCGGCCGGCGAAATCGCGTGGGACGTGCCGCTCGGCACAATCGAACACATGTCGCCCGTGCCGATTCCGCTCAAATGGGGATCACCGAACGCGGGTGGGCCGATCATCACGGCCGGTGGCCTCGTGTTTATCGGCGCGACCGCCGATCACCGTCTGCGCGCCTTCGATATCGATACGGGTGAAGAACTCTGGAGCGTGGAAACGCCGAGCGCATCACACGCGACACCGATGACCTATGCAGTAGACGGACGGCAGTTCGTCGTGATCGCCTCGGGCAGCCACATGTTCATTAATGCGCGGGATATCGACGACTGGCTGGTCGCTTATGCCTTACCCGATTAGGAAAATGGGGTCAGACCCCGTTTTTCCGATATATCGGACAGATATTGACGGACAAGCGCATTTTGAAGTTAATATAGCAACCTTGCCTCCAACGGCGCCGATCGCCGGGCGAACGATTGGCCCGGCTGTTGCGAAATAAATATAACGGCTTTTGCCGACGTTGGAATTCTCTTTATTGGTAACGCTCTAGCACAGGGGTTTGATTGAAATGAAAAGATTAGTCTGTTTCCAGATTTTATTGGCGGCCATCGCTCTGGCCGGATCCGGCGCGGTATTTGGCGGCGCCCACACCGGTGGCGGTGGTGCTGCGTCCTCGGGTGACGGCCACTGCGACTTTGTCCAGGAAAACATGTTTGCGGGTCCGTTCAAGGTTTGCCAGATGCCGACGGATACTGCGGCTTGCGAGGAATTCGGCAACACCGACGATAATACTGACGCCGTACAGAGCGACGGCCCCTGCGGATCCGAAGGTTCAGTCGGCACCTGCGACCTCGGCGATTCCCAACTCGTTTATTACGAAGGCGACCCGGGCGGTCTGGAAATCGGATGTGGTTTCCAGGGCGGTGAATGGATCTCCGTAGAGTAACCGTAACAAACGTTGTCATGCCGAAGAGGCAGGCCCAAGGAACAGGCCTTGGGGTCTGCCTCTTTTTTTATGCCGGTGATTTTCGCCTATAGAATTCCACGCACGATCGTGTTCGGCAGAAAGGCATTATCCCAGTGCGGCTTCAATGGCTGCATACCGCTGTACGGACCCAGTCGCACGACGACGAGTTCGTTCTCACGATCCACGTAGACGCGTTGCCCGCCATATCCTGACAGATTAAACATGCCCATGGACAGGAACGGCTCCGTCATGTTGCGCTCGACACTTTCCTTGCCCTGGCCTTCCGCCATCAGGCCTTTGACGAGCCAGGTCAGGTAGCCATACCCCGCATAGTGCGGCGACGGCTCGATCATGCGTTCGATCCATTGCTCCGGCACGACTTGGCGCCCGTCGATACGACCCCCGTTGAGCATCATCACACCGATCTTCGCCCAGTCGGCCGGTGAGCCCAATAAACAGCAGGCCGTCATGACGAGACCGTCTTCGTGATCGAGCCAGAACTCGGCGTGCTGGCCACCGAGTGGGTTCCAAAACCTCTCCTGCAGATATTCCGCATAGGGCCTGCCCACCGCGCGTTCCACGACCATGCCCGCGAGTTGCGCATTGATATCGTTATAGTCGAACTTCGAGCCCGGCTCCCATTCGAGCGCCGTACCGAGTACGACGGGCGCACGATCGCGGCTGTACAGGAACCGGAAGGCCGTGTCTGTCGCAAACGGGTTCAGGCTGAAACGGTACTGGGCCAGGCCGCTCGACATGAATAACAGGTTTTCGATCGTGATGTCGCCGCGCGGATCGTCGCGCCATTCATCGAGGTAATTTCCGATCCGATCGTCGACCGACCCGACAAAACCGTCCTCGATGGCCAGACCCATCATGATCGCCGTCACGGTCTTGATCATCGACTGTGACTGAGTCAGGCGATCTCGATCCCAACCCGGGCCATACCACTCCGTCTGCACGACACCGCGATGCACAACGACGAGCCCGAATGAATCGAATTCGGCCGCGAACTCCTCCACGGCCCGCAGTGCCTCCGGAGAGACCGTGAGTGTCGTCTCATCGGCGACCGGCAGTTCGAATATGGCGTCGCTTTCGACGCTAACGGTCGGCGAGAAATTCATGTGCGCGGGGTCGGAATGGGTCATGACATCCCACCATCGGTGCCAGAAGATCGGATCCTGCCAGTAATGTATGTTCAGATAGACGAAACCACCGATCAGCAGCAGGCCGAGTATTTGTCCGAGTCTTTTCAATGTATCTTGATACCGACGCGAGGTGCTACGTGCTGACCTGATCAGCTGAATACGGCCTTGAGGATATAGAAAAACACGATCGACAGCGCCGCGCCGGCCGGAATCGTGATCGCCCAGGACAGAAATATCCGGCTCACGACGCTCAAATCAATAGCCGAAATGCCACGCGCCATGCCGACGCCGAGTACGGCGCCGACGAGCGTGTGGGTCGTCGAAATAGGAATACCGATTCCCGACGCCACGACTATTGTCGATGCCGCCGCGAGTTCCGCCGCGAAGCCACGGCTCGGCGTCAGGTGAGTGATTTTCTTGCCCACCGTCGCGATCACGTGACGGCCGTAGGTTGCGAGACCGACGACGATGCCCAGGCCACCGAGCAACAACACCCAGATCGGCACCGGCGCGCTATGGCCGACGATGCCGTCCCTTACCACGCTGATAACCGCCGCGACCGGACCGATCGCGTTGGCCACGTCATTCGAACCGTGGGCAAATGCCATACCGCATGCCGTGACGACCATGAGCACGGCAAAAACCCGTTCGACCGTGAAATAGTGAAAGCGCTTTTCAGCTTTGCGGTTCGGTTGAATGCGCATGATGAAATATTTTCCCGCGAGTGCAACGACGAAGCCGCAGGCGAGCGAAATCAGGTAGCACTCGGTGGTCGTCAGATTCAAGCCAACATATTTGAGTCCCTTGAACATCGTCACCAGGCTCAACATGACCACCGTGACGAAGATATAGAACGGCACGTAACGCTGGGCGCGCTCGAGTGGGTCGGGCCGGGACAGGATCAGCCACTGCACCGAATTGAAGATCAGGAAAGCCAATACGCCGGCGATCAGCGGCGACGCAACCCAGCTCGCAACAATGCTCGTGACCTTGCCCCAATTCACGGAGTCGACGCCGATGCCGACGACCGCGAACCCGATGATCGCACCGATGATCGAGTGCGTCGTCGATACCGGCCAGCCCTGACTGGACGCGATCAGCAGCCACACACCTGCCGCAAGCAAGGATGCGAGCATGCCGAATACCAGCAGTTCCGGGCTATCGGTCAGCAGCGACTGGTCGACGATGCTTTTGCGGATCGTCGAGGTCACCTCGCTGCCCGCCAGAACTGCACCCGCAAACTCGAAGATCGCGGCGATGAGTATGGCTTGTTTCACGGTAATCGCGCGCGAGCCGACCGAGGTCGCCATCGCGTTCGCGACATCATTGGCACCAATGCCCCAGGCCATGAACAGGCCGAACGCAGCCGCGAGCACGAGGTAGATTAACGCGTTATCCACGAAAGTGAGCTCAGTGTGAAAGCAACAGTTCGAGCCGCCGGCCGATTCGTTCGGCCATATCACCGACCTCGCCAGTCAGTTCGATCACCCGGTATAAAAAGACGACGTCGACCGGCGGCAGATCTTTTTCGATCGTAAACAGCCGGGCACGAATCTGCGCCTGCATCGCATCCGTATCGTTCTCGATCTGGTCGAGTTCTTCCACGAGCGCCGCGACGAAATCGGCCTCGGCGCCGCGGAATCCGGTTTCATACAATTCGTCCAGTTCGCGAATACTCTTGCGCGCTTTTTTAGCCGCGTCGACATTGCGGGAGACATAGGCCACAAAATCCTTCCGGATGCTCTCGGGTATCTCCATTCTCCTGCCATAAACGAGGCCCGACACATCCCGGGCCTTATTCGCGATCTGATCCTGGGCCCAGAGCAAATTCAGCAAATCCTCCCGGGGAACCGGCATGAACAGGCTTTTCGGCAATTGGGCGCGGATCTGTTTCTTGATCTCGTCGGCTTCCTGTTCGAGCGTGACGATTTTCCGGCGTGATTCACCGGCTGCGTCCCAGTCGCCTTCGATCACCTTCTCGAACAGCGTGATGAGTTCGTTGGCAGCCTTGAAGCAGGTGCCCATGTGATCCTGCAAAGGTGCGACGGGCGATGCACCGAATATCTTGGCTATGTAGTTAGTCACTATGCATCCTTCGATTGCTTGCCCGGATCGGCCGGGCCAAGTTGCGGGCAAATTGTCATCGCACCGGCATGGACCGTCAAGAGGTAAGCGAATCCGGCCAAGAAAAAGGCGGCCCGAGGGCCGCCCTGAGGGAAGAGCGCAGTCGCCGCCTCAACCTACGGCCGCCTGATGGCGATCAATTTCGCTCTTTATCCGCGGAATCCCTCCTCGATTAATACGGACTGGGATTAATTCGCGCTGGCCCGGTTGTACTGCTCGATCTCCACACGCACCGTCTCGCCGATCCATTCGATGAAGCTGTCGTGCTGGACGAGGCCCTTGGCGTTGAACTTGTAGTCCAGGCCCTTCAGGTCTTTGCGCAATTTCGACTGGATCGTATAGGCGCCCATAAGACTCGTCACGACGATGACGTCTTTACCGTCGGCCCGGGCCGATGTCACCTTGTCCCGTAGTTTTTGGACGTTGGCTTTACGGATCTCGGCCGGCGCATCATCCTGCAGCGTCGCGGTGTAAACGGCTGAGAATCCGCCGTCCTCCTTGACGATCTTCGCAAGGTTGTCCATGAGTGCGAGCTGCGCACGGTTGTCGTCGTCCTGACTCGGCCCATGCGCCGTGATGATGACGACTTCCCGGGCCGGATCCGAGCTGAACTCCATCGCATAATCGAGCAGGATCTCCGCGACGAAGGGATCGTCGCCGAGCGGCGCGGCGAATACGATGCGCGCATCCGTCTGGATCCGCGGCACCGATGCATAAGACGGCTCGTCCTCGAGACCAAAAATATAGCGCCACTGGCGAATCATCGTGTTGTATTTGGTCGACACAATCGGCACGACGACGATGTTCTCGGCGCCGGTGGCGACGAGATCATCGAGGCCAAGCTGGATATGCTGCGACATGACCATACTCATGCCCAGTGCCATGGCCATCGGGAAAATGTCCGCATAGGGCTGCAGGCGATTCTTGAACACGGTGTCGCCCCGCTCGCGGAAGCCATGCAGCAGGATCAAAACGCCCGTTTTGCCGCTGACATCGGCGTCACTGATAAACCACTCGTAGTTAGGCCCCATCTGCACCATGCTCAGGGCCACTTCCTCGGCCGTGATGTTTTCCCAGCCGAGGACCCTGGCGCGCAATTCCTCGAGCGTTTCGGCCGAGATGTCGTGCTTCATGTCGTGCAGGCGGCGACCCTTGGCATCGCGCTCGGTGCTGTGCCCGGCCATGTCATGGCCCGACATATCGTGCCCGGACCCAGCGTTGCCGGACATGTTGTGGCCCGCATGTTCGTCATCCGCCGCCTGTGCGACATGCAGCATGACCTGACCCATCGTCAATAGCCCGCCGACGAACAGAAGAGCTGCGCCCCGAACAAAATTGTCTCTATTTTTTCTACCGTTCATTTACCGTACTCCGTAGATTGATTCCGTCAGTGATAGACCATTAGTGATATACGACCGTCTCCGCTTCAGGATCCAGGCCGTCAGGCGCATTGACCTGCACGGCCGCATAAAGCTCCTTTTCTACCGACCGGCTTTCATCGGTGACGTCCGCGATCTCGACCCAGTCCTCTTCCGTGAACAATTGATCCGTGTATTCGTGGAACGGGTTCTTGCGCGGCGCCATGAGCGAAGTGAACGCATCCACAAAGTCGGCTGCCGTTGTTTCGAATACGCCGAGTGCATCCGCGCCATTGATCGTCAGTTCTTCCGTGGCCCGCTGCAACTGCTCGACCAATTCGCGACTCTTGCCCTGGCGCTCATTCAGGGCGTCGAGGCGTGCGTGGGCTTCTTTGTCGTCGGCCGGAATGCGTTCCTTGAGCAGATCGTGGATGACCTGATCCTGGTAGTGAAGGCGGTCCATTGAAAATATGATGTACGCGGCACAAGCCAGGAAAAAACCCGTGAGTTCGGGGTCGTCCCGGTCCGCGCGCGCCAGCCCGGCCTCAAAGGCCGAGCGTACCTGGATCTGGCGCCGCCGCTCGTAGCCGATGGCGGCTCTTGCTTCAGACATGATTCCGTCTAATTATCGAACATCAGCGTTCGATTTTAGATCTTCAGCTCAGTCCGATGCAACTGCCTGTCGACGCCTGTCCATTTCGCTGCGAAAGAACCGCCAGGCCTCTTCCGCGGCCGAGAAATCCTGATTCACGCGGCCGAAAATGCGCGGAAAACGGGCCGTGGGATGCGGAATCGTGTGACCCCCGCCATACACGGTGATGAGACTCACGTCAGGACCGCCCGCGCCGGACCAGGCCATCAACATCGCGACCGATTCATCCTCCGGAACCGTATCCGGAAGGCGAAGTTGCATCGGTTCATGCGTGTGGCCAGCGAGCGCGGCCCAATATCGCGCCGAGTCCAGCGAAGATTCGACCTGCCCGCGGCTTCCGAATCGGCCGAACAGCGCAACCTCACCGCCGTCATAGGGATTGATCGGGTCGTCCGTGCCATTGACGATCAGCATTGCGACCGCCTCGCCCGCCGGTGCACAATCCATGTTCCCTTTCGCCGGCATGCCGGCCGCGATCGCGGCCGCGGCCGTGACGCCACCCGATGCTTCCAGGGCGAGCCGGTAACTCATATGCCCGCCGTTCGACAAGCCGAACGCGAGCACGCTATCCGCGTCGACAGCGTATTCAGTCTCGAGGTAAGCCAGCAGCATCCGTAAAAAATGGATATCGTCGATATCGAGCTGATTCGCCGCATACGGGCCCGCCGACCGGCAATCGTTCCAGTGCCGTTCATAGCCGTCGGGATACGCGACGATGAATCCGTGTTCATCCGCGAGCCGGTCGAACACATACGCCGTCGCGCGGCGCATACGCATACCATCGCCCTGGGACGGATGCAGCGCGAGGATAACCGGCGCATTGTGCGGCAGCTCCGCCGGCACATAAAAATCAAAGCTGCGGTCGACGCCGTCGATCTCCAATTGATGGCTTTCGAGCGTGCCGCTGAGCGGCGGCGGTTCGATATCGGGAACGACGAACAGGTACCGGCTGACGCCCCCGACGATCAAAAAGAGAGCTACGAATAGCAGCAGCAACTTCTTCGACAGGCGCATTCGGGTGTCGCCTCAGTCCATCCAACCCTGCAGATAGTCGTCCCACTTCTCGTCGACGCGCTCGAATACGCCGGGCGCACCCTCTTTGAGCAAGTCCCGGTTCAGCCGCGGCCAGTTCTTCGGACCGCCCTCGGACTCGAGTTGCCGGGTCGCATCGATGACGATCTTGCTCGACAGGCCCCATTTCGGCCGACTCGGGTCCGGCATGAACATCTGCGACTGCGGGAAAATGATACTCGCGGTTGGCTGCCAGCGCGCGCCGAGCGCGTGCAGGATCTCGCTCGGATTCAGGATATTGATGTCCTTGTCGACGACGATGACGACTTTGTTCAGCCCCGGGTTCGCGGCGAGATACTGGCCCGCCGAAATGCCCTCGCCCGGAAACCGCTTGTCGATACTGATTACCGTGACGCCGTTCGCGCCGCGTGGACTATAAAACCCGGTCAGGCTCGGGATCAGTTTCTTGTACCGGAAAAAATTCGAAGCCGTCTGCGGCGACTTCGGCATGTCGCAGGTCAGCCCCGTAAACGAGTTCAGTACCCACGGCTGCTTGCGGTGCGTGATCGCCTTGATGTTCACGAAATAATTGTCGGGCTTGAGCGGCCCGAGATACCCGTACATCTCGCCGTACGGGCCTTCGTCCTCGAACTCGTCGAGCGGGATCTCGCCCTCAACGATAAATTCGGCGTGCGCCGGCACCAGGATGTCGGACGTCTCGCACTTCACGACCTCGAGCGGCTTGCCGCGCAGGCCGCCGACGAATTCGAGTTCGTCCTCGAGATAATCCGCCATCTTCGTACTGCTGACGCAGAACGTCAGCGGATCAGGCGCAACCGCGATCGCGACTTTCGCCACCTTGTCACCGCGCTGGCGCATTTCATGGAGGATGCGCGCGCCGTGCTGGCCCGGTTCGGGATTCATGCCGAGTTTGCGCGGGCCCTTGACCTGGCAACGGTAGGTGCCGACGTTGCTGCCGATCTCGGGATCCTGAATGAACACCGATCCCATGTTGATATACCGCCCCGCGTCGGCGGGATTGTTCCTGACCCACGCGAACTGTTCGATATCGACGGCGTCGCCGGTCAGCCGGACTTCCTTGCAGGGCGCATCCTGCGCCGCAATTTCCCGCGGCGCGATGCGTTGCCACGCACCCGCACCGTCGAGATGCGTGCCAAGCTTGTCGATGACGGCCTTATACATGGCCTGGTAGTCGTCGGTGATTTCCTCGACACCGAACAGCAGGGCCTCGTCGGGCCAGCGTCCATACAGGTTCGCGAGGACCGGTCCCTCGATCCAGCGGCCGTCGATTTTCATGCGCTCGACCAGGAAAGGCGGCGCATTCTCGATACCGAACCGATCGATCAACCGGTAGGCAAAACCGGTCACTTCGTATTCGTCCTGATCCATGGATTCGATGCGTAACAGGCGTCCCCGCGCGTCCAGCGCGTTGACGTAATCCCGCACGGAATCGAACGGCTCGTCGTTCACTACTGGACTCATGACTGGACCTCCACGGATATCGCCGGCCGGTGTTTTTGTTTACTCTACCACTATGGTCTCTGGCAGGGGACGACCTTATGAAAGAGATTTTACCCGGCATCTTTCACTGGACCCGGGCTCATCCGAAAATCAAGATCGAGGTCAGCTCGTATTTTCTGAAGCCCGAGCGCGTGCTCATCGACCCGCTGATCCCGGCAGAGGGACTTGAGTGGTTCGCTGACACGCCACCCGAGAACATCTATCTATCGATCCGGCATCACTACCGGCAATGCGCCGAGTTCGCGGCAGAATACGGCTGCACGGTCTGGTGCGTCGAGCAGGGCCTGCACGAGTTCACCCACGGCGAAGAAGTCAGCGCGTTTCAGTTCGGTGATCTGCTTCCCGGCAATGTGCGGGCGATAGAGATCGGCGCCATTTGCGCGGATGAGGGCGCGCTTTATATCGACCGCGAAAGCGGCTGCGTCGTGCTCGCCGACGGCTGCGTGAGCATGGATGACGGCCCGTTGCAATTCGTGCCGGATTCACTGCTCGGTGACGACCCGGAAACCGTTAAATCCGGGTTAAGAACAGCGTACCAGCGCCTCATAGAAAACTTCGAGTTCGAGCATGTCCTGTTGTCGCATGGCATGCCGATTATTGAGAACGGCAAGACACAGCTCAGCGCGTTTGTTGGCGTATAGTGGGCTCAAGGCTGGAATGAAGCGGATATGGGAACAGTAACGACTATCATCAGGGCGCAGTTCGCCGTCGGTGACCTGGTTCATCACCGGCTTTTCGACTATCGCGGTGTAATCGTCGATGTCGATCCGGGATTTCAATCGACGAGCGAGTGGTACGAAACGGTCGCAAGATCGCGACCCCCGAAAGATAAGCCCTGGTACCATGTTTTGGTTCATGAGGCAGTGCACTCTACGTACGTGGCCGAAAGAAACCTGGAGGCCGATGAATGCGCGGACGCCATCAGGCATCCGATGCTTGAAGACTACTTCTCTCGATTCGAAAACGGGCGGTATATCAGCGATGATCGGGCCAATTAGCCCGATGGACGGAAAAGTGTCCAATCTCGCCCGGAGCGATTCGACATGACGAAGCGAAAGGTCATACGTAGGGCAATATTGGAGCTCATCCCCGGTATTTTCCTCGTGGGATTTATCGCGTCATGCGCAACTACGCCTCCGGTTATGGACAAGTCGAGGCTTGAGAAAAACGTGTGGTTTGCGGTCAACCTCGCGGGCCATGCTGTGAAGGAAGAGAGTGACCTGACGCTGCGCTTTTCAGGTACGGAAGTTGTGAATGGCGACACCCTGTGTAGCGAGTTCTTCGTCCCGGTCAGAATCACCGAGAATGTAATCGCGTTCGGCGCGTTTTCGGTGACAGAACGAACATGCGAATCGCCGGTGGAAAACATCGACAACGTTTATTTCGCAACCTTGAAAAAGGTGCGGACCTGGGAAATCGACGTCGACACATTGCGGCTCAAGAACGGTGACGGCGCGACACTGATCGAGTTTCATGGCCGGGATTGGCCGCCGATCAGGGTCTACTCGGCTGGGGATCCATAAATGGGGTTTGACCCCATTCTTTTATACCGGGTCGGGGATTTTTACGAAGAAGAAGTAAACACCGACGAGCACGGACAGCGCCGCGCCGACGAGCATCGGCAGATCGGGCGCGATGTTGTAGACCAGGCCGCCGAGCGCAGGGCCGAAGACCATGCCGAACGCCGGCGCCGATGAGAGCAGACCCGCGACTGCGCCTTGCTCAGCCGGCGTGACGGCCAGGCTCGCGGCCGCGTTCAGGCCCGGCGCAGCCATCGCAAATGACATCCCCATGCCGCCGTAGGACAAGTAGAGCAACAGCAGACTATCCGCGTACGCCAGCATGATCAGGATGCTCGCAAAGATAATGTACGCGATGCGCAACAAAACTTTGGGGCTGATCTTCCAGACTTGCATGACGACGATCTGCACGACGAGCATCACGAACGCCATTGAGAGCAATGCGATACTCGCGACCCGAATGACGTTCTCGGTGCCCGTCACGCCAAAACGGTCCTCGATATAAAACGCTGTGATGACCTGCACAGCCGTGAAGACCATGAAGATCACGAACCAGCCCAGCAAATACGGGAATATGCGGCCGTCGAATATCCGGAGCTTGATGGTGCCGTCCGCGGCGGCGTGCCTGGCAGGCTCGGTCAGGCGCGCGCCGGCGACCAGCGCGGCGATGAATGCCAGACCGGACGCCACGTACATCGGCACGACCGCACCGATACTCGCGAGCACGCCGCCGAACGCCGGGCCGATGATCGTGCCGATGCCGCCCGACGCCGCGATCAGCGCCATGCCGGCGGCGCGCGATTGCTCGTCCGTCGTATCGGCGATGTAGGCGGTCGCGGCCGGTGAAATAGCCGACGCGACCGAGCCATAAACGAGGCGCGCGCCGAGCAACAACATGAACAGCGGCAGCGGCGCGAGCCAGCCCCAGAGCCCGATCTGAATGCAAAACGCCAGCAACGCGTAGCCGATGCCGTAACCGACGAGCCCGGTGATAAAAATCTTCTTGCGCCCGGCCGATTGGCTCGCGCGCCCCCACATCGGCGAAAAAATGACGAGCGCAACGTTGGACGCGGAGATCAGCACGCCGAATTGCCATTCCGCGAGCCCGAGGTCACGCGCGAGCGGCCCGAAGATGACATACAAAAGCGACTGGCCCATCCCGTAGGTGACGAGCCCGAACAGCAATATCGCTTTATCGCGTGACATGGAAATCCTTGCGGCCCCTTGACGTAAAGGGCGCGAGGATATCAGAAACGCCCGGGACTTATGCCGGCGCGCTTACGCCCGATGCGCTCGAACGACGGGTATAGGGTATGACCTCGAGCAATTGCTCCGCCTCGTGCGACGTCTTGAGACCACGCCAAAAATCCGCGGTCAGAAGATCAGCATGAAAATCGAGAAACTCGTCGCGCAAATCCGGCTGCAAACCGAGAAAATTGGCGAACTGCTCCGGAAAAACGTCGTTGTTGCCGACATAGAACCACGGCTCGGCCCGGAGTTCGTCCTCCTCGAAGCGCGCCGCCGGCAAATCGCGAAATGCGCAGTCGGTAACGAGGCACAGTTCGTCATAATCGTAAAAGATAATCCGGCCGCTGCGGCTCACGCCAAAATTCTTGAGCAGCAGATCGCCGGGAAAGATGTTGGATCGCGCGAGGTCCTTGATCGCTTGACCGTAATCGACGACGGCCTGCTTCGCGGCCCAGGTATCGACCTCGTCCAGATACAGGTTCAACGGCCTGAGCCGCCGCTCGATATAGCAATGTTCGACGATGACATCATCGCCCTCGAGCCGGCAAGTCTGCCCCGCCTCGCTCAGTAGTTCGTCGAGCAGTTCCGCCGAGAACCGCGATCTCGGGAACCGCAGGCGCCGGAATTCCTGCGCGTCGACGAGTCGGCCCACGCGATCGTGCTTGAAAACGAACTGGTACCGGTTCATAACGTCGGCCCTCGAAGTCGTTTTCGGATACTCGAATTTGTCCCGGATGATTTTGAAGACGAGATCGCAGGAGGGCAGCGTAAAGACGATCATGACCATGCCGCGCTGACCGTCCGCGTGCACGAATTCATCGTGCGACGCTTGCAGGTGTTTATACAGGCGCCGGTAGCGCTCGGTCTTGCCCTGCTTCGCGCGGCCGAGAACCGAATACAGTTCGTCGATCGGTTTGTCCGGCATGAACGAGCGCAGAAAATTGACAGCGGCGCCAACGGCCAGCAAATCGACGTGGAAGTAGGAACGCGAATAACCGAACAGACTGCGGACTTCCTTCGTTGCCGTAATCGCGGCATCGACGCAGAGACCGTTACCGGTATTCTCGATCGCAAGCACGAGCGGTGCGATCCAGGCGTGACCCTTGATGCGGCCGACGAGAAATGCCCGCGTGGCGCGGTAAAAGACCGGCACGAACATCTCGAGTGCCTCGATCCGGTTCTCGACGCGATGGGCCTGATGATGGATTGTCGCGTACGCCTCGAGCTCGGCCGCAACCTGCCGGGCGACCTCGGCCAGGTCCGCGAATGCGTTCGCCGACGGAAACTGCTCGAGCACTTCTTTAACCGCCGACTCGAGGCTGCCGTCGACGACATAGCTGCGGATCGGCGGCTCGCCCACGCTCAGCGCCGGCTCGAGATCCGGCGCGAGGAACTCGACCTCCGGGTTGACACCGACCGTATTGAACACCTTGCGCGTCAGGGAATTGAAGAAGGTCTGATAAAACGCCTTGTCGACGCGGCCTTCAATCTGGATCGAAAACTCCGCACGGATATGACGCCAGACTGTCTGGTCCGCAATATCAGCGCCGAGCTGACCGACGAGGCCGGCCACGCATCCGGCAACCCGGTGATCGTAGAGCTCGATGCGCTCGACCGCATCTCTCTGTCCGAGTTTCCACTCACGCTCGTCGAACCGTCGGCGTGCACGCCGTGTGATGCGCCCGAAATCGTCGTTATAGTCCTCGAACGACTCGACGATACGGGCAGCCGTGTCGGCAGCCAGTTTGTCACTCCGCTGGTCTAATTGAGCTTTCACGCGAGTGGCCCTGGTTGATAACCCGGCTAACCAGTTGCGGCAGCCGATGATTCCTCAGTCGATCGGTCGCCGTCATGGTCAGAAAACTGTTCGCTCTCCGTGCTGCCGTGCATGGCTGTCGTGGACGTCGTGCCACCCGAAATAATCGTCTGCACGGCATCGAAATAGCCGGTCCCGACGAAGGCCTGGTGTTTCGCGGCACGAAAGCCGTGTTCCTCGTTCGCGAATTCCCGCTGCTGCAGCGAAGAATAGGCATACATGCCGTCACTTCTGTAAGCGCGCGAAAGTTCAAACATGCCCAGGTTCAGCGAATGCCATCCCGCCAGCGTGATGAACTGATACTTGTAGCCCATCTCCGCTAGGTTTTCTCTGAACGCTCGCAGATCGGACTCGCTCAGATTCGCCTGCCAGTTGAATGAGGGCGAGCAGTTATAGGCCAGCAGCTTGTCCGGAAATTTCGCGTGTATGGATTCGGCAAACTTTTTCGCCTCATCGAGATCGGGCTTGGCCGTCTCGCACCAGAGCAGGTCCGCGTATGGCGCGTATGACAAGCCGCGGTCGATCGCCTGGTCGATGCCCGGCCGCGCGGCGAAGAATCCGTCCGGCGTCCTTTCGCCGGTCAGAAACTTCGCATCACGCGCGTCGTAATCGGATTGCAGCAGGTTTGCCGCGTTCGCATCCGTCCGCGCGATGATCACGGTCGGCACGCCCATGACGTCGGCCGCAAGTCGCGCGGCGACGAGCTTGTTGATCGCGTCCTGCGTCGGCACGAGCACCTTGCCGCCCATGTGGCCACATTTCTTGGCCGAAGACAGCTGGTCTTCGAAATGCACGGCGGCCGCGCCGGCACTGATCAGCTGCTTCGTGAGCTCGAACGCGTTCAGGTTGCCGCCGAAGCCGGCTTCGGCGTCGGCGATGATTGGCGCCATCCAGTCGATCGAATCATCACCGTCCATATGATGAATCTGATCGGTCCGCAACAAAGCGCTGTTGATGCGCTCGACCATCTTCGGCACGGAATCGACCGGATAGAGGCTCTGATCGGGATACATCTCGCCGGCCGTGTTGCCGTCGCCTGCAACCTGCCAGCCCGAGCAATAGATTGCTTTGAGGCCGGCCTGCACTTCCTGTATGGCCTGGTTGCCGGTGATCGCGCCGAGCGCGGAGACGACCGGCTCTGAGCGCAGCAAGCGCCAGAACTTCTGTGCGCCGAGTCGCGCGAGGCTGTGTTCGATTCGCACGGAGCCGCGGAGTTTCAGGACGTCTTCGGCCGTATAGGTCCGCTTGACGCCCTCCCACCGGGAGTGCTGATCCCATTCACGTCGAAGTTGCTCGGATTCGAAATTCTTAGTCATCTTTATTCCTCAAGCTAGCTCTTCATATGCCCGCAGAGTCAGAAACTCGTCGAACTCGTCTTTCTTTACCATCTCGGCAAACAGCCTGGCCGCGAGGCCGAACGGTCCGGCTGCGAAGCGATTCACGCCGACTTCAGATTCGATGCGCGCGAGCTCCTCGGCCAGCACGGCGTCGAAAATCTCGCTGATGACATCGCCCTCCGCGGTCCGGCAACCGTAGCGGATCCACTGCCAGATCTGGCTGCGGCTGATTTCCGCGGTCGCCGCGTCTTCCATGAGGTTATAGAGCGGCACACAACCCTGGCCGTCGAGCCAGGCTGCGAGATACTGGATGCCGACGCGGATGTTGTGGCGCAGACCGGCATCGCTGATCTTGCCTTGCGGGACCTCGAGCAGGTCATCGGCCGTAACCTGCACGTCCTCACGCATGACGTCGAGCTGGTTCAATCCCGGCATGACCGCATCGAAAGCGGCGATCGCTATGTCGGCGAGACCGGGATGGGCGATCCAGGTGCCGTCGTGGCCGGCGCCGGCTTCGCGTTCCTTGTCGGCCTTGACCCTGGCCATGGCCTCGGCATTGGCCTCGGCATCGCCCTTGATCGGAATCTGCGCGGCCATGCCGCCCATCGCATGGGCACCGCGCCGGTGGCAGGTCCTGATGAGCAACTGCACGTAGGACTTCAGGAAATGACAGTCCATGGTCACGTCAGCCCGGTCGGGCAGCACGTGATCGGGGTGATTGCGGAACTTCTTGATGAAGCTGAAGATGTAATCCCAGCGGCCGCAGTTCAGGCCGGCCGAGTGCTGCTTCAGTTCAAACAAAATTTCGTCCATCTCGAACGCGGCGACGATCGTTTCGATCAGGACCGTCGCCTTGATGGTGCCCTGCGCGAT
>SMVA01233930.1_pt1 | contig 27396 bp, 23 predicted proteins | sample 2456451 | NCBI WGS metagenome assembly SMVA01 (sample SAMN11095933, study PRJNA526329) | marine sediment metagenome | biome: Marine sediment; feature: Surficial sediment; material: Deep marine sediment; isolation source: Hadal surficial sediment | place: Pacific Ocean | collected 2014-05 | depth... | reverse complement strand
CGCAGGACGAGGATGTCATCGGCTATTTGCTGAAGGACGAATCTGCGGTGGTTCGTCGAGCCGCGGTCCATGCGCTCGGCCGTTTCGATTTCGAGCGGACGCGGGACGCGATCCGACTTTCTCTGGCGGATGAATCGAGTGCGGTCCGAATCGCAGCGGCCACGGTATTAGGCGAGTCGGGCCGGTTCGAGGCGATGGAAGAGCTGCGCGGATTGATCGCGGACGAGGATTCCCCGGTCGTTGCGGTGGCAGTCCGGAGTGTGGGACGGCTCTACGCTGGCAATGAACAGGCGCCCGATGAGGTCTACGAGCTGATCGGGAATGCGCTTCGTGCCGAACCGATCGTGGCGTTGGCTGCCTGTGAGGCGTTGCAAGACGTCGGGGGTGCACGAGCGGGCGCGCTGATCGGGAGGGTTCTGCGTCGCGCCGAGTCCGACGTGGTTCGTGCGTCCGTTACATGTCTCGGCCGCCACGGCAGCGAAGAGGATTTGATCGAGGCGTTCTGGTTGGTCGCACATCCCGATTGGTCCGTCCGTGCGGAGATCGCCCGCGTTCTTTCGGAGCGAGGTGCTCGCAAGAGCTTGCCCGCACTTCTGCGGCGGCTCGAGGTCGAAGACGACGCATTCGTGCGTCAGGCCATCATGCAAGCGATCGGCAGGCTTGAGGAGTAGATGACACCGGCATGATGGACAATCACGCCCAGCAGAGCTTGACCGATGCGGAGTTCCGACTCTTTACGGATTTCCTGCGTGGTCGCTGTGGTCTTCATTTTGATGAGGACACGCGGTATCTCGTCGAAAAGCGGCTGATGCGGCGAATTCAAGAAGCCGACATCGGATCCTTCGATTCCTACCTCTACCAACTGCGAAGCGGTGCGAATGCCGATCAGGAACTCTGGACGATCGTCGACATCTTGACGACGAATGAGACCTATTTCTTTCGCGAGCGGTCTCAGTTGGCGGCGCTGGTGGAGGAAATCATCCCGGAGATGCTGTCGCGCCAAAGTGCTTTACGTAGGCCCGTCTCGATCTGGTCGGCCGGTTGTTCGAGTGGCGAGGAGCCGTTCTCGGTCACGATCATGGGCATGGAGGCGGGACTCGTTCCGGGCCGCGACTTTCGCGTATACGCGTCGGATATTTCGCGCGCCGTACTCCGTCGGGCCAGGCGTGGTGTCTATCGTGAGGCTTCGTTTCGCGAGGCGGACGAGTCGACCCGGCAGCGATATTTCGCCCAGAAGGACGGACTCACCCGCATCTCCGATGGCGTAAAACGCCACGTCGATTTCGTACACATCAATCTCTTGGATTCCGGAAAGGTCGCCCTGTTGGGAGAGATGGATGTCATTCTGTGCCGGAACGTCATCATCTACTTCGATCTCGAGACGAAGAAACAGGTCATCAAGACCTTCCACGACAAACTTCGGCCGGGAGGCTATCTGCTTCTCGGACATTCGGAATCACTGATCAACGTCACGACCGAGTTCGAACTCAAGCATCTGAGTCGTGATCTGGTGTACCGGCGGCCCGTGCCCGGTGAGGAGCGCGAAGATTCCTGGCATGCGCTTGCTCGCGTGGGCATCGCGGATGCGGAACGGGCGAAACGATGAAGTCGATACGCCACGGCAAAATCAGGGTGTTGGTGATCGACGATTCGGCGTTCTCCCGTCAGACGATCACGCGGATGCTCGAGACTTCACCGTTGGTGGAGGTCGTCGGTGTCGCTCGAGACGGCGAGGAGGCCTTGCACAAGGTCTTCGACCTCGAGCCGGACGTCATCACGTTGGATCTCGAGATGCCCCTGATGGACGGATTTACTTTCTTGCGAATCGTGATGGCGAAGCGCCCGACGCCCGTCGTGGTCATCAGCGGCGGGGTAGGGGAAGATGATATTTTCAAAGCGCTCGAGTTGGGCGCAGTCGACTTCATCGCGAAGCCCACGGTATTGGCCACCCCGGAACTTCAGACGATCGAAGAGGGATTGATTCGAAAGATCCACGCGATTCGCGAGCTGAGAATCGAGAAGGTTTCGGAACGGATTCAAGCTCCGGCACCAGTCGTTGCGGCGCCGGTCGCCGCAGCGCCGATCAAGCGGAGCGACGGAGCGGTTCCGGTCGTGGTGATTGGATCCTCGACGGGCGGTCCTCCGGCGTTGGTCCAAATTTTTGGGGCCTTCACCGAGGCCCCGCCGTGTACTTTCATCGTTGCACAGCATATGCCGTCCGGTTTTACTCGGGGATTCGCCGAGCGTCTCGATCGACTGACTCCCCTTCGGGTGCATGAAGCGGTGGACGGAGAGGAACTGGAGGCCGGGACGGCCTTGATCGCTCCCGGTGGTTGTCATCTCGAACTGGAACGGCGCGGCTCACGCGTTGTCACACGCCTCGATCACGACACGAAATCCGCCCGGTATACCCCTTCCATAGACCGACTTTTCGCCTCTGCAGCCAAACAATATGGTGAAAAGCTGCTTGCCATCGTTCTCACTGGGATGGGAGACGATGGGTTGAAAGGCTCCTGTCAAGTCAAGCAGGCTGGTGGACGAATCATTGCAGAGTCGGAAGAGACGGCAGTGATCTACGGAATGCCGAAACAGATCGTGAATTCGGGTGTGGCGGACATGGTTCTGCCACTACAGGAAATTCCCGCTGTGATTCAAGTTGAGATCAGTCGCAACCTTTCTCAGAAGTCGGTGGGTCGAGGTCGAGGATGAGTGAAACGAACGAGAACGATGGACGGGAGCGCGGCGAAGCCGTACTCGCCATTTTCCAACGCGGCGCTGAGTTCACGAGACAGATCCTCGACGAGAATTCGAGGCTGCGCTTGGAGCTCAACGACGTCCAGCAGCGACACTCCCACGCCGCACAGAGCGACGATGACTGGGAGAAACTGCGCCAGGAGCTGATCTCGAAGATCGAAGAACTCCAGAATCAGAATCTCACCATGCTCGAGCAGCTCCGCTTGATCCAGGGAGAGAACCAGGATTTTGCGGAGCGCTACGTGGAGGTCGAGGAGGAGAATAACAACCTCGCGAACCTTTATGTGGCGAGTTACCAGCTCCATTCGACGCTGGATTCCGGTGAAGTGGTCAAGGTGATTCTGGAGATCGTCATCAACCTGATCGGCGCTGAGATTTTCTGCGTCTATGTCGCCGAGGAAGAGACGGGGATCATGACCCCGGTCGCCGCCGAAGGCGATGACGTGGCGGCCTGTCCGCTGTTGCAAATCGGTGAAGGATTCGTCGGCGAGAGCGTCGAGTCGGGCACCGTCGCGATCGGAGATCCGTCGACCCAGGGTCGCCCGCCGAGCAAGGGCGGTGAGCCGGTGGTTTCAATTCCACTCCGTGTCGACGACCGGCCGGTGGGTGCGATCGTGATCTACAAATTACTCCAGCAAAAAGATGGCTTCTCTCCGCTGGACAACGAACTATTCACGCTGTTGGCCGGACATGCGGCGACGGCGATCTTTGCATCGCGGTTGTACGCGCAATCCGAACGGAAACTGAGCACGATCCAGGGGTTCATCGATCTGCTGACGAATTGAGCCCCACTTGCGAAGGACGTGGGGATGAAGCTTAGGTGAGGAGTTAAACATGGCGGGTCAGCGAATCCTGATCGTCGAAGACAGTCCGACAATGAGACAACTTTTGGTGTTCGCACTCAAACGTCTGAAGGGCTTCGAGATTGTCGAGGCGCAGGACGGGATGGACGGACTTCGAAAGGTCACCAGCGATCATTTCGATCTGGCCTTCGTGGACATCAACATGCCCGTCATGGATGGGCTGAAACTGATCAGCTTGATTCGTGGCGAGCCGAGCCTGGCCGCGATGCCCATCTGCGTGATCACGACAGAAGGGGCCCAAGAAGATCGTGAACGCGCGATTTCCCTGGGTGCCAACGAATACTTGACCAAGCCGATCCAGGCGAACAAGGTCCTCTCGGTGGCCAAGAGTCTTCTGAAGCTCGACAACTGATCAAAACGGCCACGGCCTTTCCGGCCCTACTGGGCTGTGAGACGTCCCACCTGCTATCGGTCTGGGATGGCGCGAATCGATCGGACCGATTTTCTTCTGGCCGCCGTCCTCCTCCTTTCACTGCTCGTGAGCTCAGGCTGCGGCTATCGGAATCTGCTGGCCCTTCCCAGCGGACGGGATGCGGGGACCGAAGAACGTGGGTTGACGCGCGTTGCGGTGCTGGCACTCCGAAACGATTCGCCGGAGCCCTGGCTCGACCGGATCCTGACCGACGCGATGAGACGCGAAATCAGCGCGAGGGCGGGCTTCGACTTCGTGAATGATCCCCAATCGGCAGATCTGGTCATTCGAGGGCGTATCCGACCCCTGGAGGTGCAGAGCAAGAGTTTTTCCCGGTTCGTCGCGGCGCTCGAATACGGCCTCACGCTACGGCTGGACCTCGAAGTCGTTCGTGCCGAAGGCGACATTATTCGGCTGGACCCGAAGATGCTCTCCGAATCCGATGTCTACACGGCGAGCGCGGACATCGAAGTCACACGAACGAATCGGCTCGAAGTGCTTCGACGGCTTTCGGATCTGCTGGCCTCTCGCGTGGCCGATTCGTTGGAGTTGATCGAGCATCCGATTCCCGATCTCGCGGAGGCAAAGGGCGAGGGATGACGGGCACTGAACTCGAGGCGGAACTCGCGGCGGGTCGGATTCGTTCGGCCTATCTCCTCGCCGGTACGGAACCCTTGTTGCGCGACGATGCGTTGGCTGCCATCGAGAAGGCGGTGTTGGCTTCGGCGCCGCGCGATTTCAACCTGGATCGTCTCGACGTTGCCAAATCGACGCCCGGCCGCCTCGAAGAGGCGCTGGCCAGCCTGCCGATTCTCGCGGAGAGGCGACTCGTCGTCTTGCGTGAGGCGGAGGGTCGCGGTGGAAAGCTCGACGAGGGTTGGACCCAGGCAATCGAGGCGTGGCTCGCCCAGGCCGATCCATCGCCCAGTGCGATCCTGGTGGTCGTCGCCGGCAAGGTCGATCGCCGCAAGAAATGGGTGAAGGCCTTTGAGCGGCCTGCGGCTCAGATCGATTGCGATCCGCCCAAAGGGGCTCGCGAGCTCGCGAAATTCCTCGGGCAGGAGGCCGAGCGCCAGGGCGTGGAGCTCTCTTCCGGCGCCGCGGGGTTGTTGGGCGAGCGGGTCGGACCGCAGCTGTTGTTGCTTCGGCAAGAGATCGAAAAGGCGGCATTGCTCGCGGGTCTCGGCAAGCGAATCGAACGGAAGGACGTCGAGAGGTCGGTGGCCGCGGTTGCGGAGCAGCCCATCTGGGATCTGACCGACGCCATCGGACAAGGCAAGACGGCCGACGCCGTCGATCTCCTGGCGCGAATGCTCAATCACGGGGCGGCGGCGCCGGCGATCCTCGGGGCCTTGGCGTCCCATTTTCGGAAACTCGTGCGCGTCGGACACGGCGAGTCGGTTGCCGGACCGCCTTTCGTCGTTCGCAAACTCGAGCAACAAGCCGGGCGGTATCCGGCCCGTCGACTGGTTGCCTGCCTGCGCGCGATTCATCGCACGGACGTCGAACTCAAAGGGGCGAGCGTGATGCGACCGGACCGGGCACTCGAGCAGCTGGTGTTGGTGCTGGCGAGTTAGAGGCCTGGCTACAGCAAGGTTTCGCTATGCACCCAGCGGGGATGCATCGGCGGACGGGCGTCGCGACGAGTCTTGGATCAGGCTGCTAGGAAACGGCGTTCAAGCGCTTCGCCAGACGGCTGATGCTGCGGTCTGCGCGCTGCTTTGGAATCACACCCTTGGTCGCGGCTCGCCGGATCTGCCGCTCGGCGACCTTGAAGGCCTCTGCGGCTTTGGCCTGATCGCCGGTTTCAAAGGCCTCGCGACAGTGCTTGACCATCGTGCGCATCTGGGTGCGGATATGCTGGTTTCGCTTGCGTCGCCGTTCGGACTGGCGAATTCGCTTGAGGGCGGATTTGTGGTTGGCCAAGGCGGCCTCTCCTTGTTTATGGGCGCGGCATCATACTCATGGATGGCCGGGCCGTCTAGGCCGTGTTTGGCGGCTCGTCGCAGCGAACGATTGACCCGCGGGGAATACCTTCAGGAGCGGGCCCTGAAAGCCGATATGAAAGGCCGAATCCATCCGCCTGGAAGGAGTTTCCGTTGGCCTTTCGCCGGTTACTCGCGAGTTCAATTCTCTCTCTGGTCTGCGTCCTGGCCTGGCCCGTTTCGAGCCAGGAAATCGCGCAAACGGCGATTGCCCCGGCGATCGATCCTACGGATGACCCGTGGCTGGCGGAGCAGGGTCCCGCGGCCGCTGTTCCGGTCGAGGTTTCCCGGGAACAGGTGATCGCGGCCTGGTTCGAGGCTCCAGAGGCCGCGTACGCGCGGACCGCCGCCTTGCGCGAGGTGCGCCTCGAGTTGGGTGTGGGGGATCTGCTTGCGCCCGCGCGCGTCATCTTGAGCGCGGCGACGCTAGAGGACCCTGAGATCTACACGGGTTTTGCTCGCGATCTCGCGCCCGGCGTGCCCGCGATTCAACTCGAACATGCTCGTGCGCTGGCGGCCACTGGCGATGTCGGGGGCGCCATGAGGGCGACGTTGGCGGGCTTCAACGTGCTGGTTCGAAGTCTGCGCGCACAGCTCTGGGCGGTCGAGAATCTCAGTGTGCTCTTGATGATCGTCGTTCTGGCCGCCTCTTTCGGATTCATCGGCTTGTCGGCGCTTCAGGTCTTTCCGCATTTGTCCCATGATCTGGGAGATCTACTCGGAGGTCGTCGCATGCCGGCCTTCGCCCGCAGCGCAGCCCTGGCCGCGCTGCTGTTGATTCCGCTCGTCCTCGGTGAGGGCGTGCTCGGCCTGGCGCTCGGTCTATTTCTCGTGGCATTTGCCTATGGCAAGACGCGACAGCGAAATGTGTTGTCGATGGCAGCCGTCCTGCTCGTCCTCGGGCTCCATCCCCTCGCCCAATTCGTGTCGGTCGCAACGACGCTCGTGGACCAGGATCCGATCGCAGCCAGTGTGATGGCCGTCATCGCCGGAAGCGAGACGCAGGCGGATGTCGAGAGACTCGAGACCGTCGTCGACACCGAGCTGATCGCGGCCCACGCGTTGGTCTATCGCGACCGTCGATATGGTCTCGAGGAGGCCTCTCGAGTTCGCCTCGAAAAAATGGCTGAGCAATATCCGGGTGACGGATTCGTGCTGGCGGCGAGGGGCAACATCGAAATGCGCCGTGGCGACAGCGATGCGGCGATCGAATTCTACGAGCGTGCCGCAGCGCAACTGAACTCGGCCTCGCTGCTCTTCGATCTGAGTCAGGCCTATGCGAATAAATTTCGTATGGAGGAATACGAAACGACACTCGTTCGCGCACAGCAAATCGATGCCGATGTGGTCGCCGACCTGTCGAGTCTGGGCGATCCGATGCTCGTCGCGGACCTCCCGTTTCCGACCGGATTGCTTCAAGCCCGATTCCTGACCTTGGCCATGTCCCAGGATTCGCAAGTCGATCTGGCTGCTGTGCTCGCGCCCGGCCGGCTCGGGAAGGACTGGTCGATGACCGCCGGCGGTTTCGTGCTCGCCGCGCTCTTCTGTCTTCTCTTTGCACATCGCTTCGACCACTCGAGCCAATGCGGGCGCTGTGGCCACCGCATCTGTACGCGCTGTGAGGAAACGGTCTGGAGCGAGGAACTCTGCGAAGACTGCCACCACCTCTTCACGAATCCGGCTGCGACCGATCCGTCTCTTCGAATGGCTCGGTTGCAAGCCCTCTCGAAACGAGAGGTGTGGATCGGTGGGGTTCTGACATCGGCTTCGTTACTGATTCCCGGAGTCGCCGGACTCGTCGCACGTCGTCCGGACTTCGCCATGTTCGGACTCCTGCTCTTTGGCTGGATCGTGGCCTGGGTCATCTGGCCGGCGGGCCTATTCGAAGACCCGTTGGGGATGGGAGTCGCGGCGGTGATCTGCTTTGCCGTTTCGGGCTCGCTCGCGACGATTGGATACGTCGGAATCGTTTGGGCGAGTCTCGCCGCACGAAGAAAGCTCTAGGGGGTCGCATGCCCGTCGCGCTACAAGGCAACTTGAATGATTTTGGGATCGCAGAGGTCTTTCAGCTGATCGGACATCAGCGCAAGACCGGTACGCTCGTCGTCGGAGGAGGCGATGACGCGATCTTTCTGGCCTTCGACGAAGGTCGCGTCGTGCGGGGAGGACAGGCGGGCGCACGCGCTGAAGTCGAGCCGCTCGGCCAGCAGCTCGTACGATCTGGATACCTCACGCGGGACCAGATCGAGAATCTGATGAACGAGAGCGAGCGCTCTGCGCGGCCCTTCTCGGATCTACTGCTCGCGACGGGTCTGATCGAGCAAGAGACGCTCGAAGCGGTCCAATATCTGCTCACACGAGAGACGGTCTTCGATGTGATTCGGCGCCGGAGTGGCGATTTCAACTTCACGGCCGAGCCGATCGTGCACGACACGAAGCCGGAGAACCTGCTGGGCGCCGAACAGATATTGCTGGATGGCCTTCGGATGCTCGATGAATGGCAGATATTCTCGGACATCGTGCCATCGGAGGACATCGTCTTCGAGCGGGTGAGTCCGCTCGAAGCGGTTCGCGCCCTGACCGCGGGTAGTCGGGACTCACGCCTCGGGAATGCGGAGCGAGTGCTCCAGCTGATCGATGGGCGACTGAGTGTGCGTCGTGTGATCGATCTTTCTCGCCTGGGAACTTTCGAAGCGACTCGTGCCCTGGCGGAATTGCGACAGGCGGGTGTGATCAGTCCGACGACGCCACAGAAACGTGCGTCGCGAAAGTCCCGGCGTAGCCTTCGCGGTCGCCAGATCCTGCCTCTTCTTCGAGTCGCGTTGGCGAGCGTGGCGCCCTTCGTGGCCTTGGCGTTCATCGCGACCTCCGCATTGCCGCAGCGTGTTCCGACCGATGCACTCACGGGCTCGCCGATTCCGGAGCGTTTCTCTCGACACCTCGGGCAGCGCTTCGAAACCGATCTGATTCGGGGTCTGGTCGAGGCGCACCTTTTCGAGACCGGTGCCTACCCGGTTGCCCTCGAGGAAATTGCCTCGCAGGCGGCCCATGAGAGTCGCTCGTTGACGAAATCGCGTCTCGCCGACTACTATTATCAAGTCCGGGGTGACGAGGTGGTCCTTCTCGCGCCCCTTCGATGACGACGAGGGGATGGACATCCGACAACGGATCGATCGTGGCACCGCGGACCTGAAGGTGCCCTGAGGAGCGGCTCTACTGGCTCGAGAAAAAGCAGCAACCCACGTGAGCCTGACCTTCGAGGACAACTCGACGGCCATCGCACTCTACGGGAACGACGAAAAGACGCTTCGACTGATCGAACGGTCCCTGGGGATCGAGATTCACGCGCGTGGGAATGAACTTCGAATAGAGGGTGACGAGGATCGAACGGCGCTTGCTCGGCGGGTTCTCGAGGAGCTGTATCTGCTCATCGAGGCCGGCAAAGGCGTTCGCGGGGCGGACGTTCGCCATGTGATCCGCATGTTGAGTGAGGAACCCGACCTGCGCTTGAGCGACGTCTACGAAAACGTCCTGAGTCGAGGGTCGCGTCGAGTCATCCGTGCCAAGAATCTTGCCCAACGACGTTATGTCGACCTGATCCGAAAGCACGATGTGGCGATCGCGATCGGACCGGCCGGAACCGGCAAGACCTATCTGGCGATGGCGATGGCGGTGGCGTCCCTGCACAACAAGGAAGTTTCGCGAATCATTCTGACTCGCCCCGCCGTCGAGGCCGGCGAACGTCTCGGTTTTCTGCCCGGGGATCTTTCGGAGAAGGTCGATCCCTATATGCGCCCACTCTATGACGCGTTGCGTGACATGATGGACATGGAGAAGGTCGCGCGGTTGATCGAGCGCGGCACAATCGAAGTGGCGCCGCTGGCCTTCATGCGCGGCCGCACACTGAACGATTCCTTCGTGATTCTCGATGAAGCGCAGAATACGACGGGTGAGCAAATGAAAATGTTCCTGACTCGCTTGGGCAATGGATCTCGAGCCGTGATCACGGGAGACATTACACAGATTGACCTGCCGGCCGAGATCGAGAGTGGGCTCGTCGAAGCCGTTCGAGTACTCCGATCCGTGCGTGGAATCGGGTTCATGCGCTTCGAGCCCGCTGACGTCGTACGGCATCCATTGGTACAATCGATCATCCAGGCCTATGACCAGGCCAAGAACGCAGGTCGACATGCGCGCAGGAATCGGGATGATTCGGCCGGGGACAGTGCCGAGGACAGTGCCGGGGGCAGTGGATGAGTGTTTTGATTTCCGGACCGCCCGATGCGATCCGGGGATCGAAATTGGATGTGGCCCGGCTACGCCGACAGGGCCAGAGGATTCTGTCCGCGTTGGGCGAGGATCTTTCGGAACTCTCGATCGCGTTGGTCGATGACCCCCAGATCAAGCAACTCAACGGACGCTGGCGTGATCGGCACCAATCGACCGATGTTCTTTCGTTTTCCCAGATCGAGGGCGACTTTTCGGATCATCGCGACAAAATGTTGGGTGATGTCGTGATCAGCGTCGAAACCGCGGCCGCCCAGGCCACAGCCCGACATCGCGGACTCGATGAGGTCGTCACGAAGCTGCTCATTCACGGCGTGTTGCATCTGATCGGCCACGATCACGAGCAGGACGAGGAGGCCTTGCGAATGGGCGCCGAGGAACGGCGGGTCTGGCGAGAGTTGGGCGCGTGAACACGGGGCTGTCCTGGACACGAATCGGGGCGCTCGCGCTCTACGCGATACTGACCTTCCTCACGTTTCCGCATGAGGGACTCGGCGGGTCCGCGTTCGATCTCGGCCTCGTCGTTGTCTGGTTCGGGCCCGCGGCACTCCTCGTCGGCATCACCGGGCTGTCGCCCGGCCGCGCCGCGCGAGCGGCATTTTTCGCGAGCCTCGTTTCACACGCTGGACTCTTCCACTGGTTCTACGTCGTGACCGTTCGATACGGCGGGATGCCGGCCTGGCTCGGCGTGCTCTCCCCCCTCGTGCCGGCGCTCTACGTGTCGCTCTTCAGCGCGCTCTTTGCGTGGACGTGGATTCGATACGCGTCGAAGTCGCGCTGGCCCCTCGTTTCGGGCGCGATGGCGTGGGTGGCGATCGATTGGCTGCGTGGTCATTTTCTCGGCGGTTTTCCCTGGGCGACCCTGGGATATGGCTTGCATCTCGACGGCCCACTGATGGGCTGGACGCGATGGCTGGGTGTCTATGGGCTTTCTTTTGTTGCGGTGTTGCTGGGCATCGCGATGGCGCGCGTCTGGCTCTGTCGGGATGCCACGACGAAGCGTGCCCTTGCATTTTCGGTGGCGTTCGTTCTCGTTGCACATGGGGTGGGGCTGTGGATCTCGCAGGATGAGTTCGACTCCTCGGTGACCGTCCGGATCGCGGCGGTACAGGGCAATATCGACCAGGCCGAAAAATGGGACGCTCAACGTCGAGATCGGATCTTCGACCGCTATGCGCGGCTGAGTCGCGAGGCGGCGGAACGAGGTGCGACCTGGATCGTGTGGCCAGAGACAGCGGTACCGGGGCTCCTCGAAGTCGATTCGACGCTCCGATCGGCCATCCGTCGCCTGGCAAAGGACCTCGGGGTCTCATTGATCGTGGGCGGAACCGGGGTCGAATTCGACCCGCGGTCTCGACGCCTATCATCGTTCTTCGACAGCGCCTTTTTGATCGATGCGAAGGGGGAGTTTCAGGATCGATACGACAAGACGCATCTCGTGCCCTTTGGTGAGTTTGTCCCCTTGCGTGCCTTCTTCGGCCGCTTCTTTCAGTCTCTCGCCCGTGGCCTTTCGACGACGGACATCACGGCGGGTTCGGCGCCACGTCCGATCTTGATCCGTGCAACCGCGGCTTCCGAGGAGTTGTTGGGGGTTGGCGTGCCGATTTGTTATGAGCTGCTCTTTCCGCATGTCGTCCGGCAATTTGGGGCCCGTGGGGTAGGGGTCCTGCTCGCGATCACGAACGATGCCTGGTACGGTCGCACCGGCGCCCCCCACCAATTTCTGGCCATGACCGCGATGCGAGCCGCCGAAAACGGCCGCTGGCTGGTTCGTGCCGCGAATACGGGAATATCGGCAATCATTGATTCTCGCGGTCGGGTCCGCGTGACGAGCCCACTCTTCGAAGAAGCGGTGCTCGTGGCGGACATTCCCGTCGCGACGCGAACGGCACCGACGTTTTACGCACGCTTCGGAGACGTTTTCGCATGGTTGTGTATTTTTGGCTCGCTGGTGCCATTCGGCCGCAAGGAACTGGATGCGCGAAAGCGTCGAAGTGAAGAGAGGATCGAGAGGGATGGGTGAGCAGAAGAGCCCGCGATTCGACGCGGCCGAACTCCACGACCGGGTTCGCAATCTACGGACTCGCTTTGACGAATTCCGGGGGCGTCTTTGACGTTTCGGCACTGCGTGCTCAGTTGATGGAGCTGGAGACCGAGATGGCGCGGCCGGATCTCTGGGATGATCGGGATACCGCCCAGCGCGTCGGACGTGAGAAGAACGCGGTCGAAGAGGAGCTCGCGCTGCATGATCGCGTCGGGTCGGGCCTGGATGATGCGGAAGTCTTGCTCGAATTGGCCGAGGAGGCCGAGGATCGGGAGACGATCGAAGAGGTCGTCGAAAAATGCGATGAAATCGAACGGGTACTTGGCGGAGCCGAACTCCAACAATTGCTCGGCGGCGAATACGACATGTCGAACGCGTTGCTCTCGATCAATTCCGGCGCCGGGGGGACCGATGCCTGTGATTGGGCCGAAATGCTTCTGCGAATGTATCTCCGCTGGGCCGAGCGGCACGAATTCAAGACCGAGATTCTCGACATTCAGGCGGGGGAAGAGGCGGGCCTTCGCGGTGTGACCCTTCGTGTCGAAGGCGAATATGCCTACGGCTATCTGAATTCCGAACAGGGGGTTCATCGATTGGTGCGCATCTCCCCCTTCGATTCCAACGCCAGACGGCATACCGCGTTTGCCAGTGTCACGGCGGTGCCCGAGATCGACGATTCGATCGAGATCGAAATCGACGAGAGCGAGCTGCGCGTCGATACGTACCGCGCGAGCGGAGCGGGCGGGCAGCACGTGAACAAGACGGACTCTGCGGTTCGCCTGACCCATCTGCCGACCAATATCGTCGCGCAATGTCAGAGCGAGCGGTCGCAACACAAGAATCGAGCGACTGCGATGAAGATCCTGCGCGCGAAACTCTTTGAGCGAGAACGTCAGGCGCAGCGAGAAAAGCTCGATGAGCTCACGGGCGAGAAACGCGAGATCGGCTTTGGAAGCCAGATCCGTTCCTATACGCTGCACCCGCAACAGCGTGTCAAAGATCATCGGACCGATCTCGAAATCGGCAACGTCGAGGGCGTTCTCGATGGAGATCTCGACGCCTTCATTCGAGCGACCCTGCTCGCCCAGGGCGCCAAGATTCGTGCACAAACGCGTCGGGTCGAGGGGAAGTGATGGAGAATACGTTCCCGGTCTTCGAGGCGAGTCTGCGCGCCATGGGTGGCGGTCTGGCGGTCGCGTTCATCATCTCGATTGCGTTGGGCATGCTTTCGATGACGCTTCTCTATGTCGGGTCCGCGCTCTTGGTACTCGATCGCTTTGCTCGCGTCTCGCAAGGATGGATCGGTCCGGCAATCGCCGGGCTCGTCGTTTCGACCGGCTTCGCCCTGCTGGCGACGACCGAAGCGATCCCCTTCGATTCGGTTTTCTCATGGAGCGATTGGCGCGTCACGTTCGCTTGGCAGCTTGGCAAGATCTCGATTCTCAGTGCATGTTTTCTCGCTCTGACGCGAATGGCGATGCGCTTCGTGTCGCAACGCAGGCTGGCGATCGCCGGTAGCGCCGTCGCCGCCTTGGCCGTCGGTCTCGTCCTTGCCGGAACCGGAAATGACTCGCTCGCACCGGGTACCTTCGTGGCCGCGACGGTCATCGGGGGTCTTTTCTGGGCCCTTCGAAGATTCAAGGGACGCGGGCGCGTCGGAACGGTCGAACAGTGGATCTGGATTTCTGCAGCAGGCCTCGCTCCCGGCGCGATGGTGACGTTGTCGACGCCGGAAATCCGAGAGTTCGGCGTCGCCCTTTCGGGCGCGCTGCTCGCCGCTCTGGCGGGCGTCATCATGCTCGGATTGATTCCGCTCGCCATCGCCGGCTTTCTGGCGATGCGAAAATCGGTCGAGTGGTTCATCGCGATTCGATATCTCTTTGCCGAGCGACGGCAGGTTTTCATTTCCGCGATCACGGCGATCTGTGTCGGAGGAATTGCCGTTGGGGTTTGGCTGATCGTCGTCGTTCTCTCGGTCATGAACGGTTTCGAACAGACCTGGCGCGACGAGATCCTCGGAAATCGCGCACACTTCACGGTGCACAGCAGTTTTGGTCCCTTCTTGGATCATGAGGAGATCCTCGAGTTGGTTGGATCGATTCCCGGCGTCGTGGCCGCGAGCCCCTATCTCGATGCAGAGGGAATGGTGCGCGGGGGGCAGGGTCAGATTGCCAGCGTTCGACTGCGCGGAATCGATCCGACGAGTGTGGGGCGGGTGACGGATCTCGAGAACGATTTGAAGCCCCTGGCCGGCGAAGAGAATCCGAGTCTGGCCGAACGCTTCGAATCCGTCGACGAGAAGGCGAGGGTGCCCGGAATCATCATCGGCGGACATCTCGCGATCTCGATGGGGCTGGGCGTCGGCGATCGTCTGCTCTTGATCTCCCCCTTCGGCGGCCCGCCGACGCCGCTCGGGCCGGGGCCGCGACTCAAACGCTTCATCATCGTGGGAATCTTCGAATCGAGCTTCTATCAATATGACGAAGCCTTTACTTATACGACGCTCTCCGCCGCCCGAGATTTTCGCAAGACCGGGGATGTCGTCGACGGGATCGAAGTGCGAACGCTCGATCACTACCGATCGCGCCGCGTCGGGCAGGCCGTGCAGGATGCGCTCGGCTACCCGTACTACACGCGCGATTGGAAGGAGGTCTTCCCGGCGTTCTTCCAAGCGCTCAAATCCGAACGCGTGATGATGTTTCTGCTGTTGACGATGATCATGGTCGTTGCGGCCTTCGTCATCGTCGCGACACTGGTCATGATGATCATGGAAAAATCGAGCGACATCGCGATCTTGAAGGCGATGGGGGCGCAAGACTCGATGATCGAACGTATTTTTGCTCTGCAAGGAACCTTGATCGGGCTCGTCGGAACGCTGATTGGTGTCGGTTCGGGCATCGCCGTGACCGGTCAGTTGCCGTGGATCCAGGAAAAAATCGAAGCCATCACCGGGATCGATACGTTGCCGGCGAGTGTCTACCAATTCTCTGAACTGCCATCCCATGTGGACCCCGTTCAGGTCGCGGGTGTCGCCGCAATCGCCATGATTCTCTCGCTTGGCGCAACCCTGCTGCCCAGTCGGCAGGGCGCGCAAATCGATCCAGCGGCGGGGTTGCGACATGAATGAATCGCGCGAGGACCATCCGCTAGTCCGGATTCGCAATCTGGATCGATGTTTCGAGACCGGCGGTGGAACCATCGAAGTCTTGAAGGGACTCGATCTCGACATCGCCGAGGGGGATCGGGTGGCGATCGTGGGACAGTCCGGCGTCGGGAAATCCACGCTCCTTCACATTCTGGGAACGCTCGACCATCCGACTTCAGGGACGTTGCATTTTCGTGGAGAGAACGTCTTTGACCGCTCGAGAGACGCGCTCGCCGATTTGCGAGGACGCTTTCTGGGCTTCGTGTTCCAGTTCCATCATCTCTTGCCCGAGTTCACTTCGATCGAAAACGTGATGATGCCGGGCTTGATTCGTGGCATCGACCCCGCCGAAATGCGGGTTCGGAGCGAAACGATGCTCGACGACGTCGGGCTTGCCCACCGCGTCGATCATGCCGTGGGAAAACTGTCCGGCGGCGAGCGCCAACGCGTCGCGGTTGCACGAGCGCTGATTCTCGATCCGCCGCTCGTGCTGGCCGACGAGCCAACGGGCAATCTCGACCCGACGATCGGGGACCAGGTCGCGGAGTTGTTATTCGAGATGAACCGGACGCGGGGGACGACGCTCGTCGTCGTCACCCACAGTAAACGCATGGCGGATCAGCTGGGCCGCGTGCTCGTCCTGAAAGCGGGAAGACTCTACGAAGGCGAGGCCGGTTCGACGGTGGTCTGAGCGAACACGGATTCCCCCTGGTCGGTCCGCGCCCGATCGGCTCCGGGGCGATTCGGGAATCTTGTTTAGACACCCGCTCCGAGCTCGGGGTTGCCTCTGGAGCGAACGCGGCTCGCGTCGCCCACAAACGCGCTAACCCCCCGAGCTTGTGAGGGTTCTCGAGTGGTTTGCGGCTTGAAAGCCCTCTGCACGTCGCATATCTTCCGCGGCCTCGAAGCGCCGACCCAAAGGTGGCGAATCCGAGGTGGGGTGGGGTCCAGCGCAGTCATTGCTGCGCCGAGCGGCCTTCGGGGGATCATTTGCGGTCGAGCGAGAGAGCAGCGAGCCGTCGCGCAATTTTCCTTGCGCTGACGAGCCTATTCGGCGCCTTCCAATCGATGGCCCAGACACCCAGCGGGCCGGTCGAATATGGTGCGATCGATGCCGCGTTGCCCGCTTCGAGCCAGCCCCGCGTGTTGGTATTGCCCTTTCGGCTGCATAGTCGGGAGTCGCTGGCCTTCTTGACCGGTGCCCTCGACGAGTTGTTGGCCGAGCGGATCGAGGCGGGCGGCGAGGTCAGCGCGATCGCCTGGCTCGACCTGCCGGAACACGCCGGAGTCGATCGCCCGGCTTCCGACGCGGACCGATCCGACGCGGCGATGCGTCGGCTGGCCGAACGCTTCGGTCTCGATGCGGTCGTGTCCGGCAGCCTGACCGAGCTTGCGGGGCGGTTCAGTCTGGATGTGCGTGTCACACCGGCCGACGCGGGGGCCGCGAGTACGAGCCTCGTTTTGGCCGTCGCGAGCGATCGTGAATTGCTCGATCGGCTCGGGGAACTCGCCGAACGTGTCACGGCGACCGTGCGCGGCGGAACGCCGGACCGAATCGTCGACCTCCGATTCGAGGGGGCAGGTGCACTCGAATCGGAGCTGCGGTCGCGGCTCAGCCTGAGGCGAGGCGCGATCTTCGATGCTGCGCGGGTCGAGGCGGATCGACGAACACTCTACGCCGACCCTCGGCTCGCGAACGTGAGTGTCATTGCGACGCCCGCGGAAGGCGGCGTCGAGCTGGTCTACAGGGTGCTTCTCGCCGAGCGAATCCTTGGCGAAGGCATTCGCGTCGGGACCGAATTGAGGGTCGTCGAAGTCGTGATTCGAGGACACAAACGTGTCGAGGAAGATGCCATTCGAGCGAAGATTCGGACCGCGCCGGGAACGGTCTACGACGTGGGTCAAGTCGCTCGCGATGTCCGGTCGCTTTTCCAACAGGGATTCTTTCGTGACATCCAGGTTCTGATCGAGCGGATGCCGAATGGAGTCAGCGTGATCTTCGAGGTCGAGGAAAGTCCCATCGTTCGCGAAATTGCGATCTCGGGCAACGACAACCTCAAGGGCGAGAAGATCAAGGAAGCCCTCACACTCAGTACGGGTTCCCCCCTCGACTACCCACTCGTCCGAGAGAATGCGGAACGCATCAAGGCTCTTTATCGGAGTGAGGGTTATTACCTGGCCACTGTGGGTACGGAGGTCGAGGAGATGACTCCGGGCTCGGTCGCAGTGAGTTTCAATGTCGATGAGAAGGAAAAACTCAAACTCCGCGAAATCAAATTCGTCGGAAACGAAGCGTATACGGACAGCGAACTCCGGACGAATTTCTCGACGCAGACATGGAAGTTCTACTCCTGGGCGACCAGTTGGTTCGATCGGACGGGAACCTACTCGGAACCGATTTTTCTACGCGACCTTCGCTTGGTCGAGAAAAAATATGCCGATAGTGGCTATGTCCAGTCGCGCGTGGGTGATCCGGAAGTCGTCGCGAATGAGGAAGGTCTGTTTCTCGAGGTGCGGATCGTCGAAGGCCCCCAATTCAGGGTCGGTGAATTGAGCGTCGACGGCGATGAGACGATCGACCTCGAAGTTCTTCGAAACAAGATCAGACTCGAAGAGGGCGAAGTATTCGACCGATCGGATCTGACGGCGGACATCGAGATCCTCGAGGCCCACTACACCGATCGTGGTTTCTTCTTCGCGAACGTCAGCCCGGTCACCCGGACCGATCAGGAGAAGCTGACTGTCGACGTCCAGTTCGTCGTCGAAAAGGGCCCGCTCTATTTCGTGCGGAATGTCGACATCCACGGCAATACGCGAACCGTGGATCCGGTGATTCGTCGGGAAATTCGGCTCGTCGAAGGACAATTGTATTCGGCTCGGGCGCTTCAGGTCAGTAACTTCAGGATTCGACGTCTGGGGTTCTTCGAAGACGTCTCCTTCGAACCCAACACCACGGAAAACCCTTCGCAACTCGACCTCGACGTCACGGTCGTCGAGCGTCCGACGGGCTCGTTCAGCTTCGGAGCCGGTTTCTCCTCGGTCGACAGCTTTATCTTCACGGCGTCTTTGTCTCAAACGAACCTCTTCGGTCGCGGCTATGGCGCCAACATTTCGGCTGATATCGGCGGCCGCTCCAGTCGCTTCTTCATCTCCCTCACCGATCCCTACTTTCTTGGCTCGACGTTCAGTTTCAGTACGACTGCGTTCCTGACCCAGGTGCGATTCAACGACTTCGAACAGGACCAGCAGGGTATCGAGTTGGCCCTGAGCCACCCGCTCACGATCGACAATCGCGCATCGATCTCTTTGCGATATGGATTCGCCGATCGTCGAGTCAAGCAGGAAGACAATGTGAACTCCCTGGCCGCGCCGATCGCTCGTCAGGTGCTGCAGGGACGCCAGAGTACGAGTCGGATCGGAATCTCGGTCGGGATCGATACACGGAACGATCGCTTTGCGCCGACATCCGGCTATGCGGCTAATGGTGGGATCGAGTACGCCGGCCTTGGTGGGTTCTCGAAGTTCTTGAGCTTCGAGGCTCGCTTCGGGTATTTCTTCGGTGCGCCGGGCTGGCTCTTCGAGCGATCCACCTTCGTATTCAGCACGCGACTCGGATATGCCGTGCCCTTCAACGAGACCACCGATTTCGATCTGGACGCCCAGAGTTCGACGATCTGCGCGGACCCATCGAATTGCATCGACTCCGGTGATCTCACGCAGATCGACAACGACATCAAACTTCCCCTCACCGAGCGGTATTTTCTCGGTGGACTGGGTCGAACTCGACTTCGCGGTTATGAGGGGCGTTCCGTCGGCCCGCGCCGATCGGAGTTGCGCTTCACGGACCTCAGCTCGGGACGCGTCTTCCATCCTGTCGGGACTCGGCTGATCAGCAATCCTGCGACGGGCCAACTGGCGACGATTTGTGACGATCGAGTTGGGAGCGGAAATTTCGGAAATGGAAACGGGCGCTGCAATTCGATCTCGGACAAGAAATTCAACGATTTTGACGATTTGAGCGAAACCCAGGTGATCGGAGGCAGCTCCTTCATGAGCAGCACCTTCGAGTATCGCTTTCCGATCTCCGAGGAGATCGGTCTGATGGGTTTTGGGTTCATCGATGGAGGAAATGCCTTCGTCGAAGGGGACCTCCTGTTCGACGTGACCCAGTGGCGCTACGGTTACGGCGGTGGTGTGTTGTGGTTTTCCCCCTTCGGCCCGCTACAGCTGGTCCTTGGATTCCCGATTTCTCCGCGCTCCAACGAGCAAAGCCCGGTCTTCGAATTTTCAGTCGGAAGTCTGGGGATCTAGTTGAATCACATGTCCACGCGGGCCCGGGGTGGACTCGCCTACAACCCCCGATGACTCGGTCGAGTCGGTCGGGGCGGAAGCAAATAATCGACGTCGGCGACTCGGTCGACGCGAATGTGGGAGTCGGAAGACGATGAGCATTCAAAAAACCCTCCTTTTGGTCGCAGTGGGACTGTTGATCGGCTGGGGCCTCGGTGCGACCGAGGATCCCGTGAAGGTTGGATTCGTCGACGTCGAACAGGTGTTGGCGAGCGTCGACAAGGGAAAGGCGGCCCGCGAGGAACTCGAGCGCAAGTCGAGGGACGCACAGGCTCGGCTCACGCCCCTCGCCCAACAGCTCGAGACGATGCAGAAAGAGTTGCAGGCGAAGCGGTTCGTGATGTCCGAGGACGCGGTTCGAGCGAAACAACTCGATCTGGTCGAACTCAGGAATCGATACGAGACGAAGACGAAGGAAGAAGAAGGGCAGTTCAAGATCGATCAGCAACGTCTGATTGGCCCCTTGCTCGAGCAACTCGAGTCGGTGATCAAGGAAGTCGGTCGAGACAATCAATATTCCGTGATCATGAGAATCGACGCGCCAAGCCTCGTGTACGCGCGCGAAGCCCTGGACCTCACGGACCTCGTCATCAAGACCTTCAACGGAAAGGGCTGATCCCTTGCCCACGATCCATCCGACGGCATGCGTCGAAGACGGAGCGATTCTGGCTCCGGATGTGGTGGTCGGCCCGTTCTCCTTCGTCGGACGCGAAGTGGAGCTTGGTAGCCGCGTCGAAATTGGGTCGCATGTGACGCTTCTGGGCCGCACCCTCATCGCGGAGGATTGTCGAATCTTTCCCCATGCCTGTCTCGGCGCCGAACCGCAGGATCGGGCTTTTGACGGCGAATCGACGCGCCTCGAGATCGGCGCGCGCACCCAGATTCGGGAACAGGTGACGATCCATGTCGGGACCTCGCAGGGCGGCGGATGTACACGGATCGGCAATGACAACTATGTCATGAACGGTGCGCATATCGGTCATGATTGTCAGATCGGGAACCATACGATCATCGCGAGTTTTTGTGGGCTGGCCGGCCACGCTCGAGTCGACGATTTCGCCGTACTCGGCGCCTATACGGGACTTCACCAGCACGCGCGGGTGGGCGAATCCGTGATGGCCGCGGGTGGGTCGAAGCTCTCGCTGGATGCACCCCCCTTCGCGATGGTGGCCGGGGATCGCGCACGACTCGTCGGATTGAATTCCGTCGGGCTTCGTCGACGTGGATTTCCGCCGGCGACGTGTCGACAGATCAAACATGCTTTTCATGTGATCTTCCGATCCAAGCTGCGACTCGAAGACGCGCTCCTGCGGGTCCAGGAAGAAGTCCGTGACTCGCCGGAAGTCGAGCGACTGGTTTCATTCCTGCGGAAGACTGAACGCGGATTCTGTCGCTGAGGGTCGACATGCACCAGGCCGACGATGGGGGAGCGCTTGGCTTGATCGCGGGTGCGGGAAGTCTGCCGAGTGAAGCGGCCCGTCTGCTCCGGGCCCAAGGCTATTCACTCTCCGCCATCGGATTTCCCGGCCTGACCGAACCAAGCCTCGAAGACGAAGTCGATGAATTGCGATGGATTCGACTCGGACAACTCGAGGCCATGTCCGATGCCCTGCATGAGATGGACGCGGAGCGCCTTCTGCTGGTGGGGAAGGTTTCGAAGGTCTTGCTCTATGAGGGCCGGGGCATCGCCGATCCCGACGCCGAAGCGATTCGTTTGCTCTCCCAAGCGAGCGATCGTGGCGATGAGCCCTTGATGCGAGCGATCGCCCGTTGGCTCGAGGGACGCGGCTTTCAGCTCTGTAGTCAGGGGGAGCTCCTGGCGGCGATGCTCGCGCAGTCGGGATCGCTGGGCGCGCGTTCGCCAAGCGCGACCGAGCTCGCGGATCTCGATTTTGGCCGGCCGATCGCGCAGGAATTGGGTCGGCTCGGCATCGGCCAATGCGTCGTCGTGAAGCAAGCGAGTGTTATGGCGGTCGAAGCGATCGAGGGGACCGACGCCACCATTCGACGGGCCGGAGAGCTGGGCGGAAAGGGGGCCACGGTCATCAAATCGTCGCGGCCCGGACAGGATCGACGCTTCGATCTTCCGGCGGTCGGTTTGGGTACGATCGATGCCATGCGTCGGTCGGGCGCTTCGTGTCTCGCGATCGAAGCCGGATCGACGCTGCTTCTGGATCGGGAGGAGATGATCGCGGCGGCCGACCGCGAGAATATCGCGGTGTGGGGCTTCCCCGCGAATCGAAATCGCGCGTGAAGAGAATTCGAATCGGCATCGTCGGCGCCGGCCCGATGGGACGGCTTCATGCCCGCACGGTCCGTCGCCTGGCCGAGAACGACGAGGACTGCGTCTTGAGCGTCATCGTCGACCACCACGCGGGCCGGGCAGAATCGCTTGCGAAGGAGTTCGAAGCACGCGCTTCGAACGAACTCGAGGCGGCGGTTTCGGAGCTGGATGTGGCCGTGATCTGCGTCCCGACTGCGGCCCATTTTGCGATTGCGAAAGAGTTGCTCGAACGCGATGTCGATCTGCTCGTCGAGAAGCCGTTTACGAGTTCGATCGACGAGGGGTCGCAACTCGGCAGCCTGGCGCGCGAGCGCCGGCGTGTTCTTCAGGTCGGGCACGTTGAATGGTATAATCAGGGTTGGCGTGAGGCGGCCCGGCGGGCGGGCTCACCCCGTTCGATCCGAGTCGAAAGGTTGAATCCGCCGAGCGATCGCGGTCTCGATCTGGACGTCGTTCAGGATTTGATGCTCCACGATCTCGATTGGGTCAGCCGGTTGCTGGACGAGGAAATCATCGAAATCAAGGCGCATGGACGCGCGGTCCTGAATCAAAGACTCGACGAGGCCGAGGCGACGCTTCGATTTAGAACGGGCTGTCTCGTTACGCTGCGGGCGAGCCGCGTCCATTCGACTCGTCGCCGAAGGGTGCGCATCGAGGGTCAGGAGGGCGTTGCGACGGCCGACCTGATCACGCGAAGCGTGAGCGGCCCCGGTTGGGAGACGGGTCCCGGACGGGATCCACTGGAGGCGCAATGGGCCGATTTCCTGGAATCCGTGAGGACTCGCAAGCTTCCCCAGACCGACGCGGGCGTCGGCGTCGCGGCTTTGAAGCTCGTCGACCGTGTTCGAGACGCGATCGACGAGACTTCCTGGAGTTTGGATCGTGAAGACGATTCTGCTCTCAGCGGGTGATCTGTCCGGCGAGCGGCATGTGGCCGAGTTGGTTCTCGCCTTGCGGGAGCGGATTCCAGATCTTCGTTTCGTCGGCATGGGAGGCGCCGGGATGGCCGCGGCCGGCGTGGAGCTCTGGGTGGATCAGCGCCAGCTCGCCGTGGGGGGGCTATTCGAAATTCTTGGCAGCCTGCCGCGGATCTTGCGAGCCTGGCGAGGGATGCGGCTTTGTCTCGACGAAACGCGACCGGATCTGGTGATCCTCGTCGATTCGGGTGGATTCAATCTTCCTTTCGCGCGACGCATCAGGCGGCATTCGAAGGCCAAGGTCCTCTACTACGTCGCACCGCAAATCTGGGCTTGGCGACCCGGCCGTCTTCGGAAATTGGCCGATCGGACGGACCGGATCGCGGTGATTCTCCCCTTCGAGTCGGCCTTCTATTCCGAACGGGGTGTCGAAGTCGATTTCGTCGGACATCCCGCCATCGACACGCGTGTTGCGCCCGTTGACGACGCGGCGAGACAGCAATCCGTCGACCTTCGCAAATCTCTGGGTATCGAGCCTTCGGCGAGTCTGCTCGGAATCTTTCCAGGCAGTCGTCGAAACGAACTCGCGCGCCACCTTCCGATTCAGCTGGACGCGTTCTCGTGGCTCCGGCGGCACGAGCCGGGCCTGCAAGACCTGCGCGCGGTGATTGGCCTGGCGCCGAGTCTCGACCCCCAGGAAGCACGCCGGATCATCGCGGCTCGGATCGCGTCGACCTCGGGTGTGGTCGATCTCGTCGTCGAGGCGCCGGGCGCCGTGCTCGACGCTTGCGACGTGGCCCTCGTCAAACCGGGTACGATTACGGTGGAGCTCCTGTTGCGTCGGAAGCCGATGGTCGTGGTCGGTCGAGTCCATTCGTTGAGCGCTGCGATCGCCAGGCGAATGGTACGCGTCGAATGGCTTGCGATGCCGAATCTGATCGCGAATCGCGAGATCGTGCCGGAATTTTATCAGCAGGAGGCGCAGCCGGATCGAATCGCTGCGGCGCTTGCGCCCCTGTTCCGGGCGGAGGGTCGTGAATGCCAGATCCAGGCGCTCGATCGAATTCGACCGCTGCTCGGACAGCCGGGAGTGGCGAATCGAGTGGCCGCCATCGTGGAGGAAATGCTTGGGACCTTTTCGGCATAGTCTGGCTGCGCTGATGGCGATCGGCCTTGGCCCGTTTCTGGCGGCGGCTTTGGTCGCACGTCCGAAGCTTCGGCGAGGGTTGGGCGAACGCTTCGGGCGAATTCCGGAGGACTCGGTGGAGCGGATCTGGGTCCACGCTTCGAGCGTCGGAGAAGCCCTGGCCGCTTGCCGACTCGTGCGGGTTTTGGAGGAGGACGGATACGCCGTGCGCGCATCCACCACGACGCTCACTGGCCTTGGTGTTTTTCGGCGCGATCGACCGGCCATGCCCTCGAGTCTGGCCCCCCTGGATCATCCATGGTGCGTCGAAAGCGCGATTCGGCGAGGGCGGCCGTCGCTCTCGGTCTTGATCGAGACCGAATTGTGGCCGAACTGGATTGCCGCCTGTGCACGCCGTGAGATTCCCGTCGTGGTTGCGTCGGGTCGTCTCTCCGACCGGTCCTTTCCTCGCTATCGCCGAATTCGGCACTTGCTCGGTCGGACACTCCAAAGGATCGACGCGGTCGGCGCCCGAACGGAGGTCGATGCCGAGCGATTCGTGGAACTGGGTGTGCCGGAGCATCGAGTCTGCGTGACCGGCGATCTAAAACTCGATCCACCGGCCGCGCAGCCGGCTCTTGCGATCGACCTGATTCGCGCGCTGGCCGATGTGTCCGTGGTGGTCGGCGGCAGCACCTACCCCAGCGAAGAAGCGGCGCTCCTGGACGCGCTCGATGGCGCAGAAAAAGCGGGTCACGCTTTCGTACTCGTCCTCGCTCCTCGACAGATCGAGCGCGCAGCCGAGTTGGCTCGATTCTGTCGCGAACGGCGTCGTCGTGTGCATCTCCGTAGTCGGCTCGAGGGACGCCACCTCGTACCGGGAGAGATCCTGATTCTCGACACGCTCGGCGAGCTGGCTGCGACGTACGCGACGGCTTCGATCGCGTTCGTGGGCGGGACTCTGGAGCCGATCGGTGGTCACAATCTCGTCGAGCCGGTTCACGCCGGATGTCCGGTGCTCTTTGGACCCTACTTCCAGAACGCGCGCAAGGTCGTCGAAATTCTCGAAGTCGGCGGAGCGGGTCTGTGTGTTTCGGACGCGGGCGAACTCGGCGTGGAGATCATTCGCGCATTCGACGATCTGGAGGCCTGCAGGATTCGCGGCGAGATGGGTCGGGAGAACCTCGAGGCCCATCGCGGAAGTGTTGCGCGAACCAAGGAGATGATCGAAGACGTCCTCGAGCGTCGCGGCCGCGCTCGGCCGGTGTCGCTCGCCCCGTGAGTTCTCTGCCGAGCGAGGGGCGCTTGCCTTCATGGCTGCTTCGGGGGGCGTCGGTCTGCTATGGCGCCGGGGCGCGAGCGCATCGTGGCTTCATGCGCTGGACGTCGGGCGGGCGGGGTCGGCTCGCTTGCGCGGTCGTGAGCGTGGGCGGTCTGACCGTCGGCGGTTCGGGAAAAACGCCCTTTGCAGCGCGTCTCGCGTCCGGGCTAAAGCGTCGAGGATGGCGCGTCGTGTTGGCGAGCCGCGGCTACAAGGGAAACAGTCGCCTGCCGGTTTCCGTCGTGTCCGACGGTTCGTTCATCCATTCGAGTGTGGCCCATTCCGGAGACGAATCGTTCGTACTCGCGGCCCATGCTCCGGGTGTGCCCGTCCTCGTTGGCCGCGACCGACGCCTGGTCGGGCATCATGCGGTATCGGCCTTCGACGCCCAGATCGTGATTCTCGACGATGGATTTCAGCATCATCGTCTGGCTCGCGACCTCGATATCGTATGCATAGACGGCCCGGGTGGTTTTGGGAATCGAAGACTCCTGCCTGCGGGTCCGTTGCGCGAACCGATTTCGACCTTAGGCGACGCGGATTGGCTCTGTGTGATGGATGGGCGATCGACCGCCTCGGAATCGAGTGGCGAAACCCTGCGCGAATCCGACACCATTCGATCCTTCGAGGCCTCCGGTCGCGAGGTCATCTGGGCCCGCCGTCGACCGATCGAATTGGTCTCGCTCGATCATTCGGACACGCTGTCCCTGGCTTCCCTGCGCGGTCGGCGGGTCGGACTCCTTTCGGGCGTGGCACGCCCGTCCTCCGTGCGCAGAACACTGGAATCGCTCGGTGCCCGCGTCGTGGTCGAGCGTCGCTTTCGGGACCACCACAAATATACAGCCAAGGATTGTGACGATCTCGACCATTCGGGTCTGTTGTGGATTACGACGGAGAAGGACGGGCTCAAGATCCTACCCGATTGGCTCGGAGGCCATCGGCTCTGGGTTCTTCGCATCGAGGTCGAGATCGAGCAGGAAGACGCTGTCCTCGATCGATTGCAAGCACGCTTGCAGTCGACGGGGAGATTGGCCAAGCGGCCCGGCTGAAGTCTTGGGCCAGACGGCGAGAGGCCGCCGTCTCAGCGAAGATCCCTTTCGCGGACCCGCCCCTTCCGATCGACCTCGAAATGGGCACGGAGCCTGTCGCCTCGAAAAAGCCTCAACCAAGGCCATCGTGGTGCCTCGAAGAGGCGCACCGAGAGGCGTTCGACCTCGTCACGGGGCGTGATCAGGTCGATCCGCGCGAAGCCCAATACGAGTGCGCCGAAGCGTGCATCGGGGTGATTGCGAGCGAGCGGGGGTGCGGCACGGCTGCCACTGCCGATGCCGATGTGCAGGGACGGTGTCGGGGCCCCGATCTCGAAGACCTGCAGGCTATGGTGATGTCCCGCCAACACGAGCTGTACCGTTTGGCCGCTCTCTGCGATCGCTTCTCGAACGAATCGGGGATAACCCCCGACGGCCGGAAATCCCTCGTCGTCGGTCGCGATCGGACGGTGGGTGGCGAGAATACGCCACGGTCCGCGCGCGTCGGACAAAGCCTGTTTCAAGGCCTGTTTGATCGCCGCCTCGTCGTCGATGGCGATCTCGGATTCGAATAGAATCAGGCTCACGCCGGGCGCGACTTCGAAGACCTGGGCGAGGGCTTCGCTCATTCGCCAACCCGGTAGAAAATCCGGAATGACTCGACGTTGGAGCCGAGCGCTTTCGGGTCGCTCGAGATCGTGATTGCCGAGTACCGCAAAGAGATCGACGGGCCTGCGTTCGCGGACGTCGATCGGGCATGCGTTCTCGACTTCCTTCGAGCGCGGGCCGCTCAGATCGAGAAAGTGGCAATAGGGCCGCACCAGATTCGTTCGAATTCGTTCGACGAGATGCTGGGGGTCGATGCCGTGCGAATAGAAAT
>SMVA01129713.1_pt1 | contig 27405 bp, 29 predicted proteins | sample 2456451 | NCBI WGS metagenome assembly SMVA01 (sample SAMN11095933, study PRJNA526329) | marine sediment metagenome | biome: Marine sediment; feature: Surficial sediment; material: Deep marine sediment; isolation source: Hadal surficial sediment | place: Pacific Ocean | collected 2014-05 | depth... | reverse complement strand
CTGGCTGACCTGGCCACGTGCAATATCCATTTGCTCATAGTTCACCTGGTTATAAATGGTCTGGGTCAGGCTTAGCCGCAAGTTTTCCGTGTCCGTATCAAAATCAGATACCACACCAAAACCGTTGATAGAAGTCTTTGAATCACCCTTTGTTATCGAACTGGATGCGCTGATGGTCGGCAGAAAATTGCTCCTGGCCTGTTTGATGTTCTCGCCGGCTGCATCGCGTCGATACGCCGCTGCCTGCAGTTGGGGGTCATTGGTAACCGCGAGATCGTGCACTCCGATTAAGTTTACAGCCTGGGCTGACGGTGCCGCCAAAATTGCGGTTAAAGCCACTACAAGCGGCTTGAGTCTAGTAGACATGTTCTGCTCCAAAAATCTTTTAAAATTCAAACCGGGGTGCCTGTTCTGCATTGACCAGCCTGGGCAGGTCCGTTTCAAACAGGCTCTCCTCGCGCCATTCCGACGCATTTAAGCGGGTCAACAACCTGGCTTCCATAGCCGGCGCATCGCCATTCACAATAAATAGTCTTCCGCCCGGGTTAACCCAGCCGCGGAAATGTTCCGGCACAGTAGCCACGGAACCGGTCACAACAACGACATCGTGCGCTTGTTCCGGTTGCCAGCCAGCCATCACATCACCTTTAAACAACTCAAGGTTGTGTACTTCATTTTCCTTTAATGAGCGCTGTGCCGTTTCGAAAATCTCGTCAAACACTTCGACACTCACAACATGATTGGCGAGGCGTGACAGGCAGGCAGTAATAAAACCACTTCCTGTGCCAATTTCCAAAACCGTTTCATCCTGACGTAATTCAAGTGCCTGAAGCATCCGTCCTTCAACATTTGGCTTCATCATGACCTGGTCATTCGCAAGCGGTATATTCAGGTCTGCAAATGCCAGTTTCCGGTATCGAACCGGTACAAAATCCTCGCGCTTGATGGCTTCAAGAATGTCCAGAACTTTTGTATCCAGTACATGCCATGGACGTACTTGCTGTTCAACCATGTTGTAGCGCGCACGCTCAAAATCCATACTCATTTACCAACACTCCAATCGTCCCGGTGGGCTTGCTTGTGATAACCGACAAGAGTACGGCCTCCACCCGAACGTAGCAAGGCACAGACTGCAGGCTGATGGTGCTTCTGATTAAGTGCCATTAGTCACGACACTCTTTCTATTGTCAGTTAGACTGTCCGGCGACACGCTTTGTTACACCTTTTATTTATATTCAATTATGCAAGTAAATCCACAAAAGGCCGGTCATGAGCATTGAAACGGAAAGGAATGTTCGTTTTGAGAAGCTGGCTCGGCAGTATTCCACCGATTTGTATCGCTATGCGATGTGGATTTGCGGAAATGATGCTTTAGCCAAGGACCTGGTACAGGAGACTTTTCTTCGGGCCTGGAAGGCCCTTGACAGTCTCAAGAGTGAAAAAGCAGCGAAGAGCTGGCTGATCACTATTTTGCGCAGGGAGTATGCCCGGACTTTTGAGCGCAAAGTGCCAAAATTTACGGATATTGATTCTGTGGTGGTGCCGGAAGACAGCGAACTGGAGCCGGATGAACGTGTAGAACGCCTGTTGCTCCGCAAAGGAATGGCGTCTTTACCCCCCAGGTACCGGGAGCCTCTCCTGCTGCAGGTGGTAATGGGTTATAGCTGCGCTGAAATAGCATCGCAACTGGGAATCAGCAAAAGCGCTGTTATGACGCAGTTGTTCCGGGCCAGAGAATTATTAAAGCAAAAAATACACGAGGATGGAGTAACGGGAAATGTCCATGAACTTTTCTGAGTTCAAAGAACTTTTGGGTGCGGATCCGCTTAACAGTGATCCGGAAATCCTTGCTGCCCGAAATTCCAACCCGGCATTTGAACAAGCTGCCCGTGAAGCACAAGCCTTTGAGCAAAAACTTCAATCCGCTCTCAGTGTAGTCGAACCAGGTGTTGCGTTCTTCCAGGAAATAATGTCGGTGGCTCAACAATCTGCGATCAAGTCCTGGGGCAGACCCCGCTGGTTTGCGATCGCAGCAAGCGTACTCATTCTGATCGGTGTATCAGCTGCGACCATGTGGCAAATTAACCAGCCAAAAACCATTGAAGAATATGTTGCCCATCATTATGAATTAGACGGTTTGGCCCTGATAGAAAAGTCCAGCGTTGATTTTGATATCTCTGAAATTACCTCCGTATTGGCTAAACTGAATATGCGCAGCGGCCAGGCACTGAGTGACAAAATCCGGTTTATCCGACTATGCCCTACTCTTGAAGGGCGCGGAGCACACATGGTTGTGCAAAGTGACCGCGGTGAAGTCACCGTTATATATATGCCCGGCACCATCGTTCAAGACCGCCGCATTATAGAATTTGGTGATATGCAGGCATATATGGTGGCATTCGAAAGCGGCACTGCTGCAATCATCGGGCATACCCATCAAGTTGTTTCAAACCTGGATCAACTGATCAGAAGTTCGCTGTCCAGCACGATTTAGCCCTACTGTTTACAATAAACTTCCTGCACATGCCCGGCTGTGCTGATCTGCTATGGTTGGTGTATGAAAAAATATCTGCTCATCGGTATCCCATCTGTCCTGGTTTTGGTTTGTCTTGGGTCGATGTACTGGTTCAACCACGAGCCGGAATTATTCGACCCCGTTGAGCGTAGCCGTGCTCATGCACTTGCTCATGGTCAGCTGGTAGTGGTGGGTTACACGACCACCGTTGCAATGATCGAAACCGTAGAGGTGATGCTGAACAAACGTGGCGGTTACTTATCCAATGACATTTTACCGCCCTGGGTATTTCTGGATAATGTTCCAAACTGGGAGTTTGGTGTCCTTACCCAGGTGCGTGACCTGTCCCGGGCAATGCGAAATGATTTCAGCCGCTCACAAACCCAGTCTATCGAAGATCCGGACCTGACTAAAGCGGATCCTTTATTTCATTACGACAGTGAACGATGGATCCCGCCGGATACTGAAGGGCGTTATCGAAAAGCCCTGGATTCAATGGAAATCTATCTCCATCGTCTGTCTGATCCGGCGATACAGGATGCCCAGTTTTACGCGCGGGCCGACAATTTGCGGGACTGGTTGTCGATCGTGGAAAAACGCCTGGGTTCCCTGTCTCAAAGGTTATCGGCCAGTGCCGGGCAGGTACGATTGAATACTGATCTGGCCGGGGAGTCGGAAGCACGACAATCAACCAACGCACCAGCAGTGATCAATGTGCAAACTCCCTGGACCCAAATCGATGATGTTTTTTATGAATCACGCGGCTCCACCTGGGCACTGATTCATTTCCTGCGTGCGATGGAGGTGGATTTCAACGATGTTCTGCGTAAGAAAAATGCCTTGATCAGTTATCGGCAAATCATCCGCGAACTTGAGTCTACCCAGGAGTCCTTACACACACCAATGGTGCTTAACGGAAACAAATACGGCCCTCTGGCCAACCATTCACTGGTGATGGCCAACTATATTTCGCGCGCCAATGCGGCGATTATTGACCTGCGTACACTCCTGTCCCAAGGATAATGACAAGGGGCTGATATAAAAAACGAATTTCATCTGACGAAACCTGATTCGGCGCTTAGCTTGATGTAAACGCCAACAATGCTGCGCGCAGCGGCGCAGGGTGGCCCTCAATGGTTTTCGACTGGTCCCCGGGGTCCAGGTTCTCTGCCAGAGATTCAAACCGCATCCACGGCGTGCTCCTTTGCTCTTTAATGCTGGTTACTGTGATGTCGAGTGTGCGCGTATCTTCGAAGCCAGCTTGTTCCATCCATTCATAAAGCTGAGAAATGGTGGGTATCGCCCACACATTTCTCATGCGTGCATAACGTTTTTCCGGTACCAGTTGCTGTTTCCCTTCGCCCTGCAGGATCAGGGTCTCCATGACCAGTTGCCCGCCTGGTCTTAATAAACCCACGAGTCTTTTCAGGTGCGAAACCGGATTACGCTGATGGTACAAAACACCCATCGAAAACACCGTATCGAAATTTCTGCCAGCGGCGGGTAAATCTTCTACCCGCAACGGTAGTACGTAGTTTGGCAGTGGTCCGGAAAAGTGTCTGCAGGCCAACCATTGCATGACATATACCAGGGTCGGATCAATACCAATAACACTGGCTGCACCACAGCCCAGCATCCTCCAACCAAAATATCCGTTGCCGCATCCCACATCCAGAATATGGTGTCCGGCCAAATCCAGGTGGGCTTTCAGTCGATCCCATTTCCAGTCCGACCTCCATTCTGTATCAATCTGCACCCCACCGATATTGAGCGGCCCTTTTCGCCAGGGGTGGAGTTTGATCAATTGCTGTTCAATAGTGATCGCGTCTTTTCCGGGCTTACCCAGCACCGGGGCCGGGTCATTACCATCAAAGAAATACTCTGCTTCCGGCAGTCTGTCTATTGCCTCGCGCCACCGCGGAAGATCGCCATGAGTGCCCTGCGTTATGATTTCGTCACTTTGGTCAATCAGGGCCTGTAGCCACGGCATTCTGGTTGCAGTTTCACTCCTCAGGGTTTGATAAGGGCTGATCATCTCAATCCTGTTGATATGACTTCTGGGTCAAGAAAATTGGCTGCAATTCTGCTATCTTGAGCATAGGAGAAAACCCCTGAAAGCGTTACCATCAGTATCGCATAGGATTCAGGTCAACATTTAAAGTGAGTAACAGTGAGATGATCGATAATCCATTAATCTGGGCGGTAATAATCGTCTTCCTGGCCGTTGTTGTGGTGCGCAAATCTGTCATCATCGTACGCCAGGGTTATGAATACACCAATGAGCGATTTGGCAAATACCAGGCGACCTTTAAACCGGGTTTCCACCTGATCCTGCCTTTTGTTAACCGCATCGGACACCGGATTAACATGATGGAGCGTGTACTGGATGTACCTTCCCAGGAAGTGATCTCCAAAGATAACGCGGTTCTGACTGTTGATGGTGTGGTGTTTTTCCAGGTGCTCGATGCGGCCAAAGCCGCGTATGAAGTTTATCGGTTGGAACATGCCATATTGAACCTGACCGTGACCAATATTCGTACCGTGCTGGGTTCGATGGACCTGGATGAATCTTTGTCCAAGCGTGACGACATTAATGCCCGTCTCCTGAGGGTGGTAGATGAAGCCACTACGCCATGGGGTATCAAGGTTACCCGTATTGAAATCAAGGACATCAGCCCGCCCATGGACCTGGTTGAAGCCATGGCCCGGCAGATGAAGGCCGAACGTGAAAAACGCGCGACTATCCTGACAGCTGAAGGTCATCGTCAATCATCCATTTTGCGGGCCGAAGGTGACAAGCGCGCTGCCATATTGGGGGCCGAGGGTAGAAAAGAAGCGGCTTTTAGAGATGCTGAGGCACGTGAACGATTAGCCGAAGCAGAAGGCAAGGCAACCACCGTGGTCTCAGAGGCTATCGCAGGTGGTGATGTGCAGGCCCTTAACTATTTTATTGCACAAAAATATGTTGAGGCCCTGGGTGAATTCGCTCATAGCAGCAATCAAAAGACTTTGATTCTGCCCATCGAAGCTACCAGTATCCTGGGTAGTTTGGCAGGTATCGCCGAAATAGCGAAAGCTGCTTTTAGCAAAGACGATTAATGAGGCTGGGATCATGATGGAATGGTTTGACAATATCGTGTTTTGGCACTGGTGGATCGTGGCGGGTGTTTTGTTAATACTTGAATTAACAACCCCCACCTATTTTTTCCTCTGGCTGGGTATCGCAGCAGCAGCTACCGGTCTTGTGCTATTGGTGTTTCCGGGGATACCGCTGGAATTCCAGTTAGTGCTTTTTGCCATTCTTTCTATCGGCGCGATTATCATTTGGCGCCGATATCGTGAAGCCAATCCTATTGTTTCCGATCAGCCCTACCTTAACCGGCGCGGAGAGCAGTATTGCGGCCGGATTTTCACCCTCAAACAGGCCATTGAAAATGGTGTTGGTAAAGTGACCGTTGATGATTCCACCTGGAAAGTTAAAGGTCCTGACCTGCCGGCTGGAACCAAGGTAAGGGTTGAGGGTGTTGATGGTGTGGTTTTCAAAGTTGTTGAAGCAGTCGAATAAACCATAAAACTACTTGAGACACTCTTAACGCTTTATGTAGATGGCACCGCTTGGCTATACTAGCCACCTTCCAGGCATCCGGATTTTTAATGAATTTTCAGGACTTCATCAATACCCTGCTTAGTTACTGGGCAGATCAGGGCTGTGTGCTCATTCAACCGCTGGATATGGAAGTGGGTGCCGGTACTTTTCATCCTGCGACTTTCTTACGGGCGATTGGTCCGGAACCCTGGGATGCAGCTTACGTTCAACCGTCCCGCCGCCCCACCGATGGACGGTATGGAGAGAACCCTAACCGTCTGCAACACTATTACCAGGTGCAGGTGGTATTGAAGCCTTCTCCGGAAAATATCCAGGAGCTTTACCTCGGCTCATTGGATGCGGTGGGCATTGACCCCGAGATTCATGATATTCGTTTTGTAGAAGATAACTGGGAGTCCCCTACCCTGGGTGCATGGGGTCTGGGTTGGGAAGTTTGGTTAAACGGAATGGAAATCACTCAATTCACTTACTTCCAACAAGTCGGCGGCCTGGAATGCAAACCTGTAATGGGCGAAATCACCTACGGAACTGAGCGTTTGGCGATGTATTTGCAGGGCGTTGACAGTGTTTATGACCTGGTATGGTCAGATCATGGTGGTCGCATTGTTACGTATGGCGATGTGTTTCTTCAAAACGAAGTGGAACAATCTACCTATAATTTTGAGCACGCCGATATCAAGTCTTTGTTCAAATGGTTTGATACTTGTGAGGAACAGGCAGCCCGACTGGTTGAACTTGGTCTTCCTCTTCCTGCCTATGAGCAGGTACTTAAAGCCTCTCATACGTTTAATTTGTTGGATGCCCGCAAAGCAATATCAGTAACCGAGCGGCAGAGGTATATCCTGAGAGTAAGGGATATTGCCAAAGGCGTTGCACAGACTTATTACGACAGTCGTGAGAAAATCGGTTTTCCCGGCCTGGTGACGTCTTCAAATGAGTAAACATGCAAGCAAACGATCCGAAGCTGGCCGGGATTGTGCCGATCTGCTGGTAGAGTTGGGCTGCGAGGAACTTCCTCCAAAAACACTCAAACGTTTAGCGCACTCTTTTTTTGATTCGGTTTGTAAAGGCTTGACTGATGCGGGGATTGAACTCGATCCTGAGAAAGGTAAAGTGTTTTACACGCCGCGCAGGCTGGGTTTCAAGCTTTCTTGTGTTGCAGGTAAACAAGCAGACCGGGTACTGGAACGAAAAGGACCAGCGGTCAGTGCTGCTTTTGATGAAGATGGTAATCCCACCCAGGCAGCCCTGGGTTTTGCCCGCTCGGTAGGAAAAAATCCGCAAGACCTGGACAGACAAAAAACCGACAAGGGAGAATGGCTGTTTTGTCGCGTCGAACAAGCGGGCGACCCTCTGGGTACGGTTTTGTATCCGATTTTGGAAAAAGCACTGGCGACTTTACCGGTGGCAAAACCAATGCGCTGGTCAGATCATGAATATCGTTTTGTCCGACCTGTGCACTGGTTGATAGTGCTGCATGGTAAAGACATTCTCGATGGTTCCCTGTTCGGTATAAGTGCCGGTCGGGAAACCCGTGGGCATCGAATCCATAATCCAGGGCCCCATCCGGTCCAGCATGTAGATGATTACGAGTCTGTGCTGGAAAAAGCATTTGTAATGGTGGACCCGGGCGCCAGAAAGCAAAAAATAAAGCATCTTGCTATCGAAGCCGGACAGGAAAAAGGCGGTAAAACCCGAATCACAGAATCCCTGCTCGACGAAGTGACCAATATTATTGAATGGCCATGCGTGGTGACTTGTGAATTTGAGGAAATTTTTCTTGAAGTGCCACAAGAGGCGTTAATTGCGAGTATGGAAGACCAGCAAAAGTTCTTTCCTGTCCTCAATACAGATACCGGCAAACTGACTTCTGGTTTTGTGGTTATTACCAACATCGACAGTAAGGAAATTAGCGCTGTAAAGACCGGCTTTGAAAGGGTAATTCGTCCCCGGCTTGCCGATTCCCGTTTTTTTTGGGAACAAGATCAGAAAATTGCTCTTGAGGGCTATTCGGCAGCCTTAAACGCCGTTGTATTTCAAAAAGAACTGGGTTCAGTTGGCGACAAATCACGAAGAATAGCCGCAATTACCTGTTATTTAGCAGATTTTAACGGCTATAACACTGTCACAGCTGAAAGGGCGTCCCTGCTTTGTAAATGTGACCTGCTTACTCAAATGGTTGGTGAATTTCCGGCATTACAAGGCACAATGGGCAGGTATTATGCACTCAAGTCCGGAGAGTCTGCTGAAACGGCCCAGGCCATCGGTGAACACTATTCGCCACGCTTTTCGGGTGACCAGATCCCCGACAGTAAATTAGGGTGCTATTTATCAATAGCCGACCGGATAGACACGATCGTAGGGATATTTGCCGTTGGTTTGAAACCAACCGGCAATAAGGACCCGTTTGCCCTCAGGCGGGCAGCCCTGGGTATTGTTCGAATTCTTACCGAGGCAGAAATTCCTGTTTCTCTGCATCAGTTGCTGGCTACCTCGATCGATGCTTTGTCCGGCCAGATTGAAGTCTCGGATGAATGCAGGACAGATTGCCTGGTGTTTTTACTGGATCGCCTAAGACACTACTTTCTTGAGCGCGGGGCGAACACGAACGTGCTTAATGCTGTTTTCGCGGCACCCGTTTCTACCCTCCCTGACCTGCAAGCAAGGTTAAACGCTTTGTCCGATTTCATGTCTTTGCCAGAAGCGGACAATCTGGTAGCAGCAAATAAGAGAATTGGCAATATACTGAAGAAATCAAACTCTTCATTTTCGAAGGAGATAAACGAGAACTTGCTAATTATCGAAGAAGAACGTGATCTTTTAAGCGAAGTTAATGCCATGGAAGATAAACTTAGCCCCCTTTTTGAGAAAGCGGATTACACGGCCGCGCTCAAGACTCTGGCAAGTCTGGACCAGGTCATTACAGCGTTTTTTGATAATGTAATGGTTATGGACCAAGATATTCAGCTTAGAAATAACCGGCTTGCCCTCCTGTTCCGTCTTAAAAGCCTGTTTGATCGTGTTGCCGACCTGGCCATGGCGACATAAGTGCCGGATACACCAAGCGAACTCAAACTCCTGATTATCAGCCGTGATACCTTGCTTGATGCGCTAAAAGACGCTTCTTCCAAAAAGATATTCAGGACAATGGCGCGCATTTCACGCCGGGGAACGCACATTCTGCTAAGCGCCCCTGAACCAGAGCGGTGGGTACCCACCCGTGGAAATGTGGATAATGCCCTTAATCAGCAAAACGAACTGATGAAGCTTGCTAACGAGGCTGGTGGCGGAATTGAAGGTGTTTACTATGTTCCCCGTTCACTTCTTACCCAGGACCGAAATCGGAAAGGTGCACTAACGGATATTTTAAAGCGATATTCAGTACCGGCAAAGAACGCTGTTTTGATCAGTTCCAGCTCGCCGTTTATTAAAGCCGCCAGGCGAATGGGTATTGTTGACCATCAAATCGCACCGCCCGGAAAAAAGGGTAAGAAGCTGGTTTCGGCGCTTGACGGTCTGGTTTAGAGTCTAAATATCGAGATTTAATGCGTCCAGCGCATAACGTTCAATAAATTCACGCCTGGGCTCTACTTCGTCACCCATCAAAGTGGTAAATACTTCATCTGCAACATAAGCATCTTCTATGGTTACCTGTAACAGACGCCGTGTTTCGGGGTTAATCGTGGTATCCCACAGTTGATCCGGGTTCATTTCACCCAGGCCCTTAAACCTCTGGATCGTCCGACCCTTTCGGCTTTCCTGCATTAACCACTGATATGCCTGATCGAATGACTCTACCGGGTTCTCGCTTTTGCCTCTATGTACCCTGGCACCATCTTGTATAAGCCCGAACAGGGTATCTGAGACTCTTCCGATTAACTTGTATTCAGGTGAGCGGAAGAAGTCCCGCTTAATCACTTTGGCTTCAATCACGCCGTATGTCATACGTTCAAGCTTCAGATCAATACCGTCATCGTTGTGGATGATTGCAATTTTATAACGGACGCTTGGTGGTGTTTCCTGGTTCATTCTTTCACAGATGTCTTCACACCATGATTGAATTTTTTTCTTCTCCCAGTCAGTAGAATATCTTTCAGAATCAAGTAGTTTAGATAAAAATACTGGATCATAGCGCAGCGCCAATCTCAGGTTTGTCGCCAGTGATGCCATGTAGTCCCGCATTAAACTTTCAAGGCCTTCACCACTGAGCGGTGGTGAATCAGGGTCAAATACGAGTACTGCTCCATCCAGAGCTCTGGCCAAAAGATACTCATTGAGCTCTGCATCATCTTTCAAATATTGTTCCTGCTTGCCCTGTTTGATTTTGTATAGCGGTGGCTGACCAATATAAATATATCCTCTCTCTATCAATTCCGGCATCTGGCGGTAGAAAAATGTCAGTAAAAGCGTACGAATATGCGACCCATCCACATCAGCATCAGTCATGATAATAATTGTGTGGTAGCGTAGTTTTTCAATATCAAACTCATCGCGTCCAATACCACAACCCAATGCAGTTATCAGCGTTCCGACCTCGGCTGAAGCAATCATCTTGTCAAAGCGGGCTTTTTCCACATTAAGAATTTTGCCTTTAAGCGGAAGAATGGCCTGGTTCTTACGATTTCTGCCCTGTTTCGCTGAGCCGCCGGCTGAATCACCCTCCACAATGAAAAGTTCTGACAGGGCTGGATCCTTTTCCTGGCAATCCGCAAGTTTTCCAGGCAGGCCCGCAATATCCAATACACCTTTTCTGCGTGTCATTTCGCGTGCTTTTCTGGCAGCTTCTCGTGCCCTGGCAGCATCAACAACCTTGGCGGTAATAATTTTGGCTTCAGCAGGGTTTTCCATGAGGAAATCCTTTAAAAACCGCGTCATCATTGACTCTACGACCGATTTTATTTCTGAAGAAACCAACTTTTCTTTGGTCTGTGAAGAAAATTTCGGGTCAGAAGCCTTCACCGAAAGCACGGCTATCAGACCCTCACGGGCATCATCACCCGTCATGGATACCTTGCTCTTCTTGGCAATTCCGCTTTCTTCAATATATTGATTAATGGTTCTGGTAAGGGCTGCTCTGAATCCTGCCAAGTGGGTACCACCATCGCGCTGCGGAATGTTATTGGTAAAACAAAACACAGCTTCCTGATAAGAGTCTGTCCACTGCAACGCAACCTCAACGCCCACACCATTGGTTTCACCGGATAAATGCATCACTGTTGGGTGCAAGGCATTTTTCTTGCGCCCCAGATGTTCTACAAAAGACTTGATTCCGCCTTTATATTCATACACATCCGATTTTCCACTACGATCGTCATTAAGCTCAATTCGAACACCGGAATTCAAAAAACTCAACTCTCTTAGTCGCTTGGACAAGATATCGTAATGAAACTCTGTATTGGTAAAAATTTCGGTGCTCGGCAGGAAACGAATGTCTGTTCCCGTCTGGTCGCTATCACCTGTTGCCACCAGCGGTCCTTCAGGCACACCAAGGTGGTAAGTCTGGCGCCAAACCTTGCCATCGCGGTAAATTTTTAATTCCAGGGGATCCGACAGGGCGTTGACCACTGAAACACCTACACCATGCAGTCCACCGGAAATCTTGTATGAGTTATCATCAAATTTTCCGCCGGCATGTAATACCGTCATAATGACCTCGGCGGCTGAACAACCTTCCTCCTCATGCATATCAACCGGGATTCCACGACCATTGTCCGCAACACTCACCGAGCCATCGAGGTGTATCACTACCGAAATATTGTCGCAATGTCCCGCCAGTGCTTCATCTACAGAGTTATCTACAACCTCGAACACCATATGGTGCAGACCGGTTCCGTCATCGGTATCACCGATAAACATACCAGGGCGCTTACGTACTGCGTCCAAACCCTTAAGTACCTTAATGTTCGACGAATCGTATTGGTCATTGCTCATTAATCTGTTAATCCTGCGCGAAATAAATAGCGTCAACACCCTGTCAAACGGTAACCAATATTCAAGGGGGTTGAAGACGCAAAAAGCTTTATTGATACGGTTGTTATTATACCACTTCCGGGCTTGTTAAGCTTGAATTGGAGGTGATTTAAGCTACTGTTTCTGTAGATATTTTCCCATGTTCCACGTGGAACATTGCACATGAACCATTACCCAAAGATTGATACGGTGAATAACTGGTACCGGTAATCCAGACCTGTGTCTCCAGTTGCTGTGCAAGCTTGAGTACCCGGATAAGATGATATTCATCAAACTCTGAAGCCAGGTCGTCCATAAGCAATATGGGTTTTTCCCCGGAATCCGACATAATCCTGGCTTGTGATAACAATAAAGCAGCGGAAATGATTTTCTGTTCACCTCGTGACACACGATCTTTTGCTAATTTCTTATTTAAATACACGGGCAGGTCTGCACGGTGTGGACCCTGGCCAGTAGCACCCCGTGCAAGATCCTGTATCACCGTGCTTTGAAGGGCAGCTAACAGGCTGTTTCCCTTCCAACCCTTGTCATAGCGCAGTTTGACGCTCCTGAGCTCAGGACTCAGCTGTTTTAGAGTCTCCTGTAACATTTTTGCAAGGTCTTGCTGCTGTTTGAGTCTTGCTTTGTGGACTTTTTCACCAAGTCCCGCCAATATCTCGTCCAGGCTTTCGACAACTGCCTTTTCTTGATTTCGCAGAGCCGCGTTCCTTTGTTTTAACGCCCGTGAATACCTTCTCCATAGAACCAGGTAATCCTGTTCCACGTGGAACACCCCCCAATCAAGAAACCGTCGACGACCTTCCGGCGGACCACTGACCAGCAAATGACTGTTAGGCTCGATTAAGACGAGGGGTAAATGACATGCCAAATCACTGAGTTGTTTAACATCTTCACCATTGTTGCGCGCTTTCCATTCTTTGGTAGTGCGTTCAATACCAAGTGTTTTCTCATTTTTGTCAAGCGGAATGGTGCTTGCGACTATTCTGAACTGATCTGATTCAGGCCCGACAAGTGCTGATATCTGACCTGCGCGGAAAGATCTGCCTTTTGCCAATACCACAAGGGATTCAAGCACACTGGTTTTACCTGCGCCATTATTTCCTAACAGGTAATTCAGCCTTGGGTTTAGTTCAATACTAACAGACTTAAGATTTCTTAAGTTATTGATTTTTAATGTTTTAATGTACACTTTTTACCTGATTTTATTGTCTTTACAAAACCAGGATCATGGCTGTGGGTTACAGTTTTAGTGGCATCACCACGTGTCGATTCAGATCAGAGTCCGGTGCAGATACCAGGCAACTACTGTTGGCGTCCTTAAGTTCCAGGGACACGGTTTCCGTATCGATCGCATTGAGTGCATCCAAAAGGTAGGTGACGTTAAAACCAACAGCAATTTGTTCGAAATTCATTTCCGCTTCAATTTCTTCTACCGCTTCTTCATGCTGGGGGTTGTGGGCCAGAATTTTCAATATTCCATTTGTTGCTTCAAGCCTTACACCCCGGTATTTTTCATTTGAAAGGATGGCGGCACGCTGTAATGCCCGTGTAAACAATTCTTTATCAACAAGAATTTGCCTGTCTGCACCAACAGGAATGACAGCCTTGTAGTCAGGGAAGCGACCGTCGATTAATTTTGAGGTAAATATGGTTGCATCCTTTACCAGTCGTACATGGTTGCGTCCCAGTGCCAGGGTGACAGAACCTTCATCACTGTCCAACATTCGGGACAATTCCATCACACCCTTGCGCGGAACGATAATTTGACGGTCCTGTGAAACAGAAACATCTTTATCGTAATCACAAACCGCAAGGCGGTGCCCGTCTGTAGCAACAGTTCGCAACCTGTTACCGTGAAAATCCATTAACAGGCCATTCAGGTAATAGCGCACATCCTGGTTGGCCATGGCAAAAGAAGTTTTGTCCAACAAGGTTTTCAATCCCGATTCTTCAACTACCACATCCTCCAGGGTTTCTAGCTGGTCAGTGGCTGGAAATTCAGCAGCGGGCAGGGTTGCCAGGGTATAACGACTCCTGCCTGCAGTCATGATCGCTTTTTCGTCTTTAACGGTAAATGCAATCTTTGAACCATCCGGCAATGCACGAACAATATCCACCAGTTTCCTTGCAGGAACCGTGATTTCTCCTTCCTGGCTGACATCAGTATCTACCGATCCAATCAGTTCAACCTCCATATCAGTGCCAGTCACAGACAAGCGTCCTTCCCTTGCAACCAATAAAAAATTAGCCAGAACAGGGAGGGTTTGTCTCCGTTCAACGACACCCACAACCTGGCTTAAAGGTTGCAGGAAGACTTCACGTTGAATACTGAATTTCATAACGGTTTCCTTTATTACTGTTTATATATTATATCTAACAGTAGTAATAGTAAGTGCTGTTAGTATCTCTTAAAAACCAGTTTTATTGTATTTAATCAAAAACTTATGTCATTTTAATACTGTGAGTATCCATGCTTCAGCCTGTGCATAAACTGTGTACCTTTCGCCTAAAAAAAACTATCCAGTATTTATCCACAACTTGCACAATACTTATACCTTATTTCATCCACATCAGGCGGTTAATAAACGTAATAACTTGGCTTTATCCTCCCGGATCCTGCCATCGGTTTCACATAATTCCTGAATTTTACGACAGGCATGCAACACGGTGGTGTGGTCGCGCCCCCCAAAAGCATCACCAATTTCCGGCAGGCTGTGTTCTGTCAATTCTTTCGCCAAAGCCATGGCGAGTTGCCTGGGCCGGGCAATCATCCTGGTACGTTTTCTTGATAACAACTCGGCAACGCGGATTTTGTAATACTCCGACACCCTTTTTTGAATATTTTCAATCGTGATCAGGCGGTCATGGACAGTCAACAGATCCCGTAAAACTTCACGGGTAAAATTTTCAGTGATATTTCGACCGGTAAAGCGGGCATTGGCAAACAATGTGTTCAGTGCGCCTTCCAGATCACGGACATTTGACCTCATGCGCTTGGCGATCAGGAAAGCAACAGATTCATCAAGCTGTACACCGCGCTCCTGCGCTTTATTCATCAGGATTGCGACTCGTGTTTCGAAATCAGGTGGTTCAATTGCCAGGCTGAGACCCCAGCCGAATCGGGACTGAAGACGTGGTTCCAGGCCCTCAACCTCTTTAGGATAACGATCACAAGTTAAGATAATCTGCTGCTTACTCTCTAGTAAAGCATTGAAAGTATGAAAAAACTCTTCCTGAGTTCGCTCTTTTCCTGCAAAAAACTGGATATCATCAATCAATAATACTTCTGCAGTTCGATAATGGGACTTGAACTCGTCCATGGTTTTATGGCGAATCGCAGTGATCATTTCTGAAACAAAACGCTCAGAATGGAGGTAAAGAACTTTGGCTGACGGGTTGGTCTCCCTGATCAGGTTTCCAGCGGCATGCAATAGATGAGTTTTTCCAAGACCGGTGCCACCATAGAGCAACAATGGATTATAGGTTCCACCACCAGGTTTTTGCGCTACCTGCTGGGCAGCTGCAAACCCCAGTTCATTGGATTTACCACTGACAAAATTATCAAACCGGTAGCGATTATCCAGACCGGATTCAGCTATTGGCCTGGATATTTTGTCCATAGCAATCGGTACGTTTTGGTTATTTGCGTCGCCAATCTCTACCACAACAGAGTCACGGGGGGCATCCAGGTGCTCAAAAATATCCCTGATCCTCTCCAGGTAATTTTTTGAAATATGGTCTCTCACATAAGCATTGGGGGCGAGTAAACGGGTACGGGTTTTACCGGAAACTTCCTGTAAGGGACGAATCCAGGTATTAATATCTTCAGCCGGGAGTTCGCGCTCCAGGTGTTTGAGACATAATTGCCAGGTGCTTTGAGACATGCCTATGGTTGGCCGATTTAGTGAATAGATGAAACAAGACGCGGGACTAGTCTAACGCCCTGTGGATAACTTTGTCACCATGAAAATTTGTTGTACTTAAAAAGCCGCGTAATTAGTGGGTTTTTCTTGTGTACACTTCGTTTTTTAGATACTATTCGCCTCTTGTGTCGACCGCTTTTATGTTGTTTCGGCGGTCTTTTTTTAACCCGTAGAGGTTTTCGAGATGAAGCGTACTTTTCAGCCCAGCCGCATAAAGCGAGCACGCCGTCATGGCTTTCGGGCACGCATGGCCACCAAGAGTGGTCGCGCCATAATCAAAGCGCGCCGCGCCAAGGGCCGCAAACGCCTTACCGCCTGATTTGGCAGGCTGTATTTTACAGCCGCCGGTCACGGCATTCCAAGCCCCGCTTCAGTTTATTTTCAAGAAAGGGTACCAAGAAATGCGGTTTCTCCGAGAGCAACGTTTGATTACGCAAGCTGATTTCCGTTTTGTGTTTTCAAAGCCAAAAGCAAGCCGGGATTCATACTTTCGGATTCTGAGCCGGGATAATGAAAGAGAAACTTGTCGGTTGGGGATGGCTGTTTCACGTAAAAACTGCCGTAAAGCAGTGGCTAGAAACCGCTTAAAAAGAGTAATAAGGGAGAGCTTCAGGCACCACGCCGGTAAATTGGCCAGCGACGGTGGCATTGATATTATTGTCTTGCCCACGGCCCGGGCAGCCTCCATATGCAACAACACATTGAACGATTCTTTGGAACAACACTGGCAACAATTGCAGGGTGGAAAAAACCATCAGCCAGGCACAGATAACAGGAAAAAGCTTAATGGCTAATTTTCGCCCGATGTTACTACTCAGCCTCGTATTCCTGGGCTATATGCTCTGGTTTGAGTGGCAAAAAGACTATGGGCCCGAAAAAACCGTAACTGGCCAGGTAGAAAGGGCTATTTCAAACCAGACTGATTTGTTACCGCCCAGCGCTTTACCGGCACCGGTATCAAGCAGCAGCGAAGACGCACCAGGGGATTTACCCCAGCAAATGGCTCAACAGGCAAATGTTTTCCAGGCCCAGCCACCGGAAATGAGCCGTAATTCACCCCTGGTTACCGTGACCACGGATGTGCTTGAGTTAGAGATTGACCTGGTGGGTGGTACGGTCGTCAGTTCCAGTTTGTTGAACTATCCGATCGTTCAGGAAAATCAGGCCGACAAGGTTATGATTTTCAACCGCGCAGGTGAAAAACTGTTTATCGCCCAGTCTGGCCTGTTAAGTCGCCAGGCACACCCAAACCATGCCACTCAATACTCATCTGACCGCCTGGAATATAAGCTTTCGTCGGGTGCTGATGAATTACGTGTTCCTTTAACCTGGACAGATGAAAGTGGGGTAAAGGTCACCAAGTCATTCATATTAAAACGCGGCGATTACAGTATAAACGTTCGACACACCCTGAATAATCAAAGCGGGGCAGTCTGGACAGGAAGCCGTTATGAGCAACTGCAACAAGCACAACAGCTGGATGGTGATGATGGCGGATTCAGCAATCCGGGTCGTTACAGTTTCAACGGGATTGGTTTTTACAGCCCGGAAGAAAAATTTGAGAAAGTTGATTTCGATGATGTAGAGGACGATCCATACCAGCGTGAATTCCGTGATGGCTGGTTGGCTATGATCCAGCACTATTTCTTTGCAGCATGGATTCCACCGGCTGGTGAGCTAAATGTATATTCAACGCAACAATATGCACCGTCCGGCTGGCCCCGCTACATTGCAAGATCAGTTTCACCCCAGGTTTCGGTGAGCCCCGGGACCAGTCACGAATTTTCCGCACTTTTGTATGTTGGTCCCAAACTTCAGAATAGCCTGCCTGAAATTGCCCCAGGACTGCAGCATACGGTTAATTACGGAATTTTCACGGTCTTCTCAAAACCACTGTTCTGGCTGCTTTCCTATATTCACGACTATGTGAACAACTGGGGCTGGGCCATTATCTTCCTTACCATTTTCATCAAACTGGTTTTCTTCAAATTGACGGAAGCCCAGTACAAATCAATGGCGCGAATGCGCAAACTACAACCGCGCATAGAACAATTGAAAGAACGTTATGGTGATGACAAGCAGCGTATGAGCCAGGCGATGATGGAGATGTATAAAAAGGAGAAGGTCAACCCGCTTGGTGGTTGTTTGCCTATCCTGGTGCAGATCCCGATATTTATTGCCTTGTATTGGGTATTGCTGGAATCCGTCGAACTTCGCCAGGCACCATTCATAGCATGGATTACTAATCTGTCAGTGCGTGATCCATTCTTTATTTTGCCGGCACTCAATGCAATCTTCATGGTTTTAACGCAACGGTTAACCCCCACCAGCGGCATGGATCCGATGCAGGCCAAGATGATGAAAGCTATGCCAATCGTCTTTTCTGTCATGTTTGCGTTCTTCCCCGCGGGCCTGGTTTTGTATTGGGCCACCAACGCAGGTTTGTCACTCGCACAGCAGTGGTATATCACGCGTAAGATAGCCGCTCAGGGGTAAACCTCTGCCAAAGCAGGTAAAGCCGTGGCCAACAGGCCAACAAGCGTTAACGACACGATATTTGCGATCGCGACACCTCCGGGTACCGGGGGTGTTGGAATCATTCGGATTTCCGGCCCCGGTGTTCGCAATATCAGTCAACAGGTTCTTGGAATAATTCCTCAAGCCAGGTTTGCACACCTGGCTGGATTCCTGGGCAATGACGGACAAACCATCGATTCTGGAATTGCGCTATTTTTTCCTGGCCCGGCGTCTTACACCGGTGAAGACGTGTTGGAATTACAAGGCCACGGTGGCTCAATTGTTCAGCACCTGTTGTCGGAGAGGGTCATGGATCTCGGCGCCCGTGCTGCCCGCCCGGGTGAGTTTTCAGAACGCGCTTTTCTCAATGACAAACTTGACCTGGCACAAGCAGAGGCAATTGCTGACCTGGTTGAATCCGGTACTGCGGCAGCGGCCCGGGCCGCCCAACGGTCACTCGAGGGGGTTTTTTCAGCCCGCGTAAATGACATTCAGACTGAACTGACCAGCCTGCGTGTTTTTATTGAAGCTGCACTGGATTTCCCGGACGAGGAAATTGATTTCATTGCTGGAAGCGACGCACTGGATCGCCTGGATCAGGCACTGGCTAGTACAAAAAAACTTCTGCATGACGCACACCAGGGCCGTCTGCTTAAAAATGGAATAACAATCGCAATCGTAGGGCTTCCAAACGCCGGAAAATCCAGTTTGCTTAACGCCCTTTCCGGAACGGACTCGGCCATCGTTACTGATATACCGGGTACCACCCGCGATGTTCTGCGTGAAACAATTTCCATAGACGGTGTACCTGTTCATATTGCTGACACGGCGGGGATTCGGGACGCTACTGATCGAATTGAAGCTGAAGGAGTCCGCAGGGCCAAAGCAGCGCTGGAAAAAGCTGATCTTGCTTTGCTGGTTTTGGACCTGACTAATCCGGGTGATGCCGGAAAAGAGCTGGCTAAAGATCTACCCCCGGACAAGCCAATCATCAGAGCCTGGAATAAATGTGATATTTCTGACCACCGGGAACAAGAGCAGGGCAACTCAATCAACATCTCGGCGAAAACCGGCGAAGGAGTTGACCAGCTAAGAAGCTTGATCAAAGACATCGCGGGCTTGAGTTCTGAACACGACGGCAGTTTTTCTGCCCGAACCCGGCATCTGGATGCGATTCGCCGGACCCGGACACATCTGAAAGCGGGTGCAACTCAGCTGAAAGAAAACAATGCCCCTGAATTGCTCGCCGAAGAATTGCGGCTAGCGCAAAGAGCTTTGGGGGAAATTACCGGGGAGTTTCTTCCGGACGATTTATTGGGTGAGATTTTTTCCAGTTTTTGCATCGGAAAATGATCAGGCATTCAAAGGTCGCAATTCTGGCTGGTTTTTTGCCTGTTTTAGCGGTGAATATTGCGGTTTGGATCAATATGACAGCAGGCCTTGAAGCCTGTTTCCCTTATTGGGATGGTTGTTTTTCGGTGAGTCGCGGCATTCGCTCAGGCCCAGGCTTGATGGTGTTTAAAATATTGGCATGGCCAGCAGCCATGCTCATGATTTATTGCTGGTGGCGATGTGGAGGCTGGTTTTTACAGCACCGACAAGAAACAGGAACCAGGGAAAAACTGATAGTCTGGTTGGGGATGTTTGGCGCAGTATTTTTCCTGGTATATGCGAACTGGTTGGGGACACAGGGGGATTTCTATCAATGGTTGCGTCGTTATGGTGTGGTTTTCTACTTTGGTTTGACCATGCTGGCGCAGTTGGGCCTTGCCGCTTTCATTTGGAACATCCGAAAAACCCCACAAAATTCAATGCCGGTAAAACCGTCCGGTTTTTACCTGGGGGTGGTATTGATAAGCTGGTTATTGGGTTTGGGCTCGGCATTCAAACGTAAACTTATTGATAACCCGGACTTTTTGGACCGGGTTGAAAACCTGCTAGAGTGGAATTTTGCATTAATGCTGTCACTGACTTTCATGGCATTAGGCCTCGTTTTTCGAGCCGAAGAAGCTAAAAATAAATCGGTGAACCACTGATACTCCAGGCCCTTTCAGGACTTGTTTTCGGCCAGCCAACTTTCGGTTTCCGGCCACAGATAGAGTTGGTCCAATAGTTGTTCAGTCCAGGCAACCCCGATCGACTGCAATAAGCGCACTGCCGTAACCTGGATCACCGGTAATTCCTTCCATGCCGATGTTTCCAGACAGCGCCAATATTTTTCATCAGGCGGGCCTTTTTTGTCTAACTGTTGATCGCATTGATCACAAATGAGCAAGCAGTGATTCAGGTCAGGCGCTTCAGGAACAGGCTGAATTTCCCGACAGATAAATTTAACCCCGGAGCTAGCACAGAGCTCACACTTACTTCGTGCACGACGTGCCAGGTCCTTGCCCAGGGTAGCCAGGGCTTGCAGCCTCTGTTGGTTTTTTTCGAATCCCCGCACCATAAAGCATCTTACAGTGCTTGTATGAATCAGGCAGCGCAGAAAATATCGTGCAACTTCTGAATCAGGCCAATAGCCGGGGAATCGGCCAGTGAATAGTAAATAGTCTGGCTTTGGCGGCGTGTTTCAACCAGGCCTTTCTCGCGCAGGATGGCGAGGTGTTGAGATAATGCAGACTGGCTCAGATCAATCCGGTTATTAAGTTGCCCGACAGAAATCTCGCCTTCTGCCAAAACACACATAATCATCAACCGGCTTTCATTGGCCAGGCTCTTGAGTAAACGAACTGCCTCGCCGGCATTTCGGTGCATGGCTTCAAAATCCACGCTATCCTGATCGGTACTTGCTTGTATCCGGGTCATCATTAGAGTTTACTTACGGATTCTGTTTATTACAATTAACTTATATACACAAGGATTACCGGTTGGCAGCTTACCGGGTGTAAAAGCAAGCAGATATAATCGGTTTGCATCTACCGGCCTCTGGAAAAGCAAGCTATGAGCATGGAAGTGACCTCGTTTTACGAGCCCGAATCATCCACCTGGACTTATCTGTTGGCGGATACGTCCAGTGGAAAGGCGCTGATTATTGATCCGGTCTGGGTTTATAACCCCATCAGCGGCAATACGGATACTGCGTTTACAGATGAAATTCTTGGCATTGCAAATTCCCGTGGCTATAGCATTGAATGGGTTCTGGAAACCCATACCCATGCAGACCACCTCTCGTCGGCTTGTTATATAGGGGATAAAACCGGCGCAAGAATTGCCATTGGAAAAGGTATTTGTGATGTACAAAAAACCTTTGTAAAGATGTACAAACTCGATGATGTGCCTGTCGACGGCAGCCAGTTTAATCGCCTGCTAAACGATGGTGACATTGTCCAGTTGGGAAATCTGGAAATCCGGGTAATGGAAACCCCCGGACACACCAGCGACAGCATAACGTACCTTTGTGAGAATGCAGCTTTTATCGGAGACACCTTGTTTGCGCCGGATTTTGGCACGGCACGTTGTGATTTTCCGGGCGGGGATGCCGAACGGCTGTTTGATTCAATTACGCGCATTCATGCCTTACCGGAGGAGACGCTCCTTTACCTTTGCCATGATTATCCTGCCGATGGAGCAACACCCGTCAACATCGTAACGGTTGCAGAATCACTGGCTGGGAACATCCACGCCAAGGCGGGAACCGACCGTGATGAATACATTGAAATGCGCAACGCGCGGGACGCGAAATTGTCACTACCAGAGCTGATTTACCCCGCCATCCAGATTAATATTCGTGCCGGGAATGCGCCGTTAGCAGATACAAACGGTGCAAACTATTTGAAAGCATCATTCAATGCTGAACTGGCTTTATTGTTAAAAAAACGGCTCGGATGAATAGCAAAAGCCGGTGCAAACCAGGGCAAACTAATTTTAGATCCCAAGCATGGTAAATACGGATTTACGAAGGACGGTTCTGTAAACACCACCGTCCTCACCCTGCTCCAGCAGTTCGTTACCGGTTGTACGGCAAAACGCCGCGAAATCGGCTACCGAACCAGGATCAGTTGAAAGAATTTCCAGGGTTCCACCAGCCGGAATATCCTTAAGGGCTTTTTTAGCCTTCAAAATTGGCAGCGGGCAATTGAGACCTTTAACGTCGAGTATTTTGTCAGTCATCATATTTTTTCCAGTGTATTCTTTTCAGATAAACAGGTTGATGTGGCTTTGGGTTGCCACTTCGATATAGGTTGCAGCGCCGCCAATTTCTATTTCTTCGATCATGTCATCCAGCGAATATTCAAACAGATCCATGGTCATCTGGCAGGCGATCAAGCGCACCTCGGCCTCGACCGCCAGATCACGCAGTTCCGGAATCGATGCAACCCCTTTTTTCTTGATCAGGTTTTTCATCATTTTGGAAGCCATCGCATCCACACCGGGAATTGCAGAGACAATATTCGGCATACCCATGTGCATACCCATCATTGGCATCGACATTGCAGGGTTGCCAAGAGAAGTGACCTGCAATTTCAGATCCTTCATCAGCAGATTCAGGCCGTAAAAAGTGAAAAACATGGTGACTTCCAGACCCATGGCTGCAGCAGTGGTGGCAAGAATAAAAGGTGGGTAAGCCCAGTCCAGGGCTCCTTTTGTGACGATGATTGACATGGTGTTGGGGTTAATACCGTTTATATTTTCTGATCCGTTCGACATAACAAAAACCTTCTTTTTTGTCAGGAGCTTAAGGAGATTGAGTATATATAAATTTCATTTATTAGGGAAATCTTATACTATAAATTTGATACGTGAATCTCGTTTCATTCGCTAACCGGCTGGCACAAAGTGTTTACCCAATTGAGAACTTGCTGTCCTTTAGGTTTCAGTTCATAAGCTGCTGTGGGCGGGAATTCATCAATAATGCTGCGCTTTGCCCAACCGTGTTGATGCAAGGACTTCAACCCCATGGCAATCGCCCGGGGTGTTGCGTCGTGAAGAACTGAGCGCAACTGGTTGAAGCGTAACCTACGCTCACCAATAGTGACAATTAGGGGCAGAGTCCACTTTCGAAACGCCAGATCAAACTCATTGTTATCCCGCAGTATTCTCACCAGCGACAAACAAGCATCTCCGATCACAACACCCTGTTTTGTCAACAGATACTCAGGCCGCATGGGATGCCCATGGCCGGTGTTTTTATGCACATAACCCAGTTCAATGAGATGCTCAAGCGATGCCCTCAGTGAGCCACGACTGACTTCTAAACCATGAACCAGGGTTATGAACTTTGCGCCGGACAAACGGTGGAGAGTGGCAATAATCAGGATATTCCATCGGTGGTGTACAAGGCTGATCAACCGGTTTATTTCGCTGGAAGGGTTGGATGCACTCACTTGACATATTATATATTAAGTATAAAAATAGGACAATTAATTTCCACATCTACATGAGGTGTACATATGACAGAGCGAATTCAATACGACGGTGGGCTCACCGTATCCCTGCCGGTTTCGAATCTTGATGAGGCAATAAGCTGGTATCAGAGTATTTTGGGTTTCGAACTTCTCTACCGCCTGGACGAAATGGGTTGGTGTGAGCTGTCATCATCAGTGGAAAGGGTCAATGTGGGGCTGAGCGTGGTAGAGCATCCGAACCCTGGTGGGGCAACACCTACATTCGGTGTGGAGGATATCAAACAAGCCAAAGCATCACTGCTGTCAAAGAATGTCCGCATTGACGGCGATATCATCACAATTGAAGGCATGGTGCACTTGCTGACGTTTTATGATCAGGATAATAATTCACTCATGTTCTATCAGCAGCTGAATTCTGATGGGTAATTTTCGCTCGATAGTGCCATGCACAATTTTGGTCCTGCTTGCATTTGGTTTTGGCAACAACGCTGATGCTCAATCGCTGAAAACCGAGCATACCTACAAGCTCGATGATATTGACAGTCGCCCGGCAGCAAATCTGGAAGATGTGGCCTGGCTGGTGGGGTCGTGGACCGGTGAAGCATTCGGCAACACCTTTGAGGAAGTATGGAACCCGGCATCAGCCGGCTCGATGGTGGGCATGTGGAAATTGATGAATCAGGACGAGGTTGTATTCTACGAACTCATGTTGCTGGTTGAAGAGGAAGGAAGCCTCAGCTTAAAAGTAAAACACTTCAGCGAAGACTTCACAGCATGGGAAGTAAAGGAGGACTTTGTCAGGTTCCCGCTTGTGAAACTCGAAGAAAATGCCGTGCATTTTTCGGGCTTGAGCTTTAACCGCATCAGCGAGGATGAGATTCATGCTTTTATCGCCATGCGCCATGATGACAAGCTGCGTGAAGAAACAATGATCTACCATCGCAGAGAATAATGGTTAGTGTCGCAACTACGCTTGATTAACGCCACTTCGCGTATATGCGGCCTTTTCGGGAATAACCTGTCTGACGCCGCCCTGAGGACGCTCAGAATCACCCGTGTAGCGTGGAATCAGATGGATATGTACATGGAAAATACTTTGTCCTGCAGCGGTTGAAACGTTCACACCGACATTGTATCCATCAGGCTTGAATTCCTCGTCCAGGGCTATCTTCTCCTCTGCTACCAGCGCCATACACGCGGCCACCTCTTCAGTTGTGAGGTCGAAAAAGCTGGCACAGTGCCGATACGGCATTACCAGGGTATGTCCCGGGTTGACGGGATATGTATCTCGAGTGCAATAAGCCAGATCGTTGTGTCGGATAACATCACGCGGGCCACAAAACAGACAAGGGTTGTTCGGGTCACTCATTCGGACCACCTTAATCGATGATGTGATAAACGGGGGCTTTTTCCATTTCCCACTGGTCAGACTCTTGGTTGTAGCGGGAAAGGGTGAAGCAATGCCAGTCCTTATCATCCAGCTTCATATGATCACCGCGATAATAATACCCGGGCCAGCGTGTTTCCTTGCGGAACATCGTGTGGTGCGTCACGGATTCTGAAGTCAGCACCCGGTGCTGAAGCTCCCATGCCCTCTGTAACTGGTGAAGATCCTCGGCCCCAAGGTGATGGAGGTCTTGCTTGAGCATTTCAAGCAATTCCAGCCCGCGGGTGAGCAATACTTCATTGGTCATGTAGTTGCTACCGATTCCACCCACATATTCATCCATGATTTTCTCGAGACGCTGCAAGCCGTGAAGGGGCAACAGGTAGCTTGGTGAAACGGTGCCGCCGACAATCTCGTTGCGGCCAATCTGGTAATTCTCCATCGGTTGGAATACAGTCTTTTTCAGCCTTTGATACTCGTCTTCGCTGACCTGTGGCACGTCCTTGCCAATGTCGTTCACATAATTGACCGCCGCTTTCGCTGCAATCCGACCTTCGGCAAAGGACCCGGAAGAGAACTTGTGGGCAGTGCCGCCGATGGTGTCGCCGGCGCCAAACAGTCCATCGACGGTCATCATCCGGTTATATCCCCACTGGTATTCATCGGGGGCATAGTCTTCCGGCCCGCTTGCCCATGCGCCGGAACAGGTGGCGTGAGAGCCCATCACGTATGGCTCGGAGGTGGTTAATTCGGGATTCGTGTGCTTGGGATCGATGTTCTGCGAGGCCCATACAACCGCTTGCCCTATGGTCATTCCGAGGAAATTCTCCCAGCCAATGGTTTCCAGGTGCGGATCCTGGAAAGCCTCTTTTGTGACCATTCGAATGGGTCCGCGACCCGCCTTCACTTCTTCCAAAAACGCGTGATTTCTCAGGCAGGTTGGCACCGGGACGTGATCAATGTAGTCGCCGACAATTGCCTTGGTGTTTTCATACCAGGTGGATTCGTATTCATCGCCGTAAGCATTTTCTGTGTAGGTTTTCAAGTGCAGGAAATAGGCACCGACCGGACCATAACCGTCCTTGAACCGCGTGAGGACGATACGGTTTTCCATCTGAGTCATCTTGGCGCCGACCTGGATGGGCAAGGCATAGGCTGAACCACTGCTCCACGGGGCATACCATGTCCGCCCCATACCCTCGCCAACCGAGCGCGGCTTGTAGATGTGCGAAGCACCCCCGGCACACACGATGACCGCTTTGGCGCGGAACACGTAGAAATCGCCGGTACGGACGTTGAACCCGACTGCTCCCGCAACCCGGTTGGATTTTTTCCTGTCCATCAGCAGGTGGGTCACCATGATCCGGTTGTAAACTTTGGAGGCGGCTTTGCGCGCAGCCTCAGCCACGATTGGTTTGAAGCTTTCACCATGAATCATGATTTGCCACTTGCCTTCGCGCAGGTAGCGCCCGGTTTCAGGATCTTTCATCATGGGCAGGCCCCACTCTTCGAACTTGTGGACCGTGGAGTCAACATGACGGGCGATATCGTAACCAAGATCCTCGCGAACCAGGCCCATGAGGTCGTTGCGGGCGTAACGGACATGGTCCTCGGGTTGATTCTCATCCCATTGCATACCCATGTAGCAGTTGATCGCATACAGGCCTTGCGCAACTGCACCGCTACGCTCGATATTCGCTTTTTCTACACAGACAATATTGAGATCACGTCCCCAATGCCTGGCTTCATAGGTCGCGCCGCAACCCGCCATGCCACCGCCGATGATCAGGACATCTGAATCTACCAACACTGTTTTGTTGCGCGAAAACAAACCCATCAAACAACACCCACTTTCAATTGATCGCGGGTCAAGGCGGGCAGTTTTTCAATGTTGAGCATTTCCGGTTCGTGCGCCAACTCCTGCGACTTGAAGTCTTCCGGGCTCGGTGGGTTGTAATCAGAAGGTGATTTTATTGAGCCCCAGGGTGTGGTGCGGATCGGGGATTCAAAATTCTTTTCTCTACCGTCACGGAATTTAACCTTCCAGGATATAACACCCTTCGCCTCTTCCCTCAGAACCCGGACATTGTGGCCCAGCGGTGCAAAGTCTGAATAACCACGAACGTCAATCGCATCCTGTG
>SMVA01196688.1_pt1 | contig 27451 bp, 22 predicted proteins | sample 2456451 | NCBI WGS metagenome assembly SMVA01 (sample SAMN11095933, study PRJNA526329) | marine sediment metagenome | biome: Marine sediment; feature: Surficial sediment; material: Deep marine sediment; isolation source: Hadal surficial sediment | place: Pacific Ocean | collected 2014-05 | depth... | reverse complement strand
ATTTGCCCCAAGGGAGCGGTTTCTTTAGCTGCTTTTTTGTCCGGCTGATAAAACTTTAACATCGCTGCTTTGGCCTTTTCCACAGGTTCCGACAATTTTATCTGATTCACATGATTCAGTTTTTTCTGACTTGTAGCTTGTGCCTTCCCCCCGTTTGCAAAAATCTGCTGCAAACGTGATTGCTCGACCCCGCGGCTTTTTAGCGCCGGCTTTGTTCTGTCAGCCGGTTCAGTCGGCCGGGTAATTGTTGGAAATTGTACCACTTTAATCTCTGGCATTAGTTAGCTTTCTAAATCTCCAGCGAACGTTTAGCCAAATTCTTTGTTGCATTCATCACCGTGATATTTGCCTCATAGGCCCGGCTTGCGGAAATTAACTCCAACATTTCGGTTACCACATTGATTTCCGGATAAGTCACAAACCCTTCCTCATCGGCGTCCGGATGATTCGGTTCATATATTTTCTTAAACACATCTATCTCCTTGATTTCGGTTTTGATCCGGCTTGTACCATTCGGGCCAACTCCGGAGGCAGTGTAACTGCGTTTGGTAATATGTTGAGCGCTGGAAGTTTGCAGTTTAATTCTGGCTCTGTCAAGCGTTCTGGAAAAATGGAACTGCGGTGAGACAGCTTTTCTTGACAAAACTTTCCGTTTGTAGGGCGTACCGTCCAATGTGCGTGTTGTGTTTGCGTTGGCAATGTTTTCTGCGGTTGCTGAAAGCTGCCTTTTTTCAGCGCTTAGTGCTGAAGCGCTGATATTAAATGTTGAAAAGAAATCTCTGATTCCCATTTTGTTCTCCTATCTTGAATGACCGCGAATAGCCGAACGAATAAATTCGTAAGCGCCACTCAATTTTCTTGTTGCGAACTCGAACCGGATCTGGTTTTTAGCCAACTCCGCCATTTCCTGTTCAATATTTACTTTTTCATTTTGGGTTGAAATTTTTGGCTGGATGCCTAGAACATCGCCGCCAATAGTCATGTGCCGCGGGTCACTTTTCACGCCGACCGGTGCGCTTCTTTGCATGGCCCGCTGCAACTGGTTTTCAAAATCTACTTTATAAGGACGGTACCCCTTGGTTTGAACATTCGCGATATTTTTGGCGATTGCATTGTTTCTTTCCGAGTACGCGCTCAGGCTTTTCTTCAATAATGGCACCGTAGCCATTTTACTCAATAGATTGAACGTCATGGTAACTCCTATTTTGTCACGCACTACCAGGCAAGTAATATGCCAAATAGTGAAAACTCACAAAATGGACTCTTAATTAAGAATAACGTTTTTCTAACGCTTTATTTATTTGGAGTTTATAGCGGGTTTGGAGTGTCGCAAGGCAATTCCAGTGAGCACTGATTAATCCAATGACATATAAGTGCGAGTAGTAAAAACTTCGGGTGGTGTGGTAGTTTTTTCTAGATTTAAAGCGACCCGGCTGAAGCAAACTTTGCTCTCGTTCTCTCTCAAATGCGTCAATCGATGAGCTGGAGTCATTCCCGCGGCGAGGAGAGATTGGCATGAAGTTTAGGAAAGAGATATTAAAAAGTTAGGAAATAAATTTTGAAAGAATTCTACTCGGAGTCGTTTTCAAGTTCCAATCTGTACTGCAGAATTTTAGTCCGAAGTGTTTTGAGAGTAATACCGAGAATTTCAGCGGTTTTGGTTTTGTGATTATTGTGGCGTTTAAGTGTGCTGCTGATCAGACGTTTTTCCATTTCATTGATAGATAAATCTTCGCTTAGTGCTGAGTGCAGGCTCTTTTTCTGATTGGCTTCCAACCAGTGGTCTGGCAGGTGAGTTTTTTTGATTCGGCCGCCCTCACGGCAGCTCAGCACGCTGCGCTGGATGACATTTTCAAGCTCACGAACATTCCCCGGCCAGTTGTAGTTGGAAAAATGAGCTATAACTTCCTCGTCCACTTCAGTGACATTCTTCGAATATTTCTCAGAATACTTTTTCACGAAATGATTACACAAGAATGGAATATCATCTTTACGTTCACGCAATGGCGGAATTCGTACCGAAATTACATCCAGACGGAAAAACAGGTCCTGCCGGAACTTTTCTTCTGCAATTGCTTTCTGCACATCACAATTTGAAGTAGCAATAATACGCACATCAGTTCGTCTAATCTCGGTACTGCCCACCCTGGTAAATTCTCCCTCTTGCAAAACTCGTAAGAGTTTGGACTGTAAATGTGTAGGCATTTCAGTGACTTCGTCCAAAAGTAGGGTGCCCTCATGCGCCTCCTCAAAAACTCCCTTCACGGTCCGGATGGCGCCGGTAAAAGCGCCCTTTTCATGACCAAAGAGTTGACTTTCGATCAGGTTTTCGGGGATGGATGCACAATTCACTTTGATAAACGGTTTCGCTTTTCTTACGCTGTTATAATGAATGGCCGAGGCGATCAATTCTTTCCCGGTACCGTTTTCGCTTTGAATAAAAACCGCAGCGTCGCTTTCAAAAGCAATTTCAAGCGACTCGGTAAGTTCTATGATTTTTTGATTTTCACCAATAAAATTTTTTAGGGAATACTTCTCTTTCAGGGCTCGCCTCAGACTGTTGTTTTCTTCCTCCAGGTCCTTGGTCTTAAAATATTTTTCAAGGCAAAATTTGATTTCATCTAAAGAAAAGGGTTTGGTGATGTAATCGTAAGCGCCTTTTTTCATCGCCTCAACAGCTTGGTCGATGGTGCCGAATGCAGTCATCATAACGACTGGTGTTGAGGGCGATGTTTTTTTAATTTTCTCCAGAACCTCCATTCCGGAAATGGTCGGCATGCGGATGTCGGTAAGTACCATATCGAAGGATTGCCGGGCGAGCTGCTCCACTGCTGATTCTCCCTCGGTTACAAGCGTCGCATCAAAATTCCACTTTTGCAGCGCCTCCTCGAGAGACGAACCGATAAGCGGCTCATCGTCCACGATCATAATTCTTTTTTTGGCGTTCGTCATCTGTCCCCCGGTAGAATTACTGTGACAGTAATTCCATGTTGATTTTGCTTTAAATGAATTTTGCCCCCGTGTTTCTCAAGAATTAGCCGGCTCGTTGGAAGTCCCAATCCCATGCCATTTGTTTTCGTTGTATAAAAAGGGTAGAAGGGTTTTTCCTCATTGTCTTCCGCAAGTCCCTGACCTTGATCAGAGATGCATAAGACAATTTGATTCTTTTGCTGTTTTTCCACCATCGCTATTTTTATCTCGCCGCCTTCCGGCATAAACTCAACTGAATTTTGAAGAATATTTTGTAATCCCTGCAGCATCAAATGTGAATCCAAAGTCAGAAAGATTTCGTTCATCGGCAAATGCAAAGAAAAGGCGTATTTGTTTTCATCGAGTTTGAATTCTTTTTTAATGTTCTCAATCGCCCTGTGGATGATCTCCGAGAAATTACAATTCATCGTTTGCAGAACAACCGGCTTGCTGAATACGATGAGATTCTCTACGATGTTATCGATGCGATCGATACCTTGTAAAATTCCCTGAAGGCTGCTTGACTGCATGATTTCCTGGTTATCCGAAAGGAGGTGGGCAAAATTAGCAATCCCGCCTAATGGGTTGCGGATTTCATGTGCCAGGTTACCGGCCATCTCTTTCAGGTATTCCCGCGGCACGATTTGAGTATCCTGGTAAGCCCCGAGCTGCTGCCACAACTTGCCATATGACTTCTGAATATCTCCAATCGATGAATTAAAACTTTCGAAGCTTTTTTCTATTTCAGAAATGAGTGTCTTTTCTTCCATGATAAGCTACTGTTAGGTGACTGCAATGTTATCGACGGAAAGTTGGCTTCTCTTAACCCGTTTTCCTTGACAAAAATCTTATTTTTGAGTTATTTAAACAGTGTTTTTAGATCAGCACATCTAACTATAGAATGTTAGACTTCTGCAAAATAGCTCAAACGGACACAGAGAAGACTAAGGAACGCAGAACTTACAGAGCAAAAGCTTTAAATAAACGAGAAAACAGAGATGCCCGGCATGGAAGAGTAAACTTTTTTTCTGTAGTGAGAAGCCTGTAATAAGCATCTTTCAAGCTATCAGCTTTTCAGTCATCAGCTTGTAGCTTTTAAAACAGATAATATTTGAAAAATAAATTAATCTCTGAGTTCTTTGTGATTCTCAGCGTTCTCTGTGTCCAAATTGTTTTTTATTCAAAATAATGTAAAAAAGGAGATTGAGAAAATGGTGTGGAAATTAATCGCAATCAGTCTGACTCTTCGGTGCTTTATTCCCGGACTTTATGCACAGGATTTTCAGGTCGCCGTTAACTTTTTATTAGGCCAACCCAAAGACGAATTTAAAGAGAATGTCGAAGATTTTGGATTTGGCATCGGCGGTATGTTTGCCTTCCGTCCCGGTAATAGCCCGCTCCTGATCGGAGTCGACGTCGAGTACATGATTTACGGCAGCGAGACCCGCAAAGTGCCTTTTAGTCTCACCATCCCCGATGTAACGGTTGAAGTTGAAACGCGAAACAATATTTTACTCACCCATGCATTGTTGCGCCTGCAAGGCAACAGCGGAATCTTTCGACCCTATCTCGACGGGCTCATCGGCATGCATTACTTTTTCACGGAAACTAAAGTCAGCGATGAAGATGATTTCGGAGAAGAACCCATCGCTTCGTCTTTAAACCACCAGGATGTTGCTTTCAGTTATGGCGCAGGAGGTGGAGTCATGTTTCTCGTGCATCAGAAACGGGAGGAGGGCTCGAAGTTGATGGAAGTACTTATCGATTTTCGCGTGCGCTATTCATTCGGCGGCGAGGCCACTTACCTCAAGAGAGGTTCAATCACCCGCGAAGATGGCACTGCCATCATTGACCCTTTGCGGTCGCGCACGGACTTGCTGACGTATCAACTCGGTGTCGTTTTCTCTTTTTAAAGCTAAGATAAATATGAGAAGACCTGTTTTCAGGGACAATATAATTATTATTACCGGTGCCTCCAGTGGCATTGGCCGCGAGATTGCGATTCAACTGGCAAATCAAGGAGCGACTCTGGTGCTCGCCGCTCGAAATGCAACGCGGCTGGAAGAAGTCGCGGCTCAGTTCAAAAATAGCAGTGACAAAACTTTGGTAGTAAAAACGGATGTCGCTAAACTTTCCGATTGCCAGAATCTCATCGAGTCCACTATCAAAAAGTATGGACGGATCGATACACTCATTAACAATGCGGGTTTTGCCATGCGGGCGGCCTTCGAAGAGCTGCCTGATTTATCATTACTTGAGAATCTTATGCAAGTGAATTACTTTGGCAGCGTTTATTGTACTTACTTCGCCTTGCCTCATTTGAAACAAAGCGAGGGCAGAATTGTCGGAATTTCAAGTCTGGCAGGCAAAACCGGCGTGCCAATGGTAAGCGGGTATGCCGCCAGTAAACATGCGATGGCCGGTTTTTTTGACTCGATAAGAATGGAAGTAGAGGAAAATGGAGTTAGCGTGACAATGATTTACCCCGGATTTGTAGAAACGGAAATCGTCCAAAGGTCCATCGGACCGGACGGCCAGGCGGTTGGCGGTATCAAAAAATCCCGAGCCGGAGTAATGACCGCGGCAATCTGCGCACGGATGATTATCGAGGCAATGGCAAAACGGGACCGCGAATTAGTCATGACGACCCAGGGTAAATTGGGCCTGTGGGTTAAACTCATCGCGCCCGGTCTTGTTGATCGAATAGCCCGTAAAACTATGCCAAAGAGTCGCTAAACACGAACCTTGTAAAATGGAAATAAAACTTCGCCCACTTCAAACACACGCAGATTTCGAAGCCTGCGTTCAGTTGCAAAAATCCACCTGGGGTGAGACCTTTTCGGAGTGTGTGCCTCCGGCAATTTTGATGATTGGGCAAAAAATCGGCGGCGTCTGTGCGGGGGCTTTCAATGCAAAAGATGAGATGGTAGGATTTGTATTTGGTTTAACCGGTATCAAGGATGACCGGCTTGCAAACTGGTCGCATATGCTGGCCGTCCGGAACGATCTGCGCGGGCAGGGATTGGGTATGAAATTGAAATTGTACCAACGGGAACTGCTCCTTCTAAAAGGTGTTGAAATCATCTATTGGACTTATGATCCTTTAGTGGCAAAAAATGCGCACCTCAACCTGAACAAGCTCGGGGCAACAATTCAAGAGTACGTACAGGACATGTATAGTGAAGATACCGGCAGTGATCTGCATCGCGGACTCGGCATGGACCGGTTCATTGTTAAGTGGTCTATTAGCGAAAAACGAGTTGAACAGGCAATTTCCGGAAAGCTGGAAAGGGTGGATGATAGCTTCAAAGGGATACCGTCGGTTAATACTGAATCCGGTGATAACAAATCAAATCCTGTTGAAAAAAAATTACCCGAAGTCGAAGCTGTTCGTGTAGAAATTCCGTTAAATATTGAAACGATTCAGCAAAAAGATTTACAGCTTGCCGGAAAATGGCGTGCAAATACCAGAAGAGCGTTCACCTGGTATTTGGCTAAAGGATACAAGATAGAAGGTTTTTATCGAGAGAAGACAACCAATCGCTGTTTTTATGTGTTGAGATTGTAACGCAAGTCTCTCACTTGCGGGGCTTAATTGACGGCTAGCAATAAACGACAACCGCTTCTATTACAAAAGAAACTTGCCACGCTATCAACCTAAGGAGGGCATTTTCATTATTACTTATAAGACTTGCATTCAGCCTACCAAAAGTAATTCTAAATGAGGTGAAAAATAGAAAAAAGGAAATCAATGACAGGCTAAAACTCTTAACCGAAAAAGACAAGCGAATTCAAGAAACCTCGGAATAAAGATGATATACCCTATTCGCTGGCCGAGATAATGAGAAACAACAAAGGCTTGACAGCTCATCAGGCAAACAGGATTTGAAATAGAAACGGTCAGTTTTGGCATCACGAAAACTACGATCATTGTATTAGAGATGAAAGCGAGCTAAATCGCATTCTCGCTTACGTATTGAACAATCCGGTCAAAGCAGACTTGGTTGAGAACTACAAAGAGTGGCCACATTATTGGGTAAACAATGAGATTATAAGTATGTACGCAAGTGTCCTACATGCGAATCTCAATTGAAGACAATTGAGTTACAAATTTTATGTTATGCTAAAAATAAAATCGATTACTCTCCGCGAAATCAGACTTCCTCTTAAGGAACCTTTTCAGATATCTTCGGGAGTTGAATACGAACGCAGAATTCTCATCTTACAATTCGAAGATGTTGATGGCGTTGAAGGTTGGTCTGAATGCGTGGCCGCAGCTCTGCCGAACTATTCGCCTGAAACGATTGATACCTGCTGGCTGGCTTTACGTGAGTGGGTGATTCCCAGGATACTCGGCAAGAAATTCAATTCACCCGGAGAGATAGCTCCTTTTTTGGAACAAGATTTTCGGGGACATAATATGGCCAAAGCCGCAGTTGAAATGGGGGCATGGGAATTGGCCGCCCACAAGCGAGGCGTTCCCTTATCTCGACTTCTTGGCGGGACACGCGAAAAAATTGCAACCGGCATTTCTCTTGGAATTCAAAAAGACCCCGATACGCTTATTAAGAAGGTAAAAGAGTCCCTCTCCCAAGGGTATCGCAAAATTAAAATGAAAATCAAACCGGACGCCGATCTTGATTACTTGAGCGCAGTTCGTGATGCAGTTGGAAGTGAAGCGCCTTTAATGGTTGATGCAAACAATGCCTACACTTTGAATGATATCGACCGGTTGCAACAACTCGATCAATTTGGACTGATCATGATCGAGCAGCCTCTGGCCTGGGATGATCTTGTCCAGCATGCAGCTTTACAAAAGCTGCTTAAAACACCAATTTGCCTGGACGAGTCGATTACCAGTCAGGCGAAGGCTGAAGATATGCTAACCCTTGGCAGTGGCAAGATCATCAATATAAAGCCGGGCAGAGTTGGTGGTTTTACGCCTGCAAAAACGATACATGCCTTCTGTGCTAAAAATAATATTCCGGTCTGGTGTGGCGGTATGCTCGAAAGCGGGATCGGTAGAGCGCACAATGTTGCGCTGGCAAGTTTGCCTAATTTTCTCCTGCCAGGTGACGTCTCACCAAGTTCTCGTTACTGGGAACAGGACATCGTAACTCCAGAATGGACAATGGACAAAAACGGCATGGTAACCGTTCCCTTTAATCGACCGGGGATGGGAGTGACTGTCGATCTCGACCGCATTGAAAACTTAACCGTTCGCAGCGAAACTATTTCTGAATCCTAATTATCGGGAGATTGCTTTCGCTGAGAAACCTCGAAGGGTAGGGATCGTGAAAAAAAGTGCGACGCACTTTTTGAAATAGCAGGAGTTATGCCCTTGTTTTTAGCTTCAAGGCAAAAAAACTTAGTTTCCAAAGTGCGTCGCACATTCAGATAAAACGTAAGAAAAATAAAGGTTTCGGTTAATCGGTACTCACTCGTTACAAAGTTCTGCTTTTCTAACGCTATTGGAAGCGAAACTCCGGTTTCGCAGGGCTGGGAAGAAGCAGAGTCTCTTTGACACCAGCAAGGCCTTCCCAAGCAGGAGCTTGTGAAGAAGGTGTTAATCAATTAAAAAAGAAAGTAGAATTCAGACGTTTCATTTTTTAAACAGAATCAGTGTTTCATCAGGGTGAATCGGTGGCTGAAAAACATCCTAATCAAGTACTATTTACCCAATCAAATCAACATAGAACCAAATTCTTAATATGAGTCAGTCGAATGTTCCGCAAGAACTAAAGCAATTTTTTCCAAAAGAAGTACAGGAAAGTCTTATCCGCTTGCGGCGGCACCTGCATCAAAACCCTGAGTTGTCATTTAAAGAAGAAAGGACGTCCCAAAAACTCTACGAGGAATTAGCACAATTGAATCCAGTGGAATTAATACGAGTTGCGGGAACGGGTGTTGTTGCCAGAATAAAAGGGAGAAATCCCGGAGGTCTCACAGTCGCCGTTCGGGGCGACATCGACGCCCTGCCCATTCAGGAGGCAACGGGTCTGGAATTCGCTTCACAAAACGATGGCGTCATGCATGCTTGCGGCCATGATGTGCATGCCACCTGGGCAGTGGGTGCAGCTCATCTACTTGCAAAGGATCCCGCTGCAGGGGATGTGCTCATCATTTTACAACCCGCTGAAGAAATTGCCAAAGGTGCAAAAGCAATTTTAGACACCGGCATTTTGGACAAAGTTTCAGCGATATTTGGCGCCCATGTGGACCGGCGGTTTGAAGTTGGACAAGTTGTGGCGGACGAAGGTGCAGTCGCCGCCGCCGCCGATATGTTCGAGATTGAACTGGTCGGAAAAGGTGCTCATGGCGCCAGACCACAGGAAGGAAATGATCCGGTAGTGGGAATGGCCGCACTAATTTCAACCTTACAAACAATTGTTTCACGCAGACTTGACCCAGGGAAGGCCGGGGTTATAACTGTAGGAACGGTTAGAGCTGGAAGTGCGCCTAACATCATTCCGGAAACAGCAATGCTTATGGGAACCATTCGTTCCTTTGATCCAGAGACCAGAAACCTTTTGCATTCAGAAGTCAAAAATATCGCCAACTCAATTGCTGAAACATTTAGATTAAAATGTAATATAAAATCAGAATACGGAACCCCGCCGATAAATAATCCCGCAGAACCTATCAGCTGGGCGCGGCAAGCTGTATCCGCATTGCTGGGTAAAGAAGCGCTTGTGCCTTTTGACATGTTGAATATGGGGGGTGAGGATTTTGCCTGCTACATGGAAAAAATACCCGGGTGCTTTATTCGGATTGGCGCAAGAGAGCCCGGCGGTGAAATTATTCCTGCCCACTCTTCGAAATTTTATGCTGCCGAGGAGAGTATATTTGTCGGCGCTGCTGTGTTAGCAGAGACGGCGCGAGTAGCATCCACGGCCTTGTCCCGCACCTAATTGGTGAAAAAGTAAGGTTGCAGTGAGCAAATGATCCCGAAACTTTCGCAAATTATTTCAAGAACACTTGCACTAATTGTTTTTTTTGTAATAGTCAGCGTTCCCTCAACAATCATTTTTTAAAAAAAACTCAAGGGGTGAGGTTGCCCGGACATCTACTACTGAGAAAATAAAGATTTTTCCCCTTTCTGAAAACGTCGTGATCTCTCCAGCACCGAAATCTGGAAGAATCACTGTCGTAAACCGACTCTTAACTGGCTTAAAAACAGCAACCAAGTCTCAAACAAGTTCTCTTCTCCATGGTTCCATTGGGGTTTTCCGTCGTGCAATTTTCTCTCTCTTGTCAACGTTCATCACTTTTAAAGGCCCATCTTTTTTGACATTCAGGGGAGGTATGCAATGTTGCCTTTTCACTTCTTCTTTTGGCATTCGAGCACAATAATTTGGGTACGCTCATCATTATATATTATTGCCATCCTCAATGAAAAAAACGTTCAGGACTTGATATGTGTATACCTGCCTTTGTGGTTTGGCGCGATTCTTTCTTCCACAGCTTGTTGATCGTCCTGTGCTGCTATTCCCGGATCTTTCCTCAATCCGCAACGTCCCAGCAGATTCAGGAAAAGCCGCCCGGCAAGAAGCCGGACTGTCCTCCGTCCAGAATTTCAAGTTCGCAGGGGGTCACACGAAGTTCGGATGCAGCATCAGCGCCATGGATGATTGGATCGCCTTCATCGCTGGGCTGCCAAAGTCTGCCGCAGATGCCGACGCTGCAACCGTTTCAAGCGGCGAGACTAGGAAGGGTATGCTTTGCAACAGAACCATCCGAATCCGTTCAATGCCAGCACGACGATTGCCTTTGCGGTAGCGGAAGCGGGTGATCGTCGCTTTGTCGAATTTTCAACCTGAGCGGCCAGGTAATTCGGACTCTGCACTTCGGCCAATAGCAGCCGGTCGTTACAGCGTGGTCTGCAACGGCACAGATTTCCGTAGCGCCAAAGTGGCCAGCGGAGCATTTGTACAGGCTTGAGTCAAAAGGATTTGTTTTGGGCAAGAAGCTTGCTTTTATGAAGTAGGATTATAACCTTCCGAAGGTCCAAGGCCTTCGGAAGGTTTTTTATATGAGCTCATTCACAGCCTTATCCGGCAACAAATCAATCTTATTAGAAAGGGAAAAGCATGGTTCTTCTCAAATACTCTGTGGTTATTTTCTCCATTTTGATCCATTCTAAAATGCTTCATGGACAAGCTATTGACAGGGCGAAGCTCGAGCAGCTAACAGAGACTTACATAACGGCCTCATACGGAATGTTCCATGAACTCCTCAGCCTCCCCAACGACGCTAATTTTCAGGATCATGTCAAACAGAATTTGAATTGGATGGACAGTGCATTCAAAACAAGAGATTTTCAAACATCCATTCTTAAGTCAGAGGGTCATCCTCTTCTACTAGCCGAAAAAGCCGCGAGCGGTTCCCGAAAAACGGTTCTCATTTACCTGCAAGTTGATGGGCAACCAGTTGACCCGATGAAATGGCGCCAGGAAAGTCCGTATAAACCAGTTTTGAAAAAGCAAACAGAAGCGGGTGAATGGCAGGAAATTTCCTGGTCTTATCTTCAAAATGACAAAGTAGATCCGGAATGGCGCATTTTTGCTCGCTCGGCGTCCGACGCCAAAGGGCCCATCAGCATGTTCCTGACCGCCATTGACATAATGAAGACAGAAAAAATCGAACCGACTTTTAATATGAAAGTCATTATGGATTTTGAGGAAGAGCAGGGGTCTTGAAACCTGCCGGCTGCGGTGAAAAAACACATAGAGGCGCTGAAAGCGGATATGTTGATCATTTTTGACGGCCCGCGCCACACCAGCAACCGTCCGACCTTAACGTTCGGCGCTCGCGGCATTGCCACCATCAAACTCAAGGTTTTTGGTCCCAAAAAACCGCAACACAGCGGTCACTACGGCAATTATATTCCCAATCCGGCCTACAGACTGGTGCAGCTTCTGGCTTCCATGAAAGACGAGGATGGCCGAGTGACCATTCCAGGTTTCTATGACGGCATCGAGCTTGACCAGAAAACGCGCAGGATTCTCGCGAGCATCCCGGATGATGAAAACGAAATCAAACGAAAGATCGGTTTTTCAGAGGCAGATAAAGTAGCAGGGACTTTACAGGAAGCTATTCAATACCCTTCGTTGAATATCAGGGGCATGACCGCTGGCTGGGTTGGTAAAGAAGTCCGTACCATCATTCCAAGCGAAGCGCTTGCGGAGATTGATGTCCGTTTGGTGCCTGAAACAGACCCTGAACAATTGATAGAGCTTATCAGAGCGCACATTGAACAACGGGGTTACTATCTGATAAAAACACAACCAACTGATGATGAACGAGCTCGATATCCAAGAATCGCTTCGTTCAATTATAAAATCTCATATCGGGCGTTTCGGACGCCATTCGATTCGGAAGTGGGCCTGTGGTTAAACAAGGCCCTTGTGAGAGCCTTCGCTGAAGAGCCGGTTAAAAAACGCATGTCCGGGGGGTCCATTCCAATCTCACCATTCATAACGACCCTAAACATCCCAGCCGTCACCGTGCCAACGGTAAACTCTGACAACAACCAGCACAGCCCAAATGAAAATCTCAGGTTGGGAAATTATAGAGACGGGATTATAACTTTCTTAGCAATTTTAACACAGTCGTTTTGAGTGAAGCGTCAAGAAACGTAAATCTGCCGGCGAAAATGATGCGGATGGTAGGACTGCTTTACACTCACCAACATTGTTCATGTTCAGGTTTGGGTTGCGCACTCCAAGCATTTGTCGTGAGCCAGTTCTGCCACTTGACTGGCTGTTAGGAGGGTCGCTGCTGCAGTTTTCACATAATTGCAAGGTGTGGGATCGCCAATGTAATAGAGCAAAAGATACCAACCACCGAGAGCTGCTTGGCTGGCAGCGATGTCACAATAGATGGCTGCAAGAAAGGGCATGGCATTATCGATCGATGCCGCCGCTTTACCAATCCAATCGAAAGCCTGGTAGGTTTTTTCACTCCCCCATTTGTAAGCAGCTCCAGACCACTCATCGCACCCAAGCACAAGGAACAGGACTTTCAGGTGGGCATGCTGCTGTAACCTGCATTACAGCAGCATGCAGCAAATCTTGGGCAGTGGATATTTGAACAGCGGCTAAATCACAAATGAACTTCCATTCGCCGGGCCAACTGGGCGAATCGGGTACTGGTTCATCCGGGGGCGGTGGTTCATTGCCAAAGAGATGTGGTGCAAATTGTTCAAACTCTTTCCTGCTCATGAAACGAAGAAGGTCTTTTTTTAGCGACGTCTCGAGTCTCTCAACCTGTCTGGCTATTCGTTTGGGATTTCTCCTTTGGGTCCTCAGATCTCCGGGTTTCAATTGTTTGGTCAATTTTTTCATATCGGAAGCATAAACCTTAAGCCGGTGCTCTAACCTATTTTGGTTTGCAGAGGGGGCTTTCCGTTGGGCTTCTGCGCTGCGCTTTTGTGAGAGGGCTGGCATCGCACAGGCCAAAGTAAAAACAACAATTAAAAAGTGGCAAATCTTCATATTGAACATATAGATCTCCTTATTTTTGATATTCAGGTTACCTAGATCAAATTATTCAATTTTTGCCCAAAGGCAAGAAAATTTTTGTGGTCAAATGACTTATTTAAAAAAAAGAGAGAAAACAAGCGGAACAAAAATAGGGGAAGATAGCAGTTCTAAAAAATCCTGTATGAACTTATTGGCATCGCTACTTTGTAGCGCAATACCTCTTAAACATGAAACTTCTCTTTAATATTTTCTGTAACCACACCACCGTCAAACGAGTGAACCATGCGATGGCTGTATTCTGAATAAGCGAGGGTGCATGTTATCAATAGTCGCCCCGTTTTTCGTTGAGCTCGGTCAATAAATTCATCACCTCATCGCCGTGCGCAGAATCGAGGTTTCCGGTGGGCTCCTCTTGCAAGGATGAGTTCGGTCTGCAATGACCGAACGGCACGAAAGACATTCCACTCTTAATAAACTATTTCTTCCTGACTTTATCCAGGCGGATTATGTGTTTGCATCGCGGTTCAACCAGGATGCAATCCAAACCGAAGGAAGCGACCATTTTTACATTCAGTTTTAGAAAAGACAGCAAAAATGTTTATTTAGAAAAAAGAGAACCTTTGGTAATTTCTAAAGTATAATAGAACACACAATTAGAAATCCAAAAGCTTGGCCGTCTCGATTTTTTTATTTTTTTACCCCCTTTTTTTCCTACCTTTTGGGAGACAACATTTCGAGACGGCCAATTTTTATTTTAGAACTTCACTCTTTAAACTTCCAACCTAGCCATAAGTTGTAAACCCGGTTTGAATTTTTCTTGCTAGTCAACGTTTTTATTTGGTGAGGTGCATTAACACGGCAGATTATGGGCAGAGAGGTTTTTGCGGTAATCACAAACAGGAAGTTAGATTTTTCCTGTGGGAACAGAGTTAGTGTGCGGAGTTTGACGGCAAGGGGGAAAAACGGGTTTGTTAAAATTATCGGGAATAATTTACAAGGGATTACGAACGGCCACAATTCGATTGTAAATCATACCGATCAACCAGCCACAGATTCCGCCAAAAACAGTACCATAAAACAGACCGATAACAGCGCCGGTCCAGGTAACGGAATAGCCGATAAAATATTGTCCTAAAAGTTCGAGATGCGGCCCGACATTTTCACCGCCTTTTATAAGTAGCCAAATGGTCATTCCAAACAATCCCACCCCACAAACAAGGGCAAAAATCAGAGCAAGAATAGTCGCATGAATTCTTGCTATTGTGTGGCTTATTTCCCGGGTTGCGGCGAGTTGGCTCATTTTTTAAATCCTTGCACTGGGTTAGATTTTATCAAGAAGATGTCTTCTTCTCTCAGTTTGAGCGCGTCGATGCACAATAAGAGCGTACGCGGACAACCCCCAGTTTCTCAAGAACGCGAACGAGCTTCCGAGCAAAAATCCGAGAAAACCTGCATCCAATAAACCAATGAGGGCTCCGGTCCAACTTACTTCGAACCCGTAAAAGTATTGCGCCAGAAGCAGCAAACGTGGCCCGACAACCTCTCCCCCCTTTAGCAGAAGAATCGATGTTGCCAAAAAAATAAAAATGCCAAAAACAGATCCAACCGAGATGCCCAGAGCTAAGGGGTCTAACCTTGCGAAAACTTTTTCCATAATATCATCCATGGATGATTTAGGCTCCGTTTCGGGCTTCACCCTGGTTGGAATCAGCCGGTCACCGGTTTGATGATCGTTGGTGTGAGCCTCTTCATGGTATTCCATTTCAGTATTCACTGACCAGACATCATTGGTTTCGCCCGTGATGTTGCGGGCCGCATAAACGCCGGTGAGCATTGAATGATCCTGATTATTGTAACGATGCAAGCCATTCCGGCCAATCGTTTGCAAGTTCGAGAAAGTCTCTATGTATTGACGAATTGTCGAGAGCGTTTCATGGTAATTACGATCGTAAATCGGATACGCTTTTTTCATGCGCACCACTGTTCCATCCAAGACCTCGGAGGCCTCGATCAACCCAAGTTGTACACACTCCCGCACACCAAATTCTATGAGCCGTTCATCTGACCAAGTCCACTCCTCGTCTGTGTCCCACAAAAAATATTCAAGGCCCAAAGATGACGTTGATGAATCCGGGACCATTTCCGGACTCCAGTTCTTGTAATTTTGAATCCGTCCCATTTTCACTTCCGGGGTGTGAATATAAATCCAATTATCGGGAAATACTTTTTCCCGATTCACAATCAAGACAACAGTCAGGTAATCCCGATACCGGAGTTTGTTTGCTGCTGCTAAAACTTCATCAGGGGGGGCAGGACTCAATGAATGAATTAATTCTCTGAGCGGCATAGTCGATACAAAATGGTCACTCCTGTATTCGGTCATTTCAGTTGAACCATTGCGGGCCACAACGTACTCGACACGGCCATTTTTGTGGCACACCTGTTCAACCCGGGTATGGCGGATGGTTGGATTGCCATTTTCCATCAAGGAATTCTCGCAATGTTCCCACATCATGCCAGGGCCCAATCGTGGGTAGAAGAACTCGTCTATCAAAGTCGTAATTAAATTCCCGTTTGATTTCCCTTCGCCAAATAAAGCATTCTTTACGGCTGTACTTAAAGACAAATTTTTTATACGCTGCGCAGCCCAATCCGCGGAAATTTCGTTGCAGGGGATTCCCCAAACTTTCTCAGTGTAATTTTTAAAAAATATGTTGTATAACCGATGTCCAAATCGGTTCGTGACCCATTGCTCAAAATTGTTTTCCTCCCGATGTGGAAAGAATTTTGACTTGGAGTAGCTTAAACAGACCAAAAGCGCCTCGACAGGACCTAAGCCGGCAAGTGCGTTCAGCGCCTTAAGCGGATAATCATAGAAGTATCCGCGATAGTGAATTCTTGACAGCCTGGGTCGAACCAGGAAGTCTTCACCAAGTATTTCGTGCCAAAGCTGATTGATATAAGGCACTTTTGAGAAAAAGCGATGACCACCGATGTCAAACCGGTAACCTTGGTAATTTACGGTGCGGGATATTCCGCCTACCTGGTTGTCCGCCTCGAGTATGACGGATGACTTTCCGAGTTTTGACAATTCATAGGCAGTCGTAAGTCCGGCTGGCCCGGCCCCGATAATCAACGATGCATTCATCTTAGTCCTTCAAGGCCTCTTGCCGAATAATTGATCTCTGGATTTTCCTTTTTTAAAAAATAGGTTATTACACCAAGAAAAAAACTCAGGCCGCTGTAGTAAAAATAGAGAAAATGAAGTGGAATGGCCAGAGCTGCAAAAGAAAAGTCTCTTTTTTGTATAAAAAATCTATATAAATCAATATTGATTAGTAAAATTGAAAGAAAAATTAAAACTGGTAGAAACAGCAATTGCTTAAAAAAGCCTACAAAAACAACAGAGGTTATAAGCAACATGTAAACAAGAAAAACAGACAATCGCTGAGAGATGCTTATGTTAAGATCGTTCAGCATATTTTTGTTACGAAGTATTAAATGAGTCCAGGGTATGCCTCTATCCAAAACATCAGTTTTAATCAGCCCCCAAAAAGTCCAGCGTTTCAAATGCTTTACCTGGATTTCCTTTTTCAGCATTATTTTATGATGAGTATTTCTAAGTCGGTAACCGAGTTCAATGTCTTCAATGGCCGGTCGTTTAAACGATTCACTAAAGCCGCCGGCTTCCATGAAGACTTTCTTTCGAATCGCACCGCAGCCAGACCAGAACGTGCTTGCCCATTCACTTGACTTTTGATGAGTATAGTGATGAAACAAATTTTTAAATTCCGAAATAAACGACGTTTCGTGCGGCTGATCGTCTTAAGAGCGATCATTGTAGCGACATCCTTGTGCTCTTGAAATGCCTGCACAATTTTTGAAATCGTGTCCGGACAAATCAACACATCCGAATCAAAAAAAATAGAATGTCGGCAGAGCTGGCTTTGGCGCCGCTATTTCGGGCATGTGCAGGCCCGTTGTTTTCGCAGAGCTCGATTACTTTAACCGGAAATTGTTTGGCAACTGAAACCGTATCTTCACTCGAATTGTCATCCACTACCAGACATTCAAAGTTGTCAAAATTGGAGCGAATCACAGCCTCTAAACATTTTTTAAGCCCTTTGGGATCGTTGTAAGCAGGAATAATGAGTGAAACTGTTGGTTTATTTGCGTTCAATTTTTTCAAAATTTTTAGGCTGCTGAACGGTATAAAGAAGCCCGCTTTGATGAATCAGTTGAATGTTTTAACCATGCAGAATCAATTTCAACGGAAATGGCTTGCTGAATAATTTCGATTGCTACTAAAAGCCGCTGTTTCCCACGGCTGTGAATTATTTTACCCTTGATTCCGGAAAACGGTCCGGCGGTAATTTCTACGGGATCTCCGCAATTGAAATAAGAAGCAGTTTCAACTCGATCCGGGTATTTGAGCAGTTGTCGCACATCTTCGATCTGCGCATTGGGAATAGGAGACGGAGATCCATTAAACTCAATAAACCGAACAACACCGTTAGCCTGCAAGACACGAATCTTTTCTGAAAGTTTTATATTAACGAAGAGATAACCCGGAAAAATCGGCATGTGTACAGTTTTTTTTCTATCCTTCCAGTAGCGGAGCTGAGGAACCAGGGGTAAGAAATGCTCCAATCCGCGTTGCTCAAGCTCCATCGAAACTTTTTTCTCATACCGGGAGCGAGTATAAATAGCATACCACCTTGGAGTTTGTCGCAGATCCATTGCCTTATTCTTTATCGTTGAAAGCGACCTAAAATCTGAAACTGTTTTCATGCAAAAATTTCCTTTGTTGCGGTGATCAACTCTGAACAAATTAAAGCTCGTCAAGCTCGATCCCTTATTCATTAGACTTAAATAGTTATCCGCATTTGTACCTAAATGCGTAAAATGGGAAGCAGAATTGACTAGAGATTCCGAAATATCGTTGCCTTGAGGAAAAAGGTGTTCAGGCATTCAGGGGTTAAAAGTGTTAAGGGATTCAATACCTGAAAGAAAAAAACTTAGGAAGAAACGTCTTTAACACTCTAACACTTCACACCAAAGATATTCCTTGCTTGGACAACTTAAGTTTCTTATAATATGCCGGAACAATCAGAGAGGCTCTTCTTAGAAATGCAGTTTCACGAAATAGATACACCGGCATTACTTATTGATTTGGCGCGTATGGAACAAAACATTTCCCAAATGGCAGATTTTGCTCGGCAGAAGGGGGTTGATTTACGGCCGCACACCAAAACTCATAAGTGTCCTGAAATTGCAAAAATGCAGGTAACAGCTGGAGCAGTTGGAATTACATGTGCAAAAATTAGTGAAGCCGAGACTATGGCCGCCGAAGGTTTAAACGATATTCTAATCGCCAATGAAATCATTGGTACAAAAAAAATTAACCACCTGATTGAGCTCGCGAAAAAAGTGAGACTGTGTCTTGCAGTTGACAGCGAATTTGGAGCAAAAAGCCTGAACCAGGCTTTAGAACAAGCCGATCAAACGCTTGAAGTTGTCATTGAAATCAACTGCGGACAAAATAGAGCGGGAGTTCTTCCCGGCGGGCCGGCGCACGAACTTGCCAGAATAATTGCTGATTGCAGCCATCTCAAATTACGCGGCTTAATGACTCACGGCGGACATTCTTACAACGAAATTTCTAAAGAAGGCATTGAAGAAGTCGGCATTCATGAAGGAACCGTGATGGTACAAACTGCAAATCTGCTTCGACAAAATGGCATTTCAGCAAAGACCGTCAGCACCGGTTCAACACCGACAGCATACTATTGCGGCGCAGTAGAGGGTGTCACTGAGATCCGACCTGGAACTTATGTTTTTTATGATTTGACCCAAACTGAGCTTTTTGCCTGCTCTCCGCAAGATTGCGCGTTATCTGTTTTAGCAACTGTCACCAGTATACCGGCAGCAGACCGCGTCATTGTTGATGCCGGGAAAAAAGCCATGACTTCAGATCCGCGGGGCAGGGCCGGCCAAAATGGCGGCTTTGGTTACATTCCCGAAAAAGACGTAACAATTAGTAAACTCTCTGAAGAACATGGCGTGATTGAAACAGATTCAAAATTTGAAATCGGGGAGAAAGTCAGGATTATTCCGAACCATGCCTGCGTGGTCGTGAATATGTTTGACGAGATGCACGGTATTCGAAACGGGCAAGTTGAAAAAGTTTTTAGAATAGAAGGTCGGGGGAAGATGTTATAGGTTTATCACAGTCATTTGTCGTACATAATTTATTTTTGAGGAAGAAAGGAAAAGATGATACCAGAGCTTTTTAAAATCGGGCCGCTCACCATCAACAGTTTTGGGGTTATGGCCATGCTGGGATTTTTGATCCCCACGCTTTTGCTTAGAAAGGAATTTTCTCGCTTTAAATACGATCCCGACTTGGCAAACGGGATTATCATTGCTGCGATGATTGGCGGATTTGTCGGGGCACGGATCTATTTTATTGCTGAACGGTGGGACGGATTTCTGGCAAATCCCGGTGATTATCTTTTTACTGGCGCCGGTCTGGTTTGGTACGGCGGCCTTATCGGCGGTATTTTAGGTGTTTATCTGTATGTCCGGTCAAAGAAAATCGGCTTCCCGTTTATCTTTGATTTGGTGGCGCCTACGATCGCCCTCGGTCAGACATTTGGCCGCGTGGGCTGCCTGCTCTCCGGGGACGGGGACTATGGTCCGCCAACCGATTTGCCCTGGGCGATGTCATTTCCGCAGGGCATCATTCCGACTAATGAGCTGGTTCATCCAACCCCAATTTATGACATTATTTGGCTTTTCGGCACTTTCTTATTTCTTTGGAGTATTCGCAAAAAAGAATTACCCGCCGGTTTCAAAATGGGTCTATATTTGGTCCTCGTCGGCGTCGGGAGAATTCTCACCGAACTTTTCAGGACGACGCCAAAGATTCTGGTGGGGTTGAGCGCAGCCCAACTCATAAGTGTTTTGTTTATCGCCATCGGCGGAATTATTCTATTTAATGTCACTTCAAAAAGGAAAGCAAAAAAGTCGTCTGGACCAATCCTGAAAGATGTTCAAGCCTCCTGAAGACACGAGTCATCTCGCGACAGCCTTTGCCGGAATTTCGGCCATGATCATGGCATCAAGCTCAATTACCGTAGTTTCAAATGCAAATTTATTGAAGAGACTTAGGCTATAACGTTAGGGAGGTGTTATTGGGAGCACAAAATTGTTTCATTTTATGCTCCCATGTTTTGGTTCGATATTATGTTTGAATAATTAGTGCTCCACTGGGTTGAATATATGCTTCTCTGTGCTCCCAAAGGCATTCCTGTCCCATAACCGATTACCTGTGCCTGGCATGGCACTAATGAAGCCAGGCAACTTACATCATTTAGAGAATTAAGAGGGTTGATTTACAGAACATATACCTGAATGAATACAAGTTTGCAAATCGGAAATTAACGGCATAAAAAACGATGAAGTGAGAGTTGAGTGCGGAGAAAATTTAAGTTTAAATTGTAAATCAGGTTCAGAACCGGGAAAGTTGAGTCAGGTTGTTTTAGGCGAGGTTTTTCTTAACCCAGTTCTCCAATCCACCGACCAAAACCAATTCCTGCGCGGCCGTACCGAGGGGGTTGATGGCATACTCTTTATCAGCCGTATTTAACAGCGCCTTGCGGAAATCGATTATTGCATGAATGCCACTGCGAACCGTTAGCCTACCCATACCAAATTTTGCTTTTAAGTCATTGACCAGATCGGGAACTTCGATGGTTAAGAAACCGTTGTTCAAAGCATTGCGTTTATAAGTCTCGCTAAAGGAACCTGCTACAACTAAAGCAATGCCGCGATATTTTAAACAAGTAGCCGCCTGTTCGCGCGAGCTGCCACTGCCAAAATTGAATCCGCCAACAAGAATGTCACCCTTTTTAACCAGCTTTTTAAATTCCGGATCATAGTTTTCCATCACCACTTCCGCCTGCTGTTCCGGAGTAAACTCGTCGATGTAAGTATACTTTCCCGGATAAATGCCGTCGGTGTTGAGGTTGTCTTGATGGCAAAAAATCAGTTCGCCGGTTATTGATTCCGGAAACCCGTCAAGGATTTTGACGCCGACGTCCGTTTTTTTCGACTTTTGGTTAATCTTAATTTCACCAACCGTTTGTGCCGTTTGCCAATCCCCCGGAAAATCGATATATCCAGCTAAAGCTGAAGCCGCGACCACAGCAGGAGAAGCCAGGTATGCTTCAGCGCTTCTGGACCCCATTCGCCCTTTGAAATTGCGGTTGGTGGCAGAAATACCGACTTCGCCGTCTTCGAGAGTACCGACGCCAAGTCCAATACAAGGCCCGCACCCGGGCGGTAATTCGCTGGCACCCGCAGCCATCAGCGCCTGCCAGTCGCCGCGTTTTTCGCTTTCGGCCTGGACTTCGCTGGAGGCGGCGGCGACATAAAACTCGACATGCCCGGCAATTTTTTTTCCACGAACGATGGCAGCGGCTTCTGCGAGGTCCTCAAGGCGACTGTTGACACAAGAGATCAGGTAGGCTTTATTAATCCTAACTTGCCGCCTTTGCATCTCCGTAATTGAAGTGATGTCTTTGACGGTATTGGGACCGGAAATATGAGGCTGAATCGACCCCAGATCAAGAACTAGCTCTTTGGCATAAAAAGCATCCTCGTCTGCTTTTAAATTGCTTAGCTGGGCCTCCAACTCAGCAATTCTGGATTCATTAAGACGGGGATGGATTACATCACTATCTGCGTCAGAAGGAACACCGGCGGGTCCGCGTTTTGCGACAAACTCTGCCCGTTCGTGAAGCCAGTTAAGGGTCACCTCATCAATCGGGAAAACGCCGGCCAAAGCACCCCACTCTGTGGTCATGTTTGCGATAGTAAGCCGCTCGTCCAAAGAAAGGTGTTTGACCCCCTCGCCGACAAATTCGACAATGTGATTGAGAACTTCATCCTGGTTAAAAAATCCGCACAACGTGATGATGACGTCTTTGCCGGTTACGCCTGGTTTAAGTTGCCCGTTGAGTTCGACTTTCGCGATCGCAGGAGCCTGCCACCAGGTTCTGCCTGTGGCCCAGATTGCGGCCGCGTCCGTCCGCACCACCGGCGTCCCTAAACAACCGATACCGCCGTACATATTTGAGTGGCTATCAGAAGCAACAGCCATAGTGCCCGGCCAGGCGTACCCTTCTTCGACCATCACCTGATGGCCGATGCCACGACCTGCCGGATAAAAATCGATTCCGTGCTCGCGGGCAAACGCTTCGATGTTGGCATATTTCTGTAAATTCTTTTCGCTTTTGTTCTGAATATCGTGGTCGAGAGTAAAAACCACCTGGCGTCGGTTCGCTATTTTGGCAGCGCCAATACTGCGGAATTTTGGAATCACCGCGCCGGAGTTGTCGTGAGTCATCACATAGGCAGGCCGGATTGAAATATAATCGCCGGCATGAACTTCATGACCTTTCGCTAAGCCGACAGCAAATTTCTGTGCAATTTTTTCAACCATGGTTTGCGGCATAAATTTCTCCTGAAAAGTTTAAGCACAGTCACTTATTTATACAACTGATAAATAAAAAAGATTTGTTCAAAGTGCAAGAAACTTGAATGCAACTTAATAAAAAGATTTGACGCAAAGATAACGCAAAGGAAAAAAGACAGGACTTCATTTTCCGAACCAAAAAGAATATAACAATTTTCTTTTCGACTAAAAGTTAAGGATAAGCGCAAATATATTTAAAAACAACTTTGCGGATCCTCTGCGTCTCGGCGTCTTTGCGTCCGCCTTTTTCCTTTTATTTGTGGCTTTATGAATCAACGGCATTCATCGCTGACAACCTTCCCATCAATAATGACAGTGCAAACGTGACTGGTATATTCAAACGGGTCGCCATCGAAAAGCAGGACGTCGGCGTCTTTGCCTTTTTCCAGCGAACCGACACGCTTATCGATACCCAGGATCTGAGCCGCGTTAATAGTGATGGTTGCGAGTGCATCCTCAAAGGCCAGCCCGTTGGCGGCAGCAATGGCCGCTTCGTATAAAATCACGCGCGTCTTGGGTACGTAGCTTTCATAGCCGCTTTGCAAAGCGAATTGAATGCCGGCTTGCTGCAATTTTGCTGCGGTTTCATAGGAGGCATTTTGCGTCTCGCCGCGGTTGCGCACCATGGTTGGGTGTAAAATTACCGGCACCTTGGCAGCCTTGATTTCATCGAGCAAAAGATAGGCTTCGGCGGCGCCGTCCAGGACAATTTTGATATCGAACTCATTCGCAAGCCGCAGGGCGCTCATGATCTCGGTTGCCTTTTGTGCAGTAATCAGAGCCGGAAGTTCTTTGCTGAGAATTTGAGCAAGTACCTCCATTTTCAAATCCCGGTCCGGCCTTTTGTCCTCTTTTTTGTTCTGCATTTTTTTAGCGTAGTTTTGTGCTTTCAACAGAGCGGTGCGAATCATGGCGACGCCTTTAGCGCGGGTACCCGGAGACTTGAAATTCCTGCCCACATTGGGACCTAGGCTAAAGGCTACCATTGCAGTCGGCTTTATCAATGCGTCGTTCACGGTTTGGCCGTTTGTTTTCACGATCATGGTTTGCCCGCTGATGAGTGCACCCGGTCCATGTCCGGTATGTATGGTTGTCACGCCGAAATTGCGTACCCATTCGACCAGTTTCTCGCGAGCATTAAAAGCATCGATAGCGCGAAGTTCCGCTTGAATTGGATCGGACTTTTCAAGCTGATCCTGGTCATGCTTCTGGTTATAATAGCCCGCAAGCCCCACGACTGTGTGGGCATCAATGAGGCCGGGAGTGACGATCTTGTTGGACAGAATTTTGTAGTCACTACCAATATTCAAACTGGATGCCGGGCCAACCCGTTCAATTTTTCCGTTTTTGATAAGAACCACCCCGTTTTGAATCGGATCGCCGGCCATGGTATAGACGGTTTCACCCTTGACTGCAATTTTTTGACTCCAAATCGGCGTTGCAATAATGAAGACTATCAGTAGAGAACGCATCGTTGCGTTCCCCGCCATTTTATCGAAATTTTTAGAGCTCATTCCATGCCTCCTTCGGCTTCGTACGCAACAACGTTCTGACGAAATACTTCGTAACCGCCGACCGAGTATTTTCTGTCCTCGGGGTTCGAACGATCAAACAATTTGAGTCCTTCAACCCAGGTCTCCTCGATATGTGTATAAACGCTGAGGGGATCCCCTGACAGGATGATGAAATCTGCATCTTTGCCTTTCTCAAGAGAACCGACACGATCAGCCAAATCGAGCATTCGCGCGGCCGCGAGGGTGACTGATTCCAGGGCTTTCCCACGTGACATGCCCGCCCGCACGGCCAGTGCCGGTGAACGCAAAAAGAGACGGGAATCGGTGATTCCGTCATCGGTGTGGAAGGCAACATCGACGCCTGCTTTTTCCAGGATTGCGCCGGTCTCATAGCGCAAATCAACAGCCTCTAATTTACCACCAGGGGAATCGATCATAATGATGGAGCAGGGGATACCGGCCTTGGCGATCTCATCTGCGACTTTCCAGGCCTCGCTGCCGTGCTGAATGACCACCCGAAAACCGAACTCCTGGGACAGTCGAATCACGGTCATGATGTCATCATGCCGGTGCGTGTGGTGCTGAACAATTCGTTTGCCGTCGAGCACTTGCATCAGCGCCTCCATTTGCAGGTCTCGCTCGGGCATCTTTTCAGGATCGCCGTTAGCAGCTTTGAGCTTCTTTTGGTACTCCTGCGCTTTGATATAGAGTGCGCGTACCATTGCAGCTGATTTGGCACGCGTACCCGACCGGGGTTTTTCTCCAAGGGAATTTGTCCCGTTCGCCATTTTCATGCCGCCGCAGACATCATTTAATGAATCTTTACAGTAAAGCAAATCCTCGATCTTGTTGCCTTTTCTAAGTTTCACATAAACGGTCTGGCCGCTCATTAAGTGTCCCGAGCCGGGCATGATGTTGGCCGTGGTTACGCCGCCGGCCCGCGCCCGTTTAAACGAATCGCTGCGGACGTTGATGGCGTCCATTGCCCGGACATCGGGGTGCAGAGTCGCAGATCGATCGCCGCCTTGAACACCGCCAATGTGCGAATGCGTATCAACGAGTCCCGGCATTATGACCTTGCCAGTGACATCGCGCTCGGTTGCATCGGCGGGTGCCTGAATATTGTCCGCGAGGCCGACTGCGAGGATTTTTCCGTTTTGAATAACCAGAACACCATTTTCAATCGGTTCGCCGGAAATGGGATAGAGCTTTGCGCCCCGAAAAACGTGGGGTTGTTCTTGTGCAGATGATTGCTGGAATAGCAAACCAGCCACAAGTAGAATTAAAAAATTGAATTTCATAAATTATTCCTCCTCAAAAAAATGTTGTTTGGTAGGGGCGTAAAATTTTACGCCCCGACATTTTTGACTAGATTTATTTAGGCAAATATTTTTTTGGAAATTTTGCAACTACCGTATACTGTGGATCCACAATATTGGCCACGGTTGATTCGGCAACTTGCGAAAGCACCTGGTAAGCTTCCCAGCGATCGAAGCCGTAATCCGCTTCAAGCCACTCAATCAACTCGATATGTGCCAAACGAAAGGCATCGATTAAAGGTCGTGCGCTGGCCGCTACCATGATAAACTCGTCGTTTTCAATGCGCGGCCAATCTATGGGTTTATCTTTGATGAGATCAAATTGCAGGATGACATCCATGGTAGCCTCGAGGCCGGTGCCGGCGATTTCGCCTTCCCCTTGAAGCGCATGACCATCGCCAAAATAAAACAGCGCTCCTTCATGAAAGATTGGCAAATAGACCGTTGCACCTTCTTTGATCTCGGGCGCGTCCATGTTGCCGCCAAAATCACCGGGCCAGAGACCGGGAAAGGATTCCTCTCCTTTTGGTGCGACGGCAACCCGGCCCAGCATTGGCGCCATCGGCACTTCAATTTTTCCTAACTTGCTTCTCGGTAAATCCAAACTGGCGATGTTCCTCCCGCGATCCAGATGCCAGAGAAAACGCTCTGATGGAATGTCGGGATTCAACATTCGCACCCGCACATCAGCGGCCAGGCCGCCGAAGCCGGGTCTGATTCGCGCCGGTCCCCACTCCCTGTTGGTACGAACTTTAATCACTTTGATAACCAGCTGGTCTTTGGGTGTTGCGCCTATAATATAAATCGGACCCACTTCTCCAGGCCACGCCCCGCCTTCTTCTGTGTAATATCCACCCATCAAAGTTTCGCTGATCAGAACATCGCCCGGCTTAAGCGTTAGAACCGGTTCGCGAACTTTATATGCCTGGTAGCCGATTTTTGGTGTGAAGCGGGTGGTGTCCTGGGAAAATGTTAGATGGGAAGAAAGTAAAACGGTTAGTGAGATTAAAAGAAATCTGTATAAATGAATCATTCCTTCCTCCTCAAAAAAAATTAGTTCGGCAGGGCGTAAAATTTTACGCCACTGCATTTCTGATTTTGCCTTTTCTGGCAAATATTTCTTTGGGCTTTGCAACCATAATGAACCAAATTAGTATCTGACAAGTTACTTTCTGCAGATACTCGATAAAAGCATTCGAGCACAAGCTTTTGAGCAGAATTTGAATCACAAACATCAAATCCTAAATAACAAGTAATTTCCAAAAACCAATTTTCAAACAAAAATTCGCTGAAAGCTATGGTTTTATTGGACATTGGGTTTTGGATTTGAGTCTTATCCCCGACTAAACTTGTCCCCGAATTCTTTCATCGGGGGACATTCGGGGACAGGCTTGTATTTGCAGCTTGTTTTTTGGGATTTGCTTGTCCGTGTTAGGTTTACCGAATAAGCAGCAACTTTTTTGTGGCCACAAAATCGTCTGCTTCTAATTTGTAGAAATAGATACCGCTGGCCAAATCATCGGCATAAAACGTTGCTGAATAGGTTCCATCAAGATGAAACGCATCAATTAGCGTCTGAACTTCGTTACCGATGCCGCCGTTTACGGTTTGGTAAAGCATATT
>SMVA01206466.1_pt1 | contig 27453 bp, 30 predicted proteins | sample 2456451 | NCBI WGS metagenome assembly SMVA01 (sample SAMN11095933, study PRJNA526329) | marine sediment metagenome | biome: Marine sediment; feature: Surficial sediment; material: Deep marine sediment; isolation source: Hadal surficial sediment | place: Pacific Ocean | collected 2014-05 | depth... | reverse complement strand
TCTGTCTCAGTGAGAAAGATGTTGCTGTCGTATCCCACATTCTTCAGGGCCAGGGCGGGGCGCAGATGGAACGCTCCCAGCTTGACGTAGCCCTCACCGGAGGTGGGCGGGTCGGAAAGCTCAGCCGCCATGGGCAGGGTGGCTGAAAATGCGCTTGCCGCCGCGAAAGCGGCGATCTGGACCATGATGCCCCGGCTCATACGACTCAGGGCGTGAAGGGACTGCCCTCATTCTTGTTGTCATCATCATCGTCCAGAAGGAAGTAGACGCCTATGGCGCCGGCGGCGATGAGGGCAATGAGAAGGCCCTTCTTCTTTCCGCTCATGCCCTGGTCGGCGCTGCCTGGAGGAACGGCTCCGCCGGTCGGCTTGACGGTGAACGAGATGGAGGCATGCTCATCGGCACCGAGCTGGATGGCCCGGTCAAGCTGGAAGATTCCGTCGGAAACTTCGACTTCGAAGGTATACGTGCCCGGCGGCAGGGAATCGAAGGAGTAGGAGCCGTCCATGCCGGTGGTGGTGGTGGCGACCTCGGCGCCGGTGGCATGATCCAGGACGCGCACAGTGACATTGGCGTTGGGCGTGCTGCCGTTGGCCTGGAAAATGTGCCCGCTGAGACTGACCGAGTCGGTCTGGGCGAAGGCGATCGGCGAGATGGCGGAGAGGCTGCTGACAAGCAGAACCGCGATGAAAGTACGAATCCAGGATGGTATCGACCGGTTCACGCTCATCCTCCTTGGGCCAGGGAGTGGCCACCTTCAGGTTCTGATCCTGATTAACGCGCCATTATACAGAGAAGACTGGCTTTGTCACCCTCGGAAGCGACCGGAATGAGGACTCTTCAGGTCCTGATTACAAGGGGAGAACGGCTCTGGGCCGCGCCAGCCCGCTGTTTGTGGCCCTTTGGATGGGCCCGGAGAGGCCTCGAAATCCTTGTGTTATAGTGCCCGGAAGGCGGTTTTTTACATCTGGAGGGACGTAATCGGGGCGTCAGATCTGTGTCCCGCGGGGGAACAGTTGCGGAACAGGCTTGAGATGATCATCGCCGAGATGCTCGAGATGGGTATCCGCCTGCCGCTGGCGCGAAAGGATTTTGAAAAAGCCTATCTTCGCCTCGCCCTGGAAAAGAACCATGGCCATCGCCTGGCCACGGCCCGATCCCTGGGGATCCACCGCAACACCCTGAAGAACAAACTGGTGAAACACAGGCTGAGTGCCATATCCGGCAACGGCAAGGGGCGTGTCCGGAGGGCCGGCGAGGCCGATTCTCCGCGCCGGAAGAACTGAGGCGGCCTCGCAATGATTCGATGAGATTGCAAGATATGCATTATTGTTTAATCAATCGTTCATTAGTTTAGAAATATGTGGCGTATTGATGTCTGAATCATGCATTAGATGCAAAATTAGCTTGACGCTTCGCCCGTCTCGCCCTAGACTTCGGCCATGAAAAACGGTCATTCAGGTACGGGGGCTTCATGACGTACACACGGGCACAGATTCTCTCCATCTGCAAGAAAGAGGATGTTCATTTTTTGCGGCTGCAGTTCACCGACATTCTCGGCATGGCCAAGAACGTGGAGGTTCCGCGGGCTCAGTTCGAGAAGGCTCTCGATGGCCAGGTGATGTTCGACGGTTCCTCCATCGAGGGGTTCGTCCGTATCGAGGAATCGGACATGCTGCTGGTTCCCGACCTCTCGACCTTTCGCATCTTTCCGTGGAGCCGCACGGTGGGCAAGGTGGCCCGGGTCATCTGCGATATCCACCGGCCCAATGGTGATGAGTTTCAGGGATGTCCCCGGCTGGCCCTCAAGCGGGTCACCGCCAGGGCCAGGAAGCTGGGCTACGCCATGATGGCCGGCCCCGAGGCCGAGTTCTTCATCTTCAACAGAGATGCCGACGGCAACCCGACCCTGACCACCCATGATTCGGCGTCGTATTTCGATATGACCCCCATGGACCGGGGTGAGGAATGCCGCCAGCGCATCGTGTACGCCCTGGAGGGCATGGGTTTCGAGGTGGAGGCCGCCCATCACGAGGTGGCGCCGGGACAGCACGAGATTGATTTTCGCTATGCCGAGGCGCTGGAGACGGCTGACAACGTCGTGACCTTTCGTCTGGTGGTGAAGAAGATTGCCATGGACATGGACCTTCACGCGACCTTCATGCCCAAGCCGCTCTACGGCCAGAACGGCTCGGGAATGCATGTGCATCAGTCGCTGTTCAAGGACAAGAAAGCTGTCTTCTATGACCCCCGGGCCAGGTGGCAGCTTTCCACCACAGCGCTGCACTACATCGGCGGTCTCCTGAAGCACGCCCGCTCTTTCTGCGCCATCACCAACCCCACCGTCAATTCCTACAAGCGCCTTGTGCGCGGGTACGAGGCGCCGACCACGGTGGCCTGGTCCGAACAGAACCGCTCACCGCTGATACGCGTCCCCGACCGCCGCGGCGACGGCACCCGCTGCGAACTGCGCATGCCCGACCCATCGTGCAATCCGTACCTGGCCTTTGCCGTCATCCTGGCCGCGGGCCTGGACGGCCTGGCCAACAAGATCGACCCCGGCGAGCCCGTCACCAAGAACGTCTACAAGATGAGCCAGCGTGAGCGGCGGCGCCTCAAGATCGATGAATTGCCGGGAAGCCTGGAGGAAGCCCTCACCGAGCTCAAGAAGTCCAAGGTGGTTCAGGAGGCGCTGGGCGAGCACATTTATTCCAACTTCGTGGAGTCCAAGGAGGCGGTGTGGCGCGAGTACATCGCCCAGGTGCATACGTGGGAGCACGACCGGTACCTGTCACGTTACTGATGAGCGAGCGGGCTGCTAGCGCAGGGACGTCTGGGCGCGGCCGCCATCGATGGACATGGTCGTACCGGTGATCCACGCTGCCTTGCTGGAAGCCAGGAACAGGATCAGTTCAGCGACTTCCTCCGGCTGTCCCACTCGTCCCAGTGGATGGGTCTCGTCGCCCCTCTCCAGAAAGGTCTGGTAAGCGTCTTCGTCCATGCCGCCTGCGCGGTGGAGGTTGGTGACCACCACGCCGGGATTCACGGCATTGACGCGCACGCCACGGGGACCCAGCTCGAGGCTCAGGCAGCGGGTCATCTGGTCCACCGCCGCCTTGCTGACGCAGTACGGCAGCAGTCCCGGGTAGGGGCGCAGTCCGGCCACCGACGACACATTCACGATGTTGCCGCTGGTCTTCTCCAGATGGGGGATGGACGCGCGCGTGAGCCGGAAGAGGCTGCGCACGTTGATGTCCATCATGCCATCGAAGGTCTCATCGCTGGTTTCCGCGGCCAGCCCTGACCCGATGATGCCGGCCGCGTTGACGAGGATGTCCAGCCGCTCGAGGTTGGCCATCACCCTCTCGACGATGTCCGCGGGAGTTTTGTCAGCAGTCAGGTCGCCTTCGATCTCTTCAACCCGCGGCGAGCCCAGGCTGCGGCAGGCCTCGGCGGTGGTCTCCAGGCGGGCGCCATCGCGGCCCAGCAGGGCCAGGGTAGCGCCGGCGCGGGCAAAGAGGCGGGCCGTGGCCCGGCCGATGCCCGAGGAAGCGCCGCTGATGATGGCGACCTGGCCGCTGAGGTCGGCTGTGGTGCTCATACGCCCCCGGCGCGGGCCAGGATCTCCTGCACCCTGGCAACAGCTTCCGCCACCGGTGTCTCGATGGTCTCGCGCCGGCGGCGATCCATGACCTCGACCACGCCGCCTGCCAGGCCGCGGCCGATGGTGATGCGGGCCGGCACGCCGATGAGCTCGGCGTCCTTGAAACGCACGCCGGGGCGCTCGTTGCGATCATCCACCAGCACGGTGAAGCCCGCGGCTTCCAGCTCGCCGGCGAACCGCTCGGTGGCGCTGCGTGTTTCCTCTTCCTTCGCTTTCACGGGCACCAGAATGACGTCGAAGGGAGCGATGGCCGGCGGCAGAACAATCCCCGCGTCGTCGCCATACAGTTCCACCGCCGAGGCCAGGATGCGCTCCATACCGATGCCATAGGAACCCATGACCAACGGCCTGGCCTTGCCGTTGGCGTCCAGGAAGGTGGCCCCCAGGGACTCGGAATATTTGGTGCCCAGCTTGAAGATGTGGCCGATTTCGATGGCGCGGTAGACCTCCAGGGTACCTGCGCAACGGGGGCAGCCCTCGCCTGAGTTGACCGTTCGCAGATCGAACCAGGTGGCCGTGAAGTCCCGTGCCGGCGTGACGCCGGTCAGGTGATAGTCATCTTTGTTGGCGCCGCAGGCCATGTTGCTGCGATCCTTGAGGGCCTCGTCGGCGACGACGGTCAGGCCCTCGGGGGGGTGGACCGGGCCCAGGCTGCCGGCAGCGGCGCCCATGAGTTCGCGGATCTCGTCCTCCCGGGCGGGCCTCACCTCGGTGACATTCATGACCGTGGCCAGCTTGGTCTCGCTGAGTGCGTGATCGCCGCGCACCAGCGCCATGACCGGCTTGTCTCCCGCCATGTAGATCAGCGACTTGATCTGGCGGAGGGCCGGCCACTTGAGGAAGACCTCGATCTCGGCGATGGTCTTCTGTCCCGGGGTGTGAACCTCCGCAGGTGCGTCGTCGCCGGCGGCCGGGTCGGTGACCGGATCCAGGCGCGAGGTGGCTTTTTCCAGGTTGGCGGCGTAGTCGCACCCGGGGCAGGCGGCGATGTCATCCTCGCCGGCGTTGCTGCGCACCATGAACTCCTGGCTCGACGAGCCGCCCATGGCGCCTGAATGGGCCTCCACTCCCACGAACTGCAGGCCGCAGCGGCTGAAGATACGCCGGTAGGCGGCGTCGTGTTTGTCGTAGGCGGCATCCAGGCCGATGGTATCGACATCGAAGGTGTACGAGTCTTTCATGGTGAACTGGCGCACCCGCAGGAGGCCCGACTTGGGCCGTGCCTCGTCGCGGAACTTGTTCTGGATCTGGTACCAGATCTGAGGCAACTGCTTGTACGAGCGCAGCTCATCCCGGGCGATGGCGGTGAAGACTTCTTCATGGGTCGGTCCCAGGACCAGGTCGCGGCGGTTGCGATCCTTCAGGCGGAACATGATCTCACCCATGTCGTCGAAGCGGCCGGTCTCCCGCCAGAGGTCGGCGGGGTGGATCGCCGGCAGGAGAAACTCCTGGGCGCCGATGGCGTTCATCTCCTCGCGCACGATGGCGATGATCCTGAGAAGAGCGCGCTGGCCCAGAGGCAGGATGGAGTAAATGCCTGAGGCGAGCTGGCGCATGTATCCGGCCCGTAGAAGAAGCTTGTGGGAGCGGGTCTCCGCCTCGGCGGGGTCTTCCCGGAGGGTGGGGATGAACAGGTCCTGAAAGTGTGTCGGCATGGGCGGAGCGTAGGCCGCAGATGACGTTGCTGTCAAGAATAAGGGCCGGTCGCAATTCGGCGACCGGCCCTCTCCTGCAGGGGAAAAATCATAGGGGGATTCACTCCAGCCAGACGCGCACACTCTCCTTGTCTGTTTCCACGTGGACCAAGGTCATGGGGCCCATGGAGCGCAGCGTGGCGACCAGATTTTCGGGCTCGATCCGGCCGTCGGAATCAATCAGGATGTCCATGAAACCCTCGGGGACGGTGATCTCCACCATGGCGCCTTTGCGGCCGGCGAATTCCTGGTCGCTCTCAGACGCGTCCACCGTGATGCGGAACATGCCATCGGCCCGCCAGGCGCGAATTTTTGCGTCCTTGACCTCAAGGGAAAAGAATTCGTTGATGTCGTTATCCTTGATCTGCTCCCAGAATTTGCGCAGGTCGAATCCTTCGTGGGAGAGCTCGTCCAGCACATCAACGGTCACCAACTTATCCGTGTCGATGGAGCCGGCCATGGCCGCGATGAGATCGATGGGCATGGCCATCTTCATGCTCTCGCCCGCGTCGTCGTCGGAAATCACCTCGATGTGCAGGGTCATGGCGTCTCGCGCCAGGCTCACACTGCCGGTCATGAGCAGACCGATCGCACCCATGGCGAGGGCTGCAGAGGTTGCTTTCATCATCTTCATCACACCCACCTCCATTCGCCAGGGTTCGCGTCATGGGCCGGGCCCTCCTGGTCATGGGTCCCGGCGCACCCATTCAACGGCAGGTCGCCAGGAAAGGTTCAGAGGGGGAGAAACACGTCGAAAACCTGTGGGAAGCGCGCGATCCACAGTGCCAGCAGAGCAGCCAGAACGCCTGCCGCAACCACCCGGCGTGTGGGGCCGGCCGCCGCCATCTGCCGCCATGTGCCCACCAGGAGGGGGGCGCCGGCCAGGATCAGGAACGGCACCATGGGCAGGCGGAACCGGGTCATGCCGAAGGTCAGGGCATGCAGGGCCAGGTGATAGAGAAGCAGGGTGATCACCAGTCCCCGGCCGGTCCAGGGCGGCAGCAGGATCAGTCCCAGAACGCCCAGGATGGCCACCGCCATCCACGCACCGGCGGCCACCACGGTGAGCAGGGAAAGCTCGGGCCTTGAGAAGATGTGCGGATACTTATCCAGTCTGGCGTGCCGGATCACGAAGGACGATGGGTTGAGCAGGTCGGCCCATTTCAACGGGACCCGCGCGAGCATCAGTCCGGGGTGAGAGACCATGAAGGCCACGGCGTTCCGGACCTCGCAGCGGTCGGCGTCGACGATGTTCGCTTCTCCGCAGCGCTCCCGTCCGCCATGCACCCGGCGGCGCTCGTTGAAACCGTAGTCCCAGTTGGCGGGCGGCGGCACGTTGGTGCCGATGTAGAGATTGCGCCCGGTGGTGGAATCCAGGATCAGGAAGCGGTGAAAGGTGGCCGCGTTGCGGACGCTCCAGGGCAGGATGGGCACCAGGGTGAAGGCGATCAGGAGAGCCGCCAGCCCCAGGCGCTGACGCCGGTCTTCGCGTGCCGCCGAGAGCACCAGCCAGGCGGCCGCCAGGGGTGCGAAGTAGAGGGCCTGCCCGCGGACCAGGGCGGCCAGGCCCAGGCAGATCCCGGCGGCGGCCACAATCCGCCGGGAAGGGGCTTCAAGGCCCAGCAGCAGGGTGATGCCCAGCAGGAACCAGAAGATATAGAAGGTTGCCGGCCAGAGCAGATGGGTGAAGCCGACCAGGTTCGGGTAAACGGCGAAGACAGCCGCTGCCGCCAGCCCGGCCGGGCGGCCGTGGAAGCGCCGGCCCAGGATGAAGATGAGGGGCACGGTGGCGGTGGACAGGAGCACCTGCAACAGGCGCGGTGCAAACAGATTGTCGCCGGCGAGCGCCTTACAGAAGGCCAGGAAGGCGATGAAGCCGGGTGGCCAGAGATAGCCGTCGTGAGTGGCCAGTCCCAGGCCGGCCGCAACACCGCTCGCCAGATCCAGGTAGTCGCACTGGTCATGGCTGCAGGGCATGCCGGTCACCATGGCCAGCAGGGTCAGGCGGATCAGGAGGGCCAGCGCCATCAAGCCAAGCAACGGCCGCCCGCCACCGGCCAGTTGCCGGGCCAGAGTCATGCTTTGTCGCGCCGGGCCGCCAGGCGTCGACGGGCCCACGCGGTGAGAGCTCCGGCCAGATCCTGTTCGCGGCCGGCATCCCCGAGCTGCACGTACTTCCTGTCGCGCAGATCCTCGGGCAGGCAGTCGAGATCGGCCGTCCCTTCAGGCTCGTCATGGGCGTAGCGGTAACCTTTGCCGTATCCCATCTCCTTCATCAGGTTCGTGGGGGCGTTGCGCAGGGCCATGGGGACCGGCTCGCTGTGCCCGGCATCCAGATCCGCGCAGACGCTGTTCCAGGTGCGCGAAAGCGCATTGCTCTTGGGCGCGGCCGCCAGGTAGATGGCGGCCTCCACCAGCGCCAGCCCGCCTTCGGGCAGACCGAGAAAATGGACGGCGTCGCGGGCCGCCATGGTCAGGGCCAGGGCACCGGGGTCGGCCAGCCCCACATCCTCGGAGGCGAATCGGACCATGCGGCGCGCCACGACCAGCGGATCTTCACCGGCGCGCAGCATGCGCACCAGCCAGTAGACGGCGGCATCGGCGTCGGAATTGCGCAGGCTCTTGTGGAGCGCCGACAGGAGGTTGTAGTGCTCTTCGCCGGCGCGGTCGTAGAGGAGCGGCGACTGCGCCAGCACCCGCTCCACATCGGCCATCCGGGCCCGGCCCTCCGCGGCTGTCAGAACGAGGGTTTCAAGAGCGGTGAGAGCCCGCCGGGCGTCGCCGCGGCAGGCCTCGGCGATACGCCGGATGGCGTCGGAGGAGACCTTCACGCCACGCTGGACCAGGGCCTCGTCCCGGGCCAGGGCCCGTTCCAGGACAGTGACCAGCGCCTCGGGTCCCAGGGGAGCCAGGGCCACCACCTGCACCCGGGAGAGGAGTGCCGCGTTCACCTCGAAGGACGGGTTCTCGGTGGTGGCACCCACCAGGATCAGGGTGCCGTTCTCCACATGGGGCAGAAAGGCGTCCTGCTGGATCCTGTTGAAGCGATGAATCTCGTCGATGAAGACCACAGGCGCCGGCTTGCCGGCGCGGAGGTCGGCCTGGGCCATGGCGACGATCTGCCGGATCTCCTTCACGCCCGAGAGGACGGCGGAGTGGGCCATGAAGCGGGCCTGGCAGTGACGTGCCAGGAGCCGGGCCAGGGTCGTCTTGCCGCTGCCGGGAGGTCCCCAGAGCACCAGGGAGGGCACGCGTTTCTCTTCCAGCAGGCGGCGCAGGGGAGTGCCGGGGCCGATGACTTCATCCTGGCCCACCAGGTCATCCAGGGTCTGCGGGCGCACGCGCTCGGCCAGCGGCGCCTGCGCCGGGGAACCGGTCCGGCGGCCGCCTGCTGCGGCAGAGGGGGACTCAGAGTCCTTGTCGGGACGGCCGAACAGATCAGTCATGGGCTTAATCTACTTCATGCTGGCGATGGGGCTGCTCGTGGGCGCATGGGGATGGGTGCCGGCTCTCTTCCCGGAAAACCTGGGGACGGCTAGAGTCTCCGACAAACCTGGGACAGACGGCATTCAACGAAACCTCGAGCACTTCCCGGCGTACTACAATGTCGAGCGGAGTCACCAGGGATACCGGCTGAACGGAAGAACCCCTGCCGAGGCGCTCGCGAGGCGTGCGACGTCGTCGAACTACCTGAGCTGGGTCGGGTCATTGCCAGACTTGTACAATCATGGAGCCAAGCCTATGAAGTCATTCTTATTCCTTACCGCTGCCTTGGGTCTCGTGTCCCTTCTTGGCTGTGGGCAGGACACACCATCTTCCCATTCGACCCAACAGAGCGAATCGGTGACTCGACTCCCGCTGGAAGTCGTGAATCTGCGCATGAGTGCCTACAACAGGCACGATTTGCGCTCGTTCTTGGACACCTACTCGGACGGAGTCAAAATCTTCAATTACCCCGACAGGTCATTAGGCAAAGGCAAGAAACACATTCGTAGCATCTTTGAACCCATGTTCGAAGAGGGTGTTGTGCAAGTTACAATTCACCATCAAATTGCAAAAGATAGCTACGTCGTGAACCACGAGACAGTGAGCAACGGCGACACCACAACTGAATATGTCTCCATATATGAGGTCAGAAACGGCCTAATCCAAAGCGTTGGTTTCGTCAGGGATTAGTTGCACTGAAGTGGTCCAGCGATTCCAAACGGTTGACCACGATCCCGAAGGGCCACTCCTCAACAAGTTGTCCTTCTTCCAGCACGTTCATCACTTTGGTCTTGCCCCAGTCTGACGGACACCCAGATAAGCTGGCAGTCTTGTCAGCGGGAGGGCCGTCATGGTCAGGGACAGGGATCGAATCCCGCCGGCCGGAGAATGCTGTTGCTGGCCGTCCCGGCCGGGCCGACGGTTTCGTCGCCGGACCCGCTGGTGATCAGGTAGTAGAAGGCTTCCGGGCTGTTGATGTCATCCATGAGAGAAGCCTGGGGCGCCGACAGGTAGCAGCCATCCGCAACCACGGCGTGGTCGTAGTTGCCGCCGGCCAGGGTCGCCAGGTCGCCCCGGAAGAGCCTGTACCAGGAGGTCCCGGCGGACGGTTCCCAGACCAGGTCCAGGCCCGGCCCCACCACCTCGGTTTCCAGGCCGGTGGTCACGGGCGGTTGCAGGGGCTCGGCCGCGTGCAGGATCTCCACGGTACCCAGGGCGACGGTGGTCTCGCCTGAGGCTGTGATCACCAGGTCGCGGGCGCCCAGGGGGGCGTCGGCTGCCACCGTGACGGTGATCTCCACGGTGGGGAAGCCGGCCACCATGTCGAAGGCTGTGCTCACGACGGTGATATGGGATCCGCTGATGGACAATGGCGTGCCGGCGAGGGGCAGTCCGGGCCCGGCCACGCCGATGCGGACACCGCTCTCGCCCCGGCGGAGAAAGGTGCGGATATTGGACCACGAGCCGGAGCGGGACAGGAGCTTGATCTCCATGGCGGGTGTTCCCGCTGCCGGCGAAAGGTCGGCCATGACCGTGTCGCCTGCGAGGATCTCGACGGCCAGGCCGCCGGCATAGCTGAAGTCGCGCTGGGCGGCGGTGTAATAGGGACCCATGTTGGCGGCGGAGAAGAGATAAAAGCCGGACGCGGCGTTGGCCGGCTGGGTGTGCAGAGTGACCGGGCCGGGCGGCAGGCCGGCCATGAGATAAACGCCGTCGGCGTCGCTGGTGGCGTGGGCCAGCACGACACCGGCGCTGTCCCGTGCCCAGACCATGGCGCCGAGGATAGGCGCGCCGTTGCTCACCACGCCGGTGATGGCACCGCGGTTGGCGGCGCTGTTGCCGCCGGGGTAGATGGCCGTCACACCGGCGATATCATCGCTGGATAGCTTGCGCGCCCGGCGTGAACCTGAGCCCAGGCGCGGGAAGAGGCTGGCCACGGCAACCGGCGAATGAGCCAGGCCCAGGGTGTGGCCGATCTCATGGAGAGCCACCGATTCGATGTCGTAACGGCCGGTTTCAGGATCCGCTGAGGCGGTCCAGACGAAGTCGGCGCCGTTGAAGACGATGTTGGCGTCGCGGATCTCACCGGCCTCGGGGCCGGTGATGATCCGGTAGATGAGAGCCACCGCCAGGGCGCCGGCGATGTTCAGGTCGTCATCGGTGTCGGGAGTGCCCTGGTCCACCACCGTGCTGGTCTCGTTCCAGAAGATGGTGAATTCACCGTCGTCCAGGGTGGTCCTGTTGGCCGTGTCCTGGTCCCGCCTGAAGCGCAGGGCGGAGGTGGAGATGCCCGACCAGGTGCGGAAAGCCCGCGCCACCGCGGCCAGATCCTCGCCGTTGCCCACGTCGGCAGAGCCGGCCGCATGCAGGCGGTAGAGCAGGGTGCCATCGTTGATCCCAGGCAGGTAGGTGTCGTGGTTCTCCAGGTCCCAGGCGATGCCGGTGCTGTCGGTGGCGGAGACCGTTGAACGTGTGTATGCATGGGTGGCGCCGATGGCCAGGAGCAGGAGCAGGGCCGGGAGGATGCCGGCAGTGGCCCGCCTCATGGCCGGCCACCACTCACGTTGCCGGGTACGGCGCTCACCCTGGCGCGGAGTTCATCCAGGGTTGCCGGCGGCGCTTCCTGTGCGGGCCCGGCGAAGGCGGCACCGTGCAGGTCACGCAGGAGGACGCGATGGTTGCCGGTGCCGGCCGGTCCGACGTTGTATTTTCCCTGGGCCAGGCCCACGGGGATGAAACGGCCCGCTGCCCGTCGCTGCAGGAACAGCACCGTCTCCTCACCCGGCGTGAAGATGGGACGGCCGGCGTAATCCAGTTCAATGCCGTTGGCCACGCCGCCTGGCTGGGTCACCAGGAGGTGGCGGCGTGGTGGCAGGTCGCCGCCCAGGACTTCCAGGATCTCGATCTCCGCCAGGGTCACCGGCATGCGCCCGCCGTTGCTGCTGATGGTGCGCACCGACACGACGCGGCCACGGATGACCACGTTGGAGAGACGGGTCAGCTCCTGGATGGAGAGGGGCCGCAACAGGCTGGCCGGGTTGGGCGCGGCCGTCGCCAGAGCGGCCAGCAGGAGCAGGACGGGCACCGCCCGGCGCATGCATCTCGCGCCGGCCTGCCGGAGCGGCACGCCTCGACATCGTTTCCATGGGTGGTGAAGTGGCACCGGTGCACCCTCGTCCGCGGGGAGTTCACCTCATCCCTTACCGGGACCAGGAGGGACGGGCAATCACGATTTTGTCAGTAGCCGGAACCCTTGCGGCTCAGGTGGGGATGGTGCGGGTGAGGCTGAACTGAAAGGCGCTGCCGGCAGGTGCCTCGGGGCCAATCACCCGGTCGAAGACCTTCTTGACGTCTGCCACCAGCTTGCCGGCATTCTTTCCCAGGAGGTCGCGGCCCTGCTCTCCCGCGGCGACCACCGAGAGCTCAAGGGTCACTTCCCTGGGGGCGCAGCCCATCTTCAGTTCCAGGGCCGGTGGTCCGGGGAGCCGGCTGAGAGTTTCCAGGACCGCAGCCAGCACCGGCTCCACCGCGTCTGCCAGCCGTTCAATCTCCTCTTTACCGGGGCCACCTGGGACTTCCCCCATTTCCATGAACAGTCGCGCGGCCAGGCTGAACATGGCAGGATCCCCGGCCAGCTTCAATTCCAGCCTGTAGCCGTCACTCATTCCAATCTCCCAGGGCCGCCATGGGCTGGATCTTACTTGACCCTGACACGATAGCTGATCGTGGTCTGGCCGCCGGCGGCAACGGTGACATGGAACGCCAGGGTCGAGGCGTCGGGCCGACTGAACTCGACGCTGCTCTCCAGCAGTTCCCAGTCTCCGGGGACAGGGTCCCGGATATCAATTTCCATATCTTCAGGGCCTCTGTTGCGCAGGTCGTAGCGAAAGGCTGCTTCATAACCCCGGCGCACGCCGGGCAGTTGCCGGTAATCGGTCTGGGTCCGTTCGGCCACCAGGTCGAAGCTGTTGCCCATGATCAGGGAAATGGTCTCGCCATCGGCCGTGCCCGGGAGGCGGTCGCTGCCCAGAAAGACCCGCCCGCCATCCGCTTGGTCCTGGAAGACGCGGGCGATACCGGACGGGAGGGGCAGCCCCAGGCCGTGGTCCCCGGAGTTGACGAATTCCAGCCTGGATTCAACCGGCACGCGAATCGGGTCGCCGGCGGGGCCCCGCCGCTGGAGAAACATGCCGCCGGCGGAGACCACGTGGCGGCGGTGGACCGGCACCGACCTGGCCTGGTGCAGGACAAACTGGCGGCTGGAGTGGGCAGGAAGATTCACCTTCCGCCCCAGGCGATAGAGGTGAAAGTCCATGGCCTGCTCACTGGTGAAGGCGGATTCCTGCTGTCCTCGGCTCCTCATGCCACCTGACTCCATGGCCATGAGCATCCCTCTGGCAGCAGGGACGGCCCGGTGGACCTGGCCGGCGACCAGGGAGAGGCCGGTGTTGTCATACGCCACCTCGGTGTTGTTCTCCACCGTGACCCAGACCGTGAGGTCCAGCATCCTGTCATCAGCAGCCAGTGAGGCGACGTAGTCGGTGCTCCAGTTCTGCCCGCCGGTGATGTAGCTCAGCTCCAGGAGAGCGTCACCGGCGCGTGCGGCTTCAATCTCCCAGACCACCGCCGGGCGTGAGACGACACCTGGAGGCAGCCCGGGGAAGATGATCTGAGCGTCGGGGTTGACCAGAATCTCGTCACCGGCGCGCACCACGATGCCGTCGCGGGCCGACAGCAGGGTTGCGGGGAGGCGCCGCTCGCCGCCGTCCATGGTGCTGAAGAGAAGGACCACCTGCTTGTCCAGGTACGTCTCCAGCAGGCGCCGGGGTGTGAGCAGATCCTGTTCATGACGCTGCTCCAGAAGGCGGATCCCTTCGGGGTCGAACGTCGCCTGCACCGAGCGGGGTTCCATGGCGGCCGGAACTCTGTCCAGGCGCAGGAGACTCCGTCCGGCCGGGTGATGGAAGCGGTAGCTTTCCCGGACCAGGCCGCGGTTGTCCTGATAGAGGGTCAGATGCAGCCCCTGGCGGTCGCCGACGGACAAGTCGCTGATGGCCGGTGGCGCGGCAGCGGCCAGCGACAGGGACGCCCCCACCAGCAGAGCCGTGGTGAGGAGGTGTCTTTCGGGCTTCAGGGTGATCCTCAGGAGTCTTCGTCCTCTTCCGGGGCGGTCTCGAGAATGGTGATGGTCTCCATGACCATGGGCTCCAGGGGGCGGAAGTACGGCTTGCTGTCGGCGCCGGAGGTGGGGGTTGCGGCCAGGCTGGTCAGAGTGTCCATGCCTTCGACCACCTGCGCGAAGACGGTGAACTTGCCGTCGCGCTCCGGCTGGGGTTTGAGGCAGATGTAGAACTGGCTGCTGGCGGTGTCGGGTTCGGCGCCGCGCACCATGGCCACGGTGCCGTTGAGATGCTGGTGCCTGTTGAACTCGGCCGGGATGAAGAAGCCCGAACCGCCGGTGCCGTCACCAGCCGGGTCACCGCCGATGACGATGTCGCCCGGCCGGATGTAATGAAAGGCGAGGCCGTCGTAGAAGCCCTGCCGTGCCAGGTCCACGAAATTGCGCACCGCCAGGGGCGCATCTTCCCGGAAGAGCTGCAGGGTCAGATCTCCCTTGGCGGTCTTGATCACGGCCTTGTAGCTGGCGTCGGGGTTGTACACCTCGATGACGTTGATGGTGACGGCTGTGTCGCTCTGGTCGCCGGATGCATAGGTCATCTCGTATCTGCCCACCTTGGCCAGCACAGGAAAGTGGACGGTCAGGTCAATGACCTGGCCGAAGTAGGTGAGGGCCGCCATTCGTTTGGGCCGGTTCTGGGGGGAGGGTTTGCCGGTCGCCACAGGCTGCCAGCTCTTGCCGTCGGGGCCGCTGAGGCGGAAGCCGTCGGCGATGGGGTCGGTCAGTGGGTTTTCGACTTCATCCTTGCCGTCGTTCCGGGCAGTCGCGCGCACCAGCACCTGACCACCGGCGTCATAATGCAAGCCCTGGATCTCGAGGACCACGTGCGGTTGCGCGGGTGTCGTTGCCGTGCCGTCCTGGGCCGCGCTGGCGGTCATGGCCGAGGCCAGAGCCATGCCGGCGGCGGCCAGGGAAAAGGCAACGATCTGATGAGTCTTCAGTGTGTGCATAACCCCTCGCTGGCGGCCCCGGCGTGCGGCCGCGGAAACAGGGCATGTTATTCCATGCCTGCGGGACTGGCAAAGCCTCGCCGGGGGGTGAAGGCCAGAACGGCGACACGAATCTCCAGAGCACCGGCCCCGGCCAGCAGTCCGGCGCAGCGCCTGAGGGTGGCGCCGGTGGTACAGACGTCGTCCAGGAGGAGAATGGTGCGTCCCTCCACCTGCCGGCCGGCTGCCGGCCGCAGGAGGTAGTCGGCCCGATGGCCGTCGTCGGCTGAGGCCCTCGGGCCGCGCCGGCCACGGCGCCTGATGAGGGGCAGAGGACGTGGCAGCCCGGTCGCCGCACAGACATGGCGAGCCAGGCGCCCGGCGGCATCAAATCCCCGGTCGCGCCGGCGTGCGCGGTGGGAGGGAACCGGCACCACCAGATCAATATCCAGGGAGATGGCGGTGGCCCGCAACGCCGCCGCCAGCAGTCCCGCCAGAGGCCGTGCCAGGGGCAGCCGGCCGCCCTGGTCACCGAATTTGTACAGGCGGATCAGATCCCGGCCGGCCTCCTCGTAGGCCAGTGCCGCCGTCATCCAGCTCCAGGGGGGCTCAGGATGTCCGCAGCCGCAGCCGGCGCCGCCGCAGTCCAGGCAGCGGGCAGCGGTGATGAGCGGTGGGCGGACTGCCGCCCAGCAGGCCAGGCAGACACCGGCACGCCGGCGGGAGTGAAACCTGCCGCAACGCAGGCAGCCGGGCACGAAGACCAGGTCGCTCAGCCCCACGGCCGCGCGTCCGGTCAACCGGGCCAGACGCCTAGAGAAGGGAACCGCCATCCATCTCGCCGGGACAATCGATATCCATTGCGGTCAGGATGGTCGGCAGGATGCTCGCAAGTCCGCCGCCGTCGGCCAGGCGCCGGCCCACCAGGTCTTCCCGGGCGAGAATGAGGGGCACCGGGTTTGTGGTGTGGGCGGTCAACGATTCCTTACTGTCGGTACTGAGCATCTGCTCCGCATTGCCGTGGTCGGACGTCACCACCAGGAGAGATCCGGTGGCGCGGGCGGCTTCATGGACCCGGCCCACGCACCGGTCCACGGTGTCACAGGCGCGCAGGGTGGCCTCGTAGTTGCCGGTGTGACCCACCATGTCGGCGTTGGCGAAATTGGCCACCACGATGTCGGTTTCGCCCTGGTGCAGGCAGGCGAGAAGCTTTTCGGTGATCTCCAGGGCGCTCATCTCGGGTTGCAGATCGTAGGTGGCGACGCGGGGCGAGGGGACGAGAATGCGTTCCTCACCCGGATAGGTGCGCTCGACCCCGCCGTTGAGAAAGTAGGTGACATGGGCATATTTCTCCGTCTCGGCGATACGCACCTGGCGCAGACCCCGCGCAGAAAACAGACGTCCCAGAACCATCTCCGGTCCGCGGGAACGGAACGCGATGGGCAGATCGAATGTCCCATCGTACGGCGTCATGCAGACATAGGCGGCCAGCGCGGGCCGCCGCGGCCGGTGGAATTCATCGAACTCCGCCAGGGCCAGAGCCCGTGTCATCTGGCGGGCGCGATCGGGTCTGAAATTGAAGAAGATGACCCCGTCACCATCGCCGATGGTGTGGTGTGCGACCCCTGTCATGACGGTCGGCCGGATGAACTCGTCGGTCTCCCCGCGGGCATAAGCCTCGTCCACAGCGGCCACAGGATCTGCGGCCTGCAGCCCCTCGCCCAGGACCAGGGCGCGCCAGTGCTTCTCCACCCGCTCCCAGCGCTGATCCCGGTCCATGCCGAAGTAGCGTCCACCCACCGTGGCGATGGCGGCATCGGGGTGGGCCTTGGCCAGGAACGACGCCACCCGGGTGACGTACCCCTTGCCGCTGTGCGGGGATGTGTCGCGGCCATCGGTGAAAGGATGGACCCGGACGCGTGGCACTCCGCGGGCGGCGGCAAGGCGCACCAGGGCTTCAAGATGATCCAGGTGGCTGTGCACCGAAGCGTCGGAACAGAGGCCGAGAAAATGAAGTGTGCCGCTGCCATTCAGGGTATCGGCACATGCCTGCGCCAGGACCGGGTTGCCGGTGAAACTGTCTTCCTTGAGGGTCTTGTTGATCAGGGTGACCGCCTGGTCCATGGTGCGGCCGGCGCCGATGGTGAGGTGGCCCACCTCGGAATTCCCCATGACCCCGGCCGGCAGACCCACGGCCTCGCCCGAGGCTGCCAGCAGGGTATGGGGATAGCGCGCTGCCAGGCGGCGCATGTGATCGCCGGGACAGGCCGCGACGGCGTTGTACCGGCGTTGCTCCGAGTGTCCCCATCCGTCCAGGATCAGCAGGACCAGGGACGGCTTACGCGCCGCTGCCATAGCAGGCCTCCGGGCCGGGGCTCAACTGCCTTCGGTGCTGTAGACCGGAGCCGAGCTGATGCCGAGTTCATCCAGGGAGGTGTCCTCACGAAAGTCCACCTGGACTGAGTTCCAGTTGCCGCACTGGCTGCAGCGGTCCAGCCAGGCGTCGTAATGTGCTTCGCAGGTCAGGCAGCGATACTGAGTGGAGAGAAGACGACCTTCGCGGACTATGCGCCGATAGTGGACATTGGCCTCATGGTGGAGTCCCCGACGCTCGAGAATCCGGGCCATGTAGTACGAGAGGGTCGGCGTGTAGGATGACCGGCCCTGGAGGGCGCTGAACTCGGCCAGGGCCTCGTCCAGCATCTCCAGGCGGTAGAACAGCTTGCCGAGGAAGAAACGGGGCACCGTGTCGGGCTGGCTGGACGCCACGGCCCGCCTGAAGACCTCGATGGCCCGTTCGGGGCGCTCCCGGGAGAGAAAATGATCTTCCAGGGTGGTCAGCAGCACCGGGGCGTGGGTTGCCTCGTATCCTTCGAGCCAGGTTGTCACCGCACTTTCTCCGTCCCCTGCGGCGCGCTGGCTCTCCCCCAGGGCCTTCCATGCCGGCACGAAATGTGGGTCGCTTTTCACCAGGCGGCGAAGTGCCTGCTGGGACTCCTTGTGCTGGCCCTGCTCCGCCGTGCGGCAGGCGATCTGGTAGAGGATACCGAGCCTGGTCATCTTCTCACCCCGGGCACTGCCCGGCTCACCCAGACTGGCTTTTTCCAGGCGCTCCTGAAGGGTCAGGGCGCTGTCCCAGTCTCCATGGGCCATGTCCAGATCGCGCAGGCGGCGCAGGGCGCGGAGGGCTTCATCGGGCTTGAGTTCGATGATGCGTTGCAGATAGGTGCGGGCCGTGTCGGTGTCGTTGCAGCTTGTGGCATCATCCACCAGCGCGTAGAGAGGCCCCATCTCGGCGGGAGCGGCGCGGTGCGCACGCATATGAAGTTCCCGCGCCTCTTCGCCCCGGCCCTGTTTCAGCAGCAGTTTCCCCGCCTTGAGGAGGGCGTCCACCCGCCGGGGAGAGCGTGCCAGCACGGCCCGGAACTTCTCCAGGGCCGCGGCCGGCAGGCCGCTGAGCAATGTCTCATTGCCCTCGGCATAGAGGCTGTCCACCAGTTGTGCCTCCCGGCGGGTGCGGTTTTCGCGCCAGCGGGCCAGGGCAAGGCGGGATTCCCGGGCCAGGCTGAACGCCAGACTCACGCCGAGTCCGACTGCGAAAGCCAGGAGCAGGATTCCCCAGAGCGGCACGGTGCGTGCCGGCCAGACGGCGAAGCGCTCCGCCAGCAGGATCCGGTTGGCATAGAACAGGGCGGCGGTGGCGGCGATGATCCCGAGACCCACCAGCACGAAAACCAATGTCTTCAGTTTCATGATGCCGCCTTCCCGCCGCTTGCCATCAGACCCGCAGTCGGCCCGTCTCAACCAGTTCCTGGCAGCTCACGCAATAGCGTGCCCAGGGCACGGCGTCGAGCCGCTTCTTGGAGATCCTTTCCTCGCATTCCACACATTCACCGAAGTCATCGTTCTCCATGAGTGTCAGCGCGTTTTCCACCGCCTTGAGGAGCTCTCTGTCGCTGTTGGACAGGGAGTAGAGAAACTCCTGGGTGGAGGCGTCTGTGGCCATATCCACGATGTCGGCCGCCCGCTCCTTGCCACCGACCTCGCTGCCCAGGCTCTTTTTCCTGGTATAGGCCTTGAGGAGATTCCCGCGCTTCTCCTCCAGCAGGGTGCGATATTTTTCGAGGCTCCTCTTATCCATACTTTACAACTCCTCAACGATCCCGCGGGGATCAGGTGCGAGCCTGTTGACTCGTCAGGTGAATCAATGATGATAGGGCTCCCCACGCAGAATGGTCAGAGCCCGATAGATCTGTTCCAGAAGAAGAACCCGGGCCATCTCGTGGGTCAAGGTCATGGCGGACAGGGAGAAGCGCTCCCTGGCCCGCCGGCTCACATCCGGCGCCAGTCCTTCGTGGCCGCCAATCATGAAGATCAGGTCGCCACCGGCGCGTGCCATGGTGCCTTCCAGCCAGGCGGCGAATTGCTCGCTGCTGAACCTGCGGCCGCCGGCCTCCAGGGCCACCGGGAAGGAGGCTGCCGGCAGCTTCGCGAGGAATTTGCGCCCCTCCCAGGCGGCCACCTGGCCCGGCTGCTTGCCCCGACCGGCGCCGATCTCCTCCAGGCGCAACGGGACCCGCCGGGCGATTCGCCCGGCATACCGCGCCGCCAGTTCGCCCAGCAGGTTGTCGCGGGAGGCACCCGCCCAGATGACCCTGATCATGTTTCACCTCACGATCCTGTCCCCGCGCCGGCGATATCGCTGCCGTCCCGGGCCTTGGGCCGGGGAGGGGTCCATGCCAGGCGCGGCGCGTCGCCCCAGAGGTGCTCCAGGGCATAGAACTTGCGCCGGTCCTCCATGAAGATATGGATCACAAAGTCGAGGTAATCCATCAGGACCCATTCACCTCTCCGTTCGCCCTCCACGTGATGAGGACGGCAGCCGTTCTCGCGCAGTGTGTCCCGGATGGCCGTGGTGATGGTCTGCACCTGCCTGCCTGAGCGGCCCTGACAGATGACCAGTGTGCTGGTGAAGTTGCAGACCTCCCGGACGTCCAGGATGACAATCTCTTCCGCATTCTTGTCCGCTGCCGCCGTGACGGCCATTTTGACGAAATTATCCAGAATCATCTCCCCGGCAGTACAGATTGCAACGGTGAATATAGCTTTCCACGGCGGTGGGAACCAAGCCTTCGAGAGAGGCGCCCTCCCGGGCCAGGCGGCGGATGGTGGTGGATGAAACATCCTGGGGAGGGATCTCCAGCATATGGACCCTCCCTTCCTGGGTGTCCAGAGCCTGGCTTGCCTCCACCAGGCGCCCCCTGGCCACCTCCGGAATCTCGTTTTCCCCGGGGCGGGGACTGCCGGGACGATTGACCACCACCAGATGGAAGCCCTGAACGAGGGCCTGGTGTTCTTTCCAGAGACTGATTTCACGGAAGGAATCCATGCCCATGATGAAAAAGAGCCGCGCCGCGGGCCTGCGCGCCGCCAGATCCTTCAGCGTGTCGATGGTGAACGAAGGTGCCGGCCGCATCAGCTCCGTGGAATCGGGGATCAGGGCGGGATGATCCTGAACCGCCAGGGCGATCATGGCCAGACGGTCGGCGCCGGGCGTCAGGCGCGGGCGCTCCTTATGAGGTGGCAGTCGGCAGGGGACCAGGTGGACCGCGTCCAGGTTCAGGGCGCGGAGCACGCCCAGCGCCATCTCCACGTGCCCCACATGGAAGGGATCGAAGGTGCCGCCCAGGACGCCCAGATTCATCGCCGCTTCTCCTTGAGGAGGAGCAGCACTTCGCCCTCCCGGGTTTCCTCCTCGTCAGGGAGATCCGGCACATGTTCCAGCTCCAGGAGCAGCCGGCGGCGGAGATCGTCCAGGCCGGCGCCGGTGACCGCCGAGATCGGTAACGGGGCCGGGCGGCCGGCGGCGGCCAGGTGGCGTTTCAGATCGGCCAGGCGGTCTTCATCCTGGAGGAGGTCCCCACGGGAGATGAGAACGATCTCGACGCGCTTCTCGAGACCGGCGCCGTAGGCGGTCAGCTCATCCCGGATGGCCAGGTAGTCGTGCAGGGGGTCTCGCTCCGGCAGGTCCGCCGCATCCACCAGGTGGAGGAGCATGCGGGTGCGCCGCAGGTGCTGCAGGAACCGGTGCCCCAATCCGGCGCCCTTGTGGGCGCCGCGGATCAGGCCCGGGATATCCGCGATGACCACCGTGCGGACGTCGTTCAAGGCGGCCACTCCCAGATGGGGCACCAGGGTGGTGAACGGGTAGGCGGCGATCTTGGGGTGGGCCGAGGTGAGGCGTGAGAGGAGGGTCGATTTACCCACGTTGGGGAAGCCCACCAGGCCCACATCGGCCAGAACGCGCAGTTCGAGACGAAGCCAGCGTTCCCTGCCCTCCAAGCCGGGCTGGGCGTGGCGGGGCGCCTGATTGGTGGGTGTGGCGAAGCGGGCATTGCCACGGCCGCCCTGGCCGCCGACTGCCGGCCGGAAGCTGTCTCCCGGCTTGTTCAGGTCGGCCAGGAGCTGGCCGGTCTCATCATCGAACACCACAGTCCCCGGAGGCACCGGCAGGATCACGTCATCGCCGTGCCGTCCGCTGCGCTGGTTGCCTTCTCCCGGCAGTCCTGAGCCGGCGAAGAAGTGCTGGCGGTAATGGAAGCGGTTCAGTGTGGAGATGCCGGGTTCCACCTGCAGGATGACCGAGCCACCATGGCCGCCGTCGCCGCCGCTGGGGCCGCCCCGGGGCACGAACTTCTCCCGCCGGAACGCGACACAGCCCGGACCACCGTTCCCTGAACGGACCTGGATCTTGGCGCGGTCGAGGAACATGTGTCCCTCCGGCCCGCAGGCCGGCTACTGGCTGGCGATGATGCTGATGAACTTGCCCATCCGGCCACGCTTACGGAAGAGGACGATACCGTCGACCTTGGCGAACAGGGTGTCATCACCGCCACGGCCCACGTTGGGGCCGGGTTTGAAGGGGGTGCCGCGCTGGCGCACGAGAATGGTTCCCCCGGTGACGCGCTCGCCGGCGAAGCGCTTGACGCCCAGCCTCTTGGCGTTGCTGTCGCGCCCGTTATGAGTCGAACCACCTGCTTTTTTGTGTGCCATGAGAGGCTCCTGGCCGGCGCCGTTTCGTCAGGACCGGCTGCTTCTTGTCTTGCTCACGGCCTTCTTTTTTGCGGCCGTCTTCTTCCTGGTTGTGGTCTTCACGGCCGCGCCCTTCCTGGCGGCGGCCTTCTTCGTCGCGGTCTTCTTCTTGACGGCGGTCTTCTTGCCGGCGGCCTTCTTGCCGGCGGTCTTCTTGCCGGCGGCCTTCTTGCCGGTCGCAGCCTTCACACTCGCGGCCTCGACGGGCAGCGGTTTCAGTTTGCCGCCGGTCTCGATGCCTTCGATGCGCACGGCGGTGAAGTACTGGCGATGACCGATGGTCCTCTTGTAATGCTTGCGCCGTTTCTTCTTGAAGACGAGGATTTTGGGCCGGCGACCGGTGCCGACCACGGTACCCGTGACGGAGGCTCCGTCCACGCTGGGAGTGCCCACGAGCGTCTCGCGGCCATTGCTCACCAGGCAGACCTTGTCGAAGGTCACCTTGTCCATGGCGGGCACGAGAAGCTCGACCTGCAGGAGATCTCCCTGCGCGACCCGATACTGCTTACCGCCTGTCTGGATGATGGCGTACATGAATTCCTCGAAATCCCCAACGGGGAATGAAAAAATCTTCGGGGGAGCAGGATTATTAGCACTCGTTGTCCCCCGGGGTCAAGGAGAGACTTCTCCACGCCACCTGTCCCCGGGAGAGCGAGGAGGTCTCTAAAGTCTTATCCGTTAGTAACTTGCAGGCGCCAGGGGAACGGTGGGCGCTCAGCGCTTCTTCAGGCCTGACAGAACCATCTTGGCCAGAGCCTTGAGGGTGTCGAAAACTCCCACGCCCGTGGTGGCGACAGCTTCGAAGATGGGTTCGTCCTTGAGGCGGAGGACCCGCGACATCTCCTCCATGGATACGGCATTGTCCATGTCGCGCTTGTTGCATTGCAGGATATAGGGGGTGGCGGTCAGATCGTAGCCCTGATCTTTGAGATTCTTGCGCAGGTTATGGATCGATTCCACGTTGGCATCCATGCGCATGGGCTGGGAATCAGCCACGAAAACCACCCCGTCCACGCCTTTGAGGATCAGTTTGCGGCTGGCGTCATAGAAGACCTGACCCGGCACCGTGTAGAGATGGAAGCGCACCTTGAAGCCGCGAATGGTTCCCAGGTTCAAGGGGAGGAAGTCGAAAAACAGGGTGCGGTCGGTTTCGGTGGCCAGGGAGATGAGCTTTCCCTTGCTGGCAGGAACCGTCTTCTCGTAGATGTACTGGATATTGGTTGTCTTGCCGCAGAGGCCCGGTCCGTAGTAGACCAGCTTGCAGTTGATCTCCCGAGAAGCGTAGTTGATGAAGGTCATCGGTGAAGCTCCTAATCCGAGAAAAGACTGTCGATGTCTTCATCGGTGATCTCCGGCAGGGGCGAGGCACCGCCGTCGTCACCGGCGCGCCTTTCCTTCTGGCGCCGGCTGATCTCCGCCAGCGTGCTGCCGATGGTTTCCGTGGCCTGGGCGACGCGCAGACGGACAAGTCCCAGGGATGAGCGTTCATCGAAGGCCACCAGAAGGATGGCGTCTCGGTTGATGAGAGTGATGTGCAGGTTGTCGCGCTTGCCTTCATGGAACAGGCTGGCGAAGTTGGTCTCGCCGATGAGCTGGGCCAGGCCCTCGGTCGCGGCGACATTGCCGGCTGTGAGGGCGGAGAGGCTGGTGGTATCCAGGGCTTCGGTGTCGCCCACGCAGCCCAGTTGCTGGCCGCTGCGGTCGATGAGAAAGACGAACCGGGCGTTGGCTTCCTCCTGCAGGCCGCCCAGGGACTTCTCCAACTGAATGAGGTCTTCCTCGTAGATGACCATGTTGAAATCGGGCATACGGTGTCCCTGGGGCTGCCGTCGGCCAATCCGGTCGGCCTGGCATTGCCCGAATCCAAATATAAGCGCTGCATCGTGGGAGGCAAGGACGGCCCCCGGAGGGGATCAGTCCATGGTCCGGCGCCCGCGCAGGGCTCTTGCAAGAGTCAGGCGGTCGGTGTACTCGAGCTCACTCCCGGCCGGCATGCCCTGGGCCGGGCGGGTGATACGCAGGTTCCCGGCCGCCAGCCGCCGGGCCAGGTAGGATGCTGTGGCTTCTCCCTCCACCCCGGCATTGGTGGCGAGGATCACCTCGTGAACGGTTCCCGGAGCCAGCCGCTGTTCCAGCGATTCGATGGTCAGGGACTCGGGGCCGATGCCGGCCAGGGGGTTCAGAACGCCGTGGAGGACGTGGTAGAGACCCCGGAACTCAGCGCTCCCCTCCACGGCGAGAACGTCGCTGGGCCGCTCCACCACGCAGATCACACTGTGATCCCGGCCCGGGTCGATGCAGATGGCGCACGGGTCGATATCGGTGATCTGATGACAGGTCCGGCAGGGCCTGATGCCCTCTTCAAGGTCGGTGATGGCTGCCGCCAGGGAGCGGATGTCGTCCCCCGGCCTTGCGATCAGATGGAACACCAGGCGCTGCGCCGACTTGCTGCCGATGCCGGGCAGCTTGCGGAACTCGTCGATGAGACGGGCCACGGGGTCTGGAAAAGAGGTCATATCCGCGCGGCGGAGGGCTCAGAGAAGCCCGGGCATGCCGGGCAGGCCGCCGGCCTGGCTGGCGATTTCCGATTCCAGCTTGGCCTCGGCGTCATGCACGGCGGCAAGAATCATGTCCTCGAGGAGGCCCGGATCTTCCGGGTCGATGGCGGTGGGATCCAGCTTGACCGACAGCAGGTGCTTGGTGCCGTTCATGGTCACCGCCACAGCGCCGCCGCCGGCCTGGCCATTCACTTCCACTGCGGCAATGGCGTCCTGCATCTTCTTGGCCTGCTTCATCAACTTCTGGATATTCACGATTCGGTCTCCTGGGAGCCGGCGTCGCTTCTGGGATCGGCCGGCTGGATGTTGACAATCTCGCCGCCAAAAACATTGCGTAACGAGCGCACGGCAGGCTGGTTCCTGGCATCGTCCAGAAGCCGGCGGCGCTGATCGGCTTCCTTCTCAGGTGCCGGCGTCGGCGCCGGCAGGTCCCGCTTGGCAAGCCCCAGCCGCAGAGTCACGCCGTCACCCAGCACTTCCCTCATGGCCTGCTGCAGGGCTTCCACGTTGGCGGGCATCTCCACCGATTTCTTGAAAAAGGAGTGGCGTGGCTGAAAAGTCAGATTGAGGACGCCGTCCACCAGTGCGCCCTCGGCATGCTCCAGGAAAGCGGCCACGGCCGGGCGCCGGTTCTCGACGGCCGCGCGCAGGCGATCCATGTCCAGGGCGCTGCCGGCGGCAGTGGTCTGCGAAGGGTTGGCCGGCCCGGGGGCAGGCCGTGGGTTGCTGTCCCCGGGCGCCGCGGTCCCTGGTCCTCTTGCGGCGCCGGCTCCGGTGTTGGCCGGCGGGGCCTGGGGGCGCGGGGACGGGGGGGGAGAGGCCGCAGGCAGGGAGCCTGTGACGCCGGGCGCCATCAGGCGGGCGGCCAGCTCCGACAGGGGCGTGAGGTCCGCTGCACGCACCATCTTCAGGGCGGTGAGTTCCATCAACAGGCGCGGGTGGCGGCTGTGCCTGAGGGCCGGCTCAAGCTGGGACGCCATCTGGAACAGGCGTACAAGGGCGTCTTCGCCCACCTGTTCGGCCATGGCGGCCAGTTCCTTGCGCTCCTCGGCGGCAGCTTCCACCAGGTCAGTGTCGACCCCGACGGCCGCCAGCACCGAGAGGTCGCGCAGGCGGAGGAGGAGAGCCTCGGCGAAGCGGGCCGGGTCGTCACCCCGGTCTTCGGAGGCCCGGAGCGCGCTGAGAGCGCCACCCGGGTTTCCACTGGTGATGTGCAGGAGTAATTCATCCACCCGGGCTGCCGGCAGCGATCCGAGAACCGCCTCCACGTCGGCGTCGGCCGCCTCGGCACCGCAGAAGGACACCACCTGATCCAGCGCCGACAGGGCGTCACGCACCGATCCGGCCGCCTGCCGCGCCACCATGGAGAGGCTGTTGGCCGAGAGCTTGAGCTTCTCGAGACCGGCGATCTTTTCCAGGTGCCGGTGGAGATCCGCACGGGAGACCCGCCGGAAGGTGAAGTGCTGGCAGCGGGAGAGGATGGTCGCCGGTATCTTCTCCAGCTCAGTGGTGGCGAGGATGAAGATCACGTGCCCCGGCGGTTCCTCAAGGGTCTTGAGGAGCGCGTTGAAAGCCGACCGGGACAGCATATGGACCTCATCGATGATGACCACGCGGTAGCGGTCGCGGACCGGCTGGTAGTTCAGGCTCTCCTGCAGGTCACGCACGTCATCAACGCGGTTGTGGCTGGCGCCGTCGATCTCCAGCACGTCCACCGCCGTGCCTCCCGTCACTTCACGGCAGGAGTCGCAGGCGTTGCAAGGCTCGTGGGTCGGACCCTTGGCGCAGTTGAGGGCTTTGGCCAGGAGCCGCGCCATGGTGGTCTTGCCGACCCCTCGGGTGCCGTGAAACAGGTAGGCGTGGGCGATGCGGTCCCGGGTGATGGCGTTGGTCAGGGTGCGGACGATGGTGTCCTGACCGATGACATCGGGGAAGATCTGGGGCCGGTAGCGGCGCGCCAGAACCTGGAAATGAGGGACGCCGGTGCCGGTCACGGCCGGGCCTCCGGAGGACCTGGGTGGGAGAACAAGATGGCCGTGCACCCCCTTCTTGTGGTCAACCCATGGCACGACAGAAGATCGCCGCCGCCGCTCCAGGAGACCTGCGGCACATGAGCCCGACCGGGGACCGCTGCTCCCTTCCGGGCCTGACGGGGTTGTCGGTGGTTCATTGCACAGGGCTGGAACAACGGGAACCGGCGGTCTCGCCGAAACCACGAAGTCGACCTCTCAAAGGGGGAATTAAGCCCCGCTGGAGCGGATTGCAGGTTACAGGGCACCGCTAGCTCCCCGCCTAGCACGGCCAATTGGTGTCTTTTCATCGGGGCGCGGATGATAGCCTCGCGCCCGGTCGAGGGTCAAATCGATGTCGCTTTTCAGACCCCGGGGTTGGTTGGCGGAGAGAGAGGGATTCGAACCCTCGATACGGTTACCCGTACACACGCTTTCCAAGCGTGCTCCTTCAGCCACTCGGACACCTCTCCTGGTGTTTCATGCTCCGGTCGGCGGACGGCGGAACATCCTCTATCCTATTGAGTCCCGGGGGGGGCGGTCAACCGGAGAGCTATGTCCTCTAAGAGGGACATGTCAGTATTTTTTACGTACTCCAGGCCCTCCAGATGAAAAAAAGAGTCACCAGGGGGGGATCTTTCGTATATACTTACTGTCGAGCATGCCCGTGAAGGCGCTTGATGTGCAACGACCCACATCGTTGCCTGCGCCAGACTCAAGGTCAGGGTAAGGCAAAGCTCAACTCGGTGGTAGAACAGGGCGGCTTTCTCAACAAGGCCAGAATTCACTCGGGAAGGTGCGGGATGCGCCTCCACGCCCGAAGCGGAACCCAGAATGACATG